>JGI24022J15233_10008195_pt1 | contig 11642 bp, 4 predicted proteins | sample Ectturendosymbi2_FD_15233 | JGI IMG/M metagenome (IMG submission 15233)
TTCGTTTCACAGATTTCCTGGTGCACAAATCTTTATTTACAAAAGGCTTCTGATTAGCAGCAGCAGAAAAGCTTTACGATGGCGCGACAGCAGAAACCGGCAACGTGGTCTGTGCGCTAGCGATACACAACTCGACTCTCTGAAAGCGTGGTGTCCACGCCGATGGACAAAACCGAATAATGCAATGTGTAATCGAGGTTATTGCGAGGTCGCAGTGGAGCGCGCACACACGAAATCCCTTGACACGAATGACAAGTTGACACAAACCAGATCTCATGTACAGGATACAACAGCGAGTAGGAAACGGCAAGTCAGAATGCGAAAAGTTAAATCCACTATAGACGCAACGGTTAACATCCAAATCCAATAACTGGACTACTCTGTTTTGGGGCAACCCCCAAAATAGACTCTTCTAACTACACAATTAACTTCATCTGGCTGTCTTAACAGCAGGCTGCGCAAATTTGTAACTTTGGTCGTTAAGCACCAAAGGTATCTTGCTGGTATGCAGTACAAAACAAGAGAAGACCACCTGGGCTAGACATAGTGCATTTTTTACAACAATCTCTTCACAAAATACGTTGATCAAGTGGAAGCCTGACTTTTGGACGTATACAACTAGGCATGTAGGCAGGGCCGGATAAATGAACAGGAGGGCCATCAGGGCAAACCAGGCCCGTAACCAGCTTGGGACACCAGGTGCTGCGAAGAGTTTTCTGAGAGGAGCCCATATTTTTTAAACTCTGTCCACTATTGTTAAACTATTTCCAACACATTTTTCCAGGGTGGACGAAAAAAATTGTAGGGGGTCTTAGCCCCCGCTCACCCTGGTTACTGTCCTGGGGAAAAGTCCTGACCGCGAGATCTCGACACGCTTTGCGCAAGCGCGCAGTTCGCTCCCTTTGCTGCAGAGGCAGGTTGCGAAACTTGCTAGCGGAATGTTGTACTGTTGGTCGTTATTGCGTAACAATTAACACGGCAGTAAAACTTAAAAAGTTCAATTCAAGCTACAGTAGTAGGCGTTTTGCCGCATGTGACCAGGGCTCCCACTGAGTTTTTTTTCCACCCAGATCCGTTTTTAGTCGACCTGTATGTCTAGGTTATTATGAATGTTATTTGAAGTGATAAACTCATCAGCAACTTCAATGTGTTCAATATATAAAGATAACTTTACATTACAGTGTTTACATGCGCACAGCAGGTGAGAAAGTACGCATATCGGATGAAGCAGAACGTGTACAATCGGTTTCATATTCTCATATAAGATCATTGTCAGGGTTATATACAGTGATGTGTTTAAGGGAAGGCAAGCGAAGCACTTGCCCCGGCCCTCTTTGCAACTGAATGTGATACCCCCCGTGATAGCGTGCCCCCCCAATTGGGGGTATTGAGTGCAGCTGATACGGCTCTGTGTAGGAGGTCCAGATCATAGGCGTAGCCAGGGGGGGCCAAAGGGGCCATGACTCCCCAAATTTTTGGAAAATATAGCTATTTTGTTCTTTGACAAGCGTTTTTCTTAGCAAAATAGTGTTATTCGCCAAAAATTAAGCATTTAGGGCCCCCCCAAATTTTTGGGCTGGCTACGCCACTGGTCCAGATAGAGTAGAAGAATTAATTGTTGTATTCAACCATAACGTCATACACTTGTTTATTACTGCAAATAAGACCACGATGTACATGAGTTACTATGATACAGTATACCAGCTTCTATGATATAGTTTTCGCCTGTTTGCATAATTCGTCACTTTTTTCTAATCCCCTTGAAGTGACGAATTGAGCAGATTGTACTGTACAAGGTTTTTCAGTTTTCACTAGACCAAATCGTTCTGTAATCGGAGCCATGTAGATGCCGCAGCCTGAAATTTGAGTCCGGCTGCACCGTCCTGCTTACCAGGGTATCGCAGTACTAGAAGCTATTCTTGACGCAGAACTACAAGCTGTAAGACAGTGGCGTACGCAGAAGTTGCATTGCAGGGTTTTCGCTACATCTCACTCTCCACCACCACTTCTTTAATCTGCCAGAATCGATGAGTTTGAAAATCAAACTTTGGCTTTGTACAGGATTTGGATTTCAACACTTGTCTCCTAAAAATTTTCGCTCCACTTGTACAGAAGAGATGAACGGATTTATGTTTTTCACATCCAAATTATCCGATCCAACAATTTAGTTCAAAATCCAATCCAAATCCGACAACTGACAGTATTGAAATCAAAATCCTGTATAAATTCAAAATTATATCACTGTTAGTAGGCTATATGCAATCCAATTCAAAGACAAAAAAGAGCTCGGAAACTAATTCAAGTTAACTTAGTCTACGTTTGGCTCACAGCATCACAATAATTGACACTACAATACAACGATGGAGTTTCAAGACTTGGTCTCGACTCATCTCAAGACTCATTTTTGCGAGGCTCTGTCTCGCAGGTTTCAGGTCTCGTCTCGAGATTTAATATTGCAAAGAAATGGTTTAGTAAAATTTCTATAATTCAACCAGGGTTTTTAAGGTGTTTTAGGGACTCGATTCGGGTTCCTAGAATCAGAGATACTTCATGGCCTAACAATTGCGCTCAAAACACCTTTAATTATATCAAATTTAGTCGGAAATTTGTCGGATCCCTACAGGTCCATATCGGGTACCTTTGCATTTTCCTTAAAAAACCTGATTCAACGAATTTTTGTTTGCTGTGTTTGCAGGTAAAAAACAACCAAAACATGTCGGAAAAGTGCCAGAAATTTGAAAGAAATTCAACTCAGAAGTGATGACATTTTAAAAAAATTTTCGGCAAAATGCACAAATTTTGAAGTCTCGGTCTTGAATTTCAAGTGCCGGTCTCGGTGTCGAAGTTTCATTTAGGTCTCCGTCTCGACTACATCACTGGCTTCAAGGCAGGGCCAGCCTTAAGCCGATGCAGCTGCATTGGGCCCCGCGCCATGGTGTTTGGGTAGAAAGTTCATTTTTGCCAGATGCACCTTGCGCTTGAGAATTCAGTAGAAACGCCATGTAAATTTCATTGTTAACAAAGAACGCTCTCGTCAGAACTAGCAAATTTCCTCTCGAACGTTAGCAAACGTGCTCAATTCTCGTATAAGTACTGTATATCTGCGCTCTACCACGATCGTAACACGGTTGACTGAACACGATGACGTCATAAAATCACTGCTCAGAGGGGCCCCGCGCCCAGGCCTTGCATTGGGCCCCGCATCTGCTAGGGCCGGCCCTGTGTGCAATGTTGAGAAAAGTGCTGTTGATAATATTTCGTAACAAATAATAGCCGACTGAGACAGCAGAATTTGCTGGAAGTGGTATGAAGTAATGCTACTATATAACGTAAGAGTGCTTTTAAAAATAATATCTCGGGATACTGAGCATGTTGCAAACTTCTATACACAATGTCAAAATTTTGCAGAGAAGTGCGACACTACACGTACTTTAACAGATTAACAAAACCACGGTAACGGCGAAAACGGGCAAAGCAAAACAGACGTCGCGGCTGGACCTAGTCAAAACAAGTGTTGATGTGTTAAAATTGAAATAGCATATATTACATAAATGTTATAGCAAATAGGGTAGCCTGTACTTTAGTGAGAGCAAAATATTTTTCTCAAAATTTCAGCCCCCCCCTTAAAAAATTTCTGCGTGCGCCCCTGCATGAATGTTATGGGAGTCTCAATCAGGGCATTCCAAGACAAAAACCAAAATGCTCACGAGAGACAAACGCAGTAATCAATGCACAAACGCACTTGCTACTCTAAGAAAAACCAATGCACGACAACACTAGAACGAATCTTCAAANTAGTTGGTCTCGAGCAGAGCAAACAAAAGTGTTGAGACTTAACGCCTTGATGCAAATTTTCTCCAATTTGTGTACATTCTCACCAACCTGTACTGAGGAAATCAGACAAATAATTGCATCATAAAAATGCAAAACAATATCTAATTCCTATGACATCACAGCAAAGTTTTTAAAAATTTCTGCCAGTAATTTATCTTCCTGGTGATCTGAATTTTTTAATAAATGTATGGCAAAGGGTTAATATCCCAATCTTTCAAAGATTGCTCAAATCACACCTATACCTAAAATAACTCCTCCTAAATCTCCTAATGATTATAGACCAATATCCATACTTCCAACTCTCTCAACGTTTTTGAAAAGTTAATTTACAGTAGATTGCACTCCTTTGTCACCAGTAATTGTATACTGAGCCCACAGCAATATGGCTTCCGTACCAATAACTCTACTGAATTAGCAATTGCTCCCATCTAAGGTGGCAAGATTTGTAATAAAGATTGCAAATTAATAACTTGGGCTCTGTTTCTAGACCTAAGCAAATCTTTTGACTGTGATGATAGTAATACATTACTTGAAAAATTATTCAAATATGGAGTAAAATGAACACCCGTAAAACTTCTTGCTCCTTACCTAGACAACAGGTTTCAGTGTACTAAAATAGGAGATACTAAATCATCATTTTTGAATGTAACATGTGGTGTGCCAGGGATCAGTTGTTGGGCCTTTACTATTCGTTATATATATATTAATGACATTGTGAAAGCCTCCACCTTTAATACAGTTTTGCATGCAGATGATATCAGTCTGCATATTTCGGGGGAAAACCACAAAATGTTAGAAAAAAAACAGTTAACCACGAGCTCAAAAAAATGATATCTGGCTTCGTGCTAACACACTGTGTATCAATTATTCCAAAAACAATTTCATGATCATGAACAACCATGAAAATATCAATTTTTCAGTTTCAATTAAATGATCACCCAATATCAAAACGAAGCAGCTTAAAACATCTTGGCGTTATACTTGATGACAAACTTAACTGGAAGCCTCAATTTGAAAAGTTGGTGACACAACTATCAAATCATGTAGGATGTTGTTCAAATTAAAACACTATACCAACATTTCAGTGCTCAAATCCGTTTATTTTGCTCTTTTCCGTTACTATTTAATTTGCTCAATACCTAACTGGGAAGGCCCAACAAGACGACATTACTCCTTTTAATCAGATTGTAGAACAAACCTGTGAGAACCCTTGAATTTAACAAAATCAAAACAGCTGTACTCTATTCCAAGCACAAAATTTTAGAAATACCAGATTTGTTTAATTTGTCAGTTGCCAAATTTATGTGCTAATTTTATAGTGATGGATTACCTAATCATTTTGATAACTACTTTTCTGAGATGGCATCAGTCCACAAACATCAAGCAAGACTTGCTTCTTTGCAAAAACATTATTTAACCAGAATGAAAATGTCTCTGTGTCAGCTTTCTTCAAAGAATATTGGTCCCAAAATTTAGTCTAACATTCCTGAAAATTTGCAATCTTCTTCACCCTATTCATTTGGAAAACAATGTACAAACGTCCTGCTATCTTGCCAGAATGCCTGTTGATCTTCGTTTCATATGCTTGTCACATTCTGTAATATTGTGGTGATGCCACTTTTCTCTCCTATCTTCCTCTGCAATTGCTCAACCCACCCTCGTGTACATAAGCATGCTTTTCCCCCACTGTTTTTTGTAGTTGTCTTTTTTCTTATTTTACCTGACATTGATTTGATACTTTTTTATTACTTTTTTTCCTACTTGTAAAACGTCTCCAATAAAAGTTTGTTTTGTGCTAGGAACAGGGCTGGGTGAGAACTTGACCCAAGCAGTCTTTCGCCAACCCTTTGTGATTCACCATGTTAGAACACAATTAAAGGGTTAAACTGCGAAACCTGAAATTTTCTGATGTATTCATATTTTTCATCAACATGAAATCAATTTGTGATCTTTGATGTTATTGCATTTCCCTTGCTGCATTCGTGTTATTTCGTGATTACAGTCACAAAAATGCATGAATAAACCATATCATACCAAATTACTCAACTAGACGCATTTCAAATAAATGCGTCATTACACAGCCTCAAAAGACATGTTTCAAACTAAATGGTTTGAGTAAACCTATACACTGTTCGGCTTCAGATTTTTTTCCCTCATCAATGGAAAGCGATTCCGGCCTAACATGCTGAAAGAGACATCTTTTTCTGTCACCTTCTGAAATTGTTCACACATGTTAATTTTATGGTAGGGTCGCAAATGCATCTAGGTAACGATAGATTTTTTCGGTTAAATGCATAACTTTTAGTGCCGTTTTTGAAGTGACCTTTGATGCTGATCAATGATTGGATTAAATCTAAATAGTTATTTTGCGGTACATGTGTAAATTGGCAGGAATCGGCAACTGAAACACGCTTTTCCATTGAAAAGCTGAAAAAACAGCAAGTTAACACGAAAAAAATAATTCCATCTCGCAGTGATCAAACTAATACGATGTCAGTATTCTTTGTCTGCTACACAAACAAAAGTGGAAAAGTGCTTTGTCACGATAGGTAATGTAAACAAGGTTCACAGTCTTGTCAACGCAATTTGATTATGTCCACTGTTGAATGATTGATTAAATGCGTCATCTAACAAGGTCAAAATTACTTCTACTCCAGCCATTGATGAAACGACCACAGCAACTGCAAATATAACGGCAGTTATTACAACAGCAGCAACAAGAAAGACTTTAAACACAAAAGCAGCTTCAACCACAACGGCAATAACAACTACTGCAGCAATGGCACCATCAGCGGAAGCAACAGTGAAAGAAAAATCAAGTAAATGATCAAAATGTATAAGGTCCATTATTGTTACATTTGTACCGTTGTAAACAGTTTCCTGTTCCGTTCGTGAATGCAGAATTGCAATTTCCTTTTTTTGGTGCTGCGTAATCTGCAAGTTCTTATTTAGGTTTTCCTTTAACTATTTTGCGTTCGATGAGATTTAAGTTGGTCCAGTTATGCTTTTGTAACAATAGACTGAATCCAGATATTTTGCGAAAGATTACCGTCAAACAGACAAAAAATCCAAACTTTTATTAACAAATGGCGTTTATGCAATAAGAGCACGTTTGTCACCAGCTGATTAAAAGTAAAAAATATCAACGTAACGGAATTTTATTTATCTATATTATTTTAGATTTTCATGAAATCAAACACTTTCCAACAAATTATATAAGCTTAATTTGGAAATATATGGCACATTTACGTATATATCTCCAAATAGCAATGGTGCAATTGCTATAACACACCAGCTTCAAAGGACATGAATTCAAAAGAAAATGATTTGAACACTCTACATTCTGAACACTCTACATTCTCGCATTGCATGTAACAATTTCATTAATTAGATAACGATCGCTGTCGTTCATCTCCAAAATTTCAAAAAATCAAAACTGAATATTAAACGCTAAACTCGTCAATCCTAGAAAACGTTTAGCAAACAAAAGAACAGCAACACTTTGACAGCAAACAAAAGAACAGCAGCACTTTGACATGTATTGGAAATTGTGTTCTTGAATCCTATGTTTCGTGTCTAATAAAGTTGCATTCATACATCTTACAATACTCTGAACAGAATCTTTCAAAATGTCGTTGCAACCTCAGTAAATCATGGGTGTTACACAACAAACGCTTAAAACCGTAGATTTTTAAGAATGTCTGCATAAACATGGTTTTCGCTCGGCTTGCACTACACCGCATGTGGAGAAGGCCGTAGTACCTATTGGTGAGGTCTTCGCATGACCTACTGTAGACCAGAGCTAAGCCACAGACCTGCCCAAACTAAGAGACACAGTGGGCAATAGGAGGGAAAGGTCCACGTGACAAAACGTGTACCGCTGCTGATAAAGCTCCACATCCTGTCTGTTTGAAACAAGGTGCACACAAAATAGGTTATACATCAGCTTTACTAACAACCATGCGATTACAAAGTGGAATTCAAAACATCGTCAAAATTTGATTACAAGCAAACATTCTCTGAATAAGGAAACTGCTGTAAAGTTATAATCAAGGTGATGTTTAGTTTTGGCAGCTCAGAAAGCAAAATTATCTTGTGTTGGTAGTCCTTCCACAGGTGAGGTCTTGTGTATCTACCCATGTTAACGTGGATGTGACAAATGGTGCGAAACTTTCGGCCATGAAAGCATTCCTTTGATAATTTATTCCAGTGGTCACCAAACTTGGTGAAAGAAGGCATAATTCCTACCTTCCATAAATTCAAGGAGTAATGCTGCATGTGAAAGCAACAACAAAGTCACTGCTAGGAATGCTTGTTTTAATTGATTTTTTCAGCCCAAAAATTGACGTTGCTGATACTACATACGTATAAGTAACGATTCCGCGATTTGCTTTAAAGATTGTAAGAAAACAATTTTTGGAAATGATTCGTGTAGTTCGAAATTATAATAAAATGTGTTGTAGCAACATTTTGTTACACTACATCTATGCTTGTAAGCTGTTTAGCATGTTTCTATCTTATTAAAGGTATTGCTTAGTCAAGCGACAATATTTTTTAATCAATATTTTCAAAACCATCTCTATTTTTTAGTTTATTGCGATTCATCATCCATCTTCGTACCTTCTCGCAAATTTAGATACACGTTTTCAAAAACGCGCTTGGGAATGACAGTTGAATCCACTCAGAAGTGTGAAAATGGTAAGTCAACGTTAATTCATAAAAGAATGCTGAACAAACACAGATTGAACAGAATAATTGAAACCATGATACAAGCATTTCTTGTGATATACTGTATGATTCGAGACGGCAAAGCCAACGACTGTACAATAAAAACGCTGAATGAAAAATTGTATTTGCAGATGTACAGTGCAAGCAGTTACACTTGTCCAAATGTTTCCAAAAAAGAATAATTGAATTTTTAAATAGAAATTGAAATTGAGTTCCACTAAAAATGCATTGTGTGCTTTGAATCTCCTCAATGCAACCTTCATTTGAAACTTTATTCCTTGTTCTCATAGCTAAGCGCTTACGATATATTGAACAACTGATTTTTTCTCAAAATCAAATCGATTGCAATTTTGCTTTTCTAGTTATGAGGTAGTTTCAAAGTCAAAATAAAAAAATGATAAAGATTTGGCAACTGAACAAGATCGAAACTCAACAATGAAGAGTTGCACTCGACAAATCGGAACAAAAATGTATTAAGAGTTTAAATATACCTAAAAAGTAATTTAATGTTTTGCTTTCGCAAGAAACTTCGTAATTTCAAAATGAACATATTTTCTACGAAGGCATTCCCATGGCTTCAACAGAATGCGTATCACTTTCCGACCAAGTTAATATCGCTCAGTTCAAAACTCCGCATATCATCGACTGCAACACCAGCTTGGCTGCTACAGTTTCGAAAGTAATGTTGGTTTGCGTTCGTATTTGAGTAAAATTCATTTCACGTAAGATTGCACCAGGTTTTCATTTCATCCCAATACTTTAACTTTAGTTTGTGGACAACGTTTTTATTGAACTTTAAGCCTTATTTTTCCTTACAAATAGAAAATCCAACTGATTATTCTTGACAATAGTAATGTTGCTGGTTTGAAAAGAGATGAAAAGTGTTATGAAATGAATTGCAGTTGAGTGAAAAACTGCATTGCGAATAAAACGACAGTACAACTTGAAAATATTAAAAAGCATTACAGATTTTGTTTCGCATTTCAAAATTTAAATGCAACAACCTCCACCAAGTTTGAAAATTTTATTCGACTGGAATGCCACTTCATTGAAATACATACGCTAGAAATCAGATATTGTCTTTGACATGTCGCCTTCATATTACTATAAAGTATTAAAAACTTCAAGAGCCCATGTTTTGACAAGTGCGTTTTCTCACTTATTATGGATTTTACGTATGTAATATGTTTCTGAACCAACGCTCAGTTTATCTCAACTAATTCATAGGGATTTGGTCAAATTTGTAAACGTATCTTTAATTCCAAAGGTTCACTGTAATTCGAAACCAAATTGGGTGTTGCACGTCATTCGAAACCTATAGAAGTTTTCGGTACTGACGAAAGCCTTTATACGATACAAAACTCAGTGATTTTCGTTTCTTCGAAGCAAAAACCTGAGCAGAACCTATTTGTTTCGTTTTGAGTGCAGTTGTAATTTCGCAGGTAAATGCTTGCAAATTTTCTCATGGAGTGACCTAAGTTTTTGCAAGGATTCGAATCCGATGAATTGTCAATCATTTTTGTACGTGCTGTAGAGGAAACTCATCGGGAATGGGGTTGCTATATGCAAATGAAAATTTTTACAAACTTTTTGTGGTTGCCAATTATCCGTTGAAGCACCGAAATCCTGGTTCTTCAATATTAACGAAACTTTCAGACTGTTGACGCGTACAAATTAAACGTAATTGAACTTCATGTCACTTTTGATTAACCAGAAGTATCGATCTCGGTTAGTTATTCATTAAGTTGAAAATCCTGGGGTGGGCCATGATTCAATAGAACCGCCCATCGCTAAATGCCAGTAACAGTTCCACATTGATAATTTTCTATGTTTGACTCAGACACAGTGAAGTCTCTTTCTAAATCACCGCCTATATTAATGATCGATTGTCGGTTTATTTTTATTTATTTTTTGCTCTTACGTGCCACACCCGTGTATTCACTGAACAAATGTTTTCTATATTGCATTCAACGAATTTTTGCTTACAATACAAGCGTTTTGTTGATAGGTCCAAATTGGTTTCGTCTAAAATATTGGTTGCTGTGTTATTGGTCCTTGTTACGGTTTGTTTTCATACATTCGCCTAAATGTCCCTACGCGAACCGACAAAAAAAAACAAATATTTGCGTTTGTACTGTGGATCCACTTTATGTCAGCAAGCCATATTATGTCTGGGTTTCAATTACCTAGGAACAATGACATGTAAAGTTACGCAGGAAACGTTTTTTTTGGTATCAATATTTTAGTTGAAGTTTAGTTTATCCAGAACTATAATTCTAACACAGTGATTTTTAATGGGGTCCCCAGTAAAACACCTATACATCCCCAGAAGCAATCCCAAAGTGTTTCCTTTCAACTTTCAAATGCACAAACAACAACGAACAGCACTTTGGTAAATGACACAACCGTTTCGTCACAGGTGCCTGCAGCACACCGTCTTTGACTGTAGTCATTTTGTAGTCATTTTGTGATATTCGGTTGTAACGGTCTTTATTCTGATAATAACGTACAGTAGGTGGCAACTACCTACACATTCTAAAATCATGACCCATACAATTATTTGCAAACACTTGATACTTGAAAAAAGTCTGTGGGGTCGTGTTTTCTTAAGAGTATTTGCGAAGACACAATACAGTAAGCGGCAATCCCAATCAAAAAACACTCTTAACCCTTGCCATGCTCAGGCCTTCAACTGAAACGCCATTTAAGGAACAATATATTATAGTTCGGCTGTAAGATCAGTTTTCCTATAGCCACGCTTTTTCTCCGGTCCCATGAAGTGACATTATAGGGCAAATCTACCGTATTTCAAAAACACACTTTTTTCACATAAAACATTTGCGACCACCATCGCCGAAACGTCCCGTCGCCGAAACAACATCGCCAAACTGTCCTTTAGACCAGTGCTTCTTAACCTTTTTGATGTCGCGGCCCACTTTTCGCCGAGAATTTGATTTTGGGCCCACTTCACGAAAACTTTGCTTCAGAACTCATGACTAGGCGTAATTATGGCGATGAAACAATCCTCACACCAACTATATCGCCGGGTACGCGTGACCCGAAATCACAACCTTTCCTCT
>JGI24022J15233_10008198_pt1 | contig 11639 bp, 9 predicted proteins | sample Ectturendosymbi2_FD_15233 | JGI IMG/M metagenome (IMG submission 15233)
TTTAGTTCTTGTTCGGTCGATTCAGTCGATGGCTTCACTTTTAAATTCAAGGATGCGGTGTAGGTCTGAGCAGCAACAAAGTCACCATGACGACATACAACCTCCAAACATATTGACATCTGTGAAGTTGCCGGCATGAAAACCGCATAAAAGGAGTAAGTATCGCACCTTATTGCCAGGAGAACCTTCCTCAGCGTAGATCACATCACACGGGATATTGTGGGCTTGGCAAAATTGGTTTAAACGTTGACGGCTGTTGTCCACCGTCCAATTTCCGTTGTCATCGATACCATGAGGTACACCCTGAAAAATATACGTAGAGCTATCATTTTCCGGTGAATTGGCTATAACAAAAAAACAACTGCATGTGACCCCATTTCGACCTGCAGCCAATCGCAGTCATCAAAAACGTAGTGACCAGTTCTATTCATTTTGCATTGCTTTGTCCGAATAAGAAAATATCCAGTACCATGACTTCTACGTTGCCGTGGACATCGCTCATTGCCATGACACACATGCAGCATCAAATGCACAACAGGCAGTATTGAGTCAAGTTTACCTTGTCATCAGCCTTTCGTTTTTGTCCTGCAGCAGCAGCTGTTTCCATAGGCATCGTCACATCATCACTAGGTTTTTGAAGAACGTTCGATTTTTTGCTTACTAACAATCCGCCTCGGCTGACATGTTTTATGGGATCTCCAAATTTTTCTATTAAACCAGCAGCGTACAACTGCCTGATCATCGACAGGGCGCAAACAGCGGTTGCTTGTTTTTTGTTGCTTCCACGTTCCTTTGCAGAAAATTCTGTAAAATCGTGGGCAGTCATTCAAAAGGCTTCTATTACTCGTTATAAGATGGCACAAGTAAATCAACACAGGCTACCTTTCTTAACAGACTTGACTTCCAAGTGCAAATCGCATATAAAAACACGAGCGTGTTCTGGACCCAGTGTTTGGTGCTTGAAATCGGGAGTGGTATGTTCACGCTGACAAAACTGATTTAGGCGCTGACGACAATTCGTTAACGTCCACCCACCATGCGTTTCAACCTGGAAAAATACGGTGAACCAAACACAACCTCTTTTGTTATTGTAAGTATTCTACCAAAGATAACTTGGTCTTTATAAACTGCTAACTGTATTTAACCTATACCGCGATTGTTTCAGATGAGCTTTACGATTACGTAGCATCGCTCCATTCGCTCGAATCAACTTCATAACATGTAACGTCGCGTTATACTTACGTCGTCAGCCGTTTCTGATTGAGTTGAACCTGGGCTTCCTGCTTGAATGTTGCTGATGGACTTCGGAACAGGCTCAGCCTAACAGAAACAACTTGCTCTTTAAGCGTTGGACACAGTTTATCGCAGACATTGTCATGGAATCACAAAAAATGACTCACTGGTTTAGGGGGCAGGTCTGAGGCTTTCATGTAACCCATTTTAACAAGATTTTCACAGAAATCCCAAGCGGCTTTGCTTTGCGAATCCCTCTTGTTGGGTGCTTCAACTTGGGCAATGTAATCCAGTCCGTTAATGTGAAGCTTGAAACCAATTGAAATTATTATTAGTACGTGCAGTTGAATGGCACCAAACACCTTTAACGCAATGCCACGCAAGTTTGTGCAACTTTTGACAAAAATTCAAGCATCTTACCCGGCACGCAAAAATGGCACTTGGAGCCATGCCTTTTGGCGTAATCTCGTACTCTGGTTTGAGTTTGCGCTGACCACACCATGCATAGAGGTAAGCTTTTATTTCAGTTGCTTTGATCGTCTTCGGACCGCTGGTCTGGCGAAACAATTTCGTGACGTAATCAATAACATCGAAAACTCCAATCGTCGGTAAATTTTTGTTTGCATTATCGGCAAGAATCTGCTTCATATAAAATGGAGGAAATACACGTATTATACCGTTGTGTATTGTAATGAAATGTTCGAGCAACTGGGTGTTAGGGAAGGTCACCCTATAATCGTAACCAGCTGCATGATTGCTGTATGCACCGTATGTCACTTCTGCACCATAACCAAGGAGCAGCAGTCGGCTTAATTAGTGCACGGACCCCACGAAATCACAAGTTCTGCCGGAGATTTACTGCTTTTATCACGAAACCACTGGTTAGCGTAAAAAGCTGTGGGCCCAACCTTTGATTGTTGACAAGACAGAGCACAACAATGCTGAACCCACGCAAAAATGCAATTGATTCTACCACTTCAATAGTAATGATTTATTCATGCATTTTTGTGACTTCAAAGCACGAAGTAACATGAATGCAGCAAGAGAAAAAAACAGCATCATCGAGCAGAAATTGCAAAACAGAGGTTTATGATTGCGTTCTAACATGTTTCAATCACAAAGGGTTGGTGAAAGACCACATGGGTCAAGTTCTCCGCCAGCTCTGTTGCCAGCACAAACCGATTTTTAATTGAGACGCTTCACAAGTAGTAAAAGAAAACAAAATGCATGACTCAACGTCAGATAAGAAATTAAGTAAACACAACAACAATGAAAAACAATGGGAGAAAAGCATGCTTATGTACAGGGGGTGGAGTGAACAACTGCAGAGGTAGAGGATATAAAACAGTGGTCTTCAACCTGTTTTGCAAAATCGCCCCCTTGAAGAAAGTTTACTTGGAAATTGCCCCCCTACCGGCAATTGTTGTGCTGTCTGAAAATATCATTTTGTTTTGGAAATAATTCACTGCCAATGAAATATATATGGGCAATCTAGTTAAAACAAAACGAATGCAAATGCATTTGTGGAACAAAAGTTATAATTTTCAAAATAACAGCGGGTTCCAAATTCCAACTAATGAGAACGGTTGGTGTTTATCTGTAAGCTTTTTCAAAGCAGTTTGCAAGTTGCTCAGTTTAAGTCGCATGGCGTTTACCCAGTCTTGTACATGTCAAGGCGATTGCGATATTTGTCACGCATATGCAGTAGGCTGCTGGGCAGAAACCTCAGCAAAATACGTCGTTGGAAATGCTAGTAATAATAGCTTCACTTATTCCCTAAGCTCTGGATAACTCTCACTGCACTTGATCTCCAAAATTAGCCATCCGTGTGTATAAAACAACACGGGTTTCATCGTCAGTTTGAATATCAATGAGAGGTTCCTGGATGGTGGAATCCATTCGCTTATGCTAGCTAGCCGGCGAAAAGTTATCGGACCCAGTAGCATTTTTCGCAATTGAACTTGCGGCGTGATCTCCACAGCATAATGATTTCATAGCAAGCTTGAAACAGATGCGAAAAGGATTTTTGGATTCCTTCTTTCAACCAAGATAGTGGACTTGGCATGGGCCGCTAGGACGGTCGTTTACGGTAGGTTTTCATGGGCCAGTTAACCGCCCAAACACGTATGTTTCTTCGTGGGTACCGCTTCAGCCCGCAAAATTTTTGAAGCACTTACGAGGATGTTGAAGGAATGTTTTTCTGTGACGTCAGTTGCCGTTAGCATCGCCCTCTGGTGGAATGTGTGTGGGGCTTATAGACGTTTTTCGGACTTCGTAGCTCTGTGAAGAGCAACGCATAACGTATGCTGTTTGTGCTAAGAACTGAACGATATGTGGTAGTACAGTATGGTGGTGTTCGCTTGTAGTGTGTGAAAGACAGGTCATGCGTTTTTAGGAAGCTATGTTCTCTGAAATTTAATCACTGAGAGTACAATACAGACGAGTAGTTCGCTTTCATAGTACTGTTAGTGTATAATTAACGATTGGGTTGAGGAAATGCCTATAAAACTGCTGTCCAACAAGTACAAGTGCTGCAAAACCGACGAGAACTCGATTTCTTATGTTTTGTTGCCCAAGTATGTCTTAACGTGTTTTTAATTGCTACAGTTAATTTGTATGGTTACAGCACAAAAACATGTAAATGCTTATTTCATAAAGACTCCGTTCTGTAGCAAAGCAAGTGTTGATGGAAAAGATATGTTGTGCTACATGTCTTCATCCAGACTTTGTAAATGATCCACTACCTTGTGTGCAGAGAAGTCAAAATAGCCCCAGCAGTGTTACCTTTCATGAGGCAAAATAGACACTGTCATTTTATGGGCCGGGTCGGGTATGGGCCAGAATTTAGGAAGGGTTATGGGTAAGGGTTGAGTTACGGATTTGTTGTGATGGGTATGGGTCGGTCCTGCTCACAACAATGTCGGTCCATGACATCTCTACAGGATAGTGTGTTTTGATTTACTCGCCGGTTCAAGTTACTCTTTGCCTAGTATACTGTTCTGTAAAACTTCGTTGTCATAAGTCAGATGAACACAGTACAGCTATATCCACAGTACAGCAAAACACTCGAAAACGCGATAAGCACATTTTATAACTTATGGCTAGCTGATAATTAGTTTTGCTAGCAATTAATTGCTACGGAAGTCGTCTCGCAATGCTCATATATCCTATATTATTACAACCAAACGCACTTAGGTAGGCTAAATTGTTTTACTTAAGGTACTTATCAAAAATTATAAAACACACGATAATGGAATGTGACATTTTTTGCCTACGAAACAGTGGTTTGGCAATGCTCTACCAAAAACCACGAAGACTTGTTTCAAAGCAATTTTGCAAACGATAGTTTGCATAGAGTTGGAGGTATTCGTGACAACTCACAACGAAAACAATTAGGCTAAACTTGACGGCAAGTTGGGATTAATATTCGCTATCGCTGCGAAAATCGATGCGATGATTTAGTGGCAGCGGTGTTGTGATTTTTGGGCTATTTTCAGTATCAACCCTGGATTACTATCCATAACGTCGGGTCTGCTGGACCCAAAACCACTACCTTTGCAAAATCGAAAAGAGCGAGGACAACAGCACGCACACCTATTTATAGGGTGCACAAAAATTGAGCTACTGAGGCGTGGAGGAGCGCTCTGACGCGTGCTTACGTAGGTTTCACATGGAGAACTCATTTGACCCGGGTCTTCCAGACCCACGATAGCATTCCAGGGCTTTAAAGAAGTTCAAATTTTTTCTTCTTAAAAATTGGAGTTTGGTCGATTGGGTATTTTCTGATATCTATATCAGTATTGGTTGCTTTCAACCAAAATCAATAGTGTAATTGAGCTAATTAAGGCATACTATACAAGAAACATCCAAAATCCCGCGCATTGATGTCTATATGCTGACAAATATTATTGCTTGCCGTGCTTTTTGTGACGTTTGTCATACAACGGGTGGGTTAACCAAGCTAGCAAACATTTTAGTAGAACGTTTCTTCATTCTTTTATCTCATTTCAAATATTAAACACAACAAACTACCACACACTGCACACATTGATAATCTTCGTGAGAACCGAAATGCTTGAGAACCGAAAAGTAACAAAAATGTTTTTTGGAATCACTTCAAATTTTTAGTACGTTTTAACCTGCAGAAATCGTCCCCCAAAACTTGTAAATTACAAAATCGCTCCCACAGCGCATAAAATCTCCCCCCCCCAATGTTGAAGACCACTGATATAAAAGAAAGCAGGGGCATCCGAACAACATTACAGACAAGTGACAAGCATATGAAACTAAAATCAACAGGAAATTTGTTAATATACAGTAGCAGAACGTTTTTATATTGTGTTCCAAATGAATAAGGCGAGAGAGATTTCAAAATCAAGAATGTCAGTCCAAATTTCGGGATCAATATACTTTGACAAAAGCTTACCCAGAGACGTTTTCACTCTGGGTAAGAGATGTTTTCATAATGAAGCAAGCTTTGTTCCATATTTGTGGACTGCGCAATCTCAGAAAGTAGAAAGTTTTTCTCAGAAAGTGTTTAGGTTATTCACTATTATCGAAAGAGAACATGAATTTGACAACTGACAATTTAAATAAGTCTGGTATATTTAGAATTGTGTGCCTAGAACAGAGTACAGTTGTTTTAGTTTTGTCATATTGAAGCAAAGTGGTCTTATTGGCTCTTCCCGTGATAAGCATACAGTAAACGGATTTGAGCACTGAAATGTTGGTATAGTGTTAAATCTGTACAACATTCCATACGATTTGGAGAGTTGTGTCCAATTGAATTCATCATCAAATAAACGCCATGAAATTTTACGTTGTCTTGGTAATGGGTGATGAAACTGAAAAATGGATATTGGTTTGGTTGTTCATGCGCATGAAACTGCTTTTGGAAGAATTGATACAGAGTTGAAGCACTTTTGTTTTGAAATCTTAAAGTGGCCACTTCATATTAAGAACCCTATGGTCAAATTATGTATTAAAACACTTACAATTCGCAAACTGGAGGCTTACGAAAATAAAATGAGACACATAGGAGCTAGCACACGGGTGCACTTTATCTTTTCTAACTGGCTACAGCATAGTTAAGGACCTTCAATTTGATCTGAAAAAAGTTACAAGTGATTGATCGAGAAACATTAACTTTTTCAAACATTATTATTGAAACGTGACACGTCTTGATTTTGATGCTCTTTTCTAAACTGCGTTAATGAACTTATATCCATACTCTCTTGTATCCCATCTCCGCTACCTCTCCGCCATGGGTCCCGCGGCTACTTTTGTAAAGCATGTTGCAGTAGTCCGTAACAGCACTCCTCGGTAAGCTTTGCTTTGTAAACATGAATGCCTGAGAGGAGACTGGCAAGTACGTAAGAGTGTTCTTCAATTCTTCGTTAAAACCGTGCGGGTGTTGAACCCAAATAACAGCACTATACCCAGTCGGGCCAAACTGCGTTAATGCAAAAAAAACACAAAAGAACAGACAAGATTCCTCGCCATAAGGATCGCAGAAGCTGGTATGTCGGTCCGGACTTTTCCAGCCATAACTCGCCAGCCGACAGCCCCCTGAAAAAACTCTGAAAAACCAAAGTATCCTAGCTTCGATTTAAAAAAATCCATCATTTTTGGTTTAAACTTTTCTTGGGGTGATATCATCAGTGGGTGGGTGTCAAGGGTTTTATGACGTCATGGGGATCTGAGCAAAAACAAGATGAAAGTCCACGTGTTTAGAGCTTCAAACAATGGCTTTAAAACAACAAAGTAACTAATTACTCCCCCAGGGATTCAGGGAGATCAATTAATCGTTCATTGGCCACAACATGCCAGCCACACCTCATTTCCATGCTATCCAAATGAAATGGTTTCTTGCTATTTAATTCGAAGTGTTCATTGAAGGCCAACGCTTGCAGAGTAAAACATACCAATTTTGCACTGTTAAGTCGTAAACGAAACTGATTTTTTTTTCAGGAACATACCAGCACACCTCTGATTTCGATACCACCAATTTGAAGAAGCAACCTTCTTGAGGGTCACCGGTACTGGTGGAGTTAGCGTTAAATTCTCTAAGCTGGAAAGTGAACAAAGCGCATTTAAAAGCCAGTGGCATAACAGTGCGCATGCGCACAATTTGATCTATACAATGCACATGCTTTTTGGTGGAGTAGAGCGCAATGAAACCGTTGCCAACACAGTGCATAACAACGCCAGCAAAACGTGTTACACAAAAATAACTTGAAAACACACCAAAGCTACTCACTGTTTGGTTAAACGACGGTTTTCCGCTTCCACCTCCGAAGTTACCACTGGCACCAGCACCTCGATTACCTCTTCCTCTAGGAAATGCGCCCCGGAGACCTCGTCCAGGACCTCCTCTACCGCGGTTACCGTAATAATGGTTTGCTGCATTGAATAAAGCCTTTTCATAAGTTGACTGGTTGATTTCGCTCGAGTAGGAATTAAAAGAGTTTGATGAAGAATTTCCTAGAAAAAGCGAAAGCTGTATTACCTCAAGCATAACGAATTACATGCGCGTAGTTGACATGTCAAGTTTCTGCAACAAGGGTTCCATACCAGCGATACAAAACCATAATCCAAACCATTTTATTTATTTAAATTAATCAGTGGAAATTTCCAGCAGGTATTAAAAAATACAAGAAGTCGACGAACTCGATTACAACACAATAGTTAAAAGTAATCGCTCGATCACTCGTTGAAGCTTGTAGCTCTGAATCTACGGTAGTTGCTCACAATTTGAAAGTGTCATACTTTGAGATTATAAAGATACCTCAGAGACTTGTCTAAAATTAAACATTTTTTACATTAAAGCTGTAAATGTCTAGGGAATAAATAGAACCAGGGCCAGGTTTCCCTTTCAGTTTTTCACTTCTATTAAATCACATTACATGAACTGAATGATGATAGATGTCTACAATTACACTACCAACTGCGTTATCCTTTGAGGCTTCACATTCAACTAAATGAACTGTGATCCGTGATGCTGAAAAAAAAGGTTCTGATTTGTTTGCAATAACAGACTGCTTCAGCATGTCAACTTCAAGCACATTCTAAACACAACATTTGCCAGTAAACTAAATCTTTTAAGGATCTTGCTCAGTATTAGAGTAAATTTGTCACCAAGCAGATCAGTCTGAGGATTGACAGATAAAAGATACATCATTGCAAGATATTGATTTTTAAAACACATGCTCAGCAGGCAACCCATTACGCAGAAGTTTTATCGTCACTCCACAAAAATTCTTTGAGGCAACACCCCTGTAGTTTCCCACTTTCTCAAGTTAACTTCGGCGTAATCGGAAAGGCATGAAATTAAACAGCTTGGGCTAGCACACAAACATTGCTTGTCGTTAAAAAAATCTTGCGAAATGCCGGTTCCGTTTAACTGTATACACAACATTGTTGCGTGTCTTGCAAAGTGGGTGCGGCACAACAAGACCTAGTACCCTGGCAATTCTAGGTATAATAAAGTTAGAACCATGAAACAGTTCGAAGTGAATTGAAGATATGGATGAAGGGTAACAATAGTAACATTGCAAACTAAGTGCAAAATCTGAAACTACCATTCAGTTCTTTCTTCGAAGCAATCATGAAACCAAAAAAACATTATTACAAGCAACGAAAGTAGTGGGTGTCACTATTTTTAGACTAAAACCAACTGGCTGAAGAAAACAGGTTTGGAAATGCAGTCTAAAAAGCAATGTGGTACTTTAATTTGGAAAGTCATCCCCACCTAGCACGAAAAGGCTCAGTTAAGTTTTGCTCAGCATACAGTTTTACTATGCAGTATGTACAGTACATGAATGGAATAATTGTTCAACTTCCCGCATTTCAGTTTCACTTCTTTTGCTCTGAGAATCCCAAAAATAGACTGTTTCAACCTATTGTATGAACACATCATGAAATCTTTTCAATAACTGTAATCTGGAAGAGGTAATAGAAAAATGACCGAATATATCAAAAATTACATTACAAGTTCTGCAAACAGAAATTGTAAGCATTTCTTCCGTTTATGACTGTCTATGAAACGTCTGGCTAGCATATCAGGGCTAATGAATACACACTACTTACTAGATAGTCACTACACATTGGCCACATTTACTGTTGCAATCGGATAGCCCGAGTGACAAGTGCGCAGAGCTTCACACTGTGGCAACAAGAAACAATAGAGATAAACTGATGGATTTGCCAAAATGTATTTAACCTATGGCACTCTAGTTTGTAAGTTGAAAACGGATGAGTTTCGAAGATTTTGCATTTTCTTTAAACCAGTACCTAGTGTCCGCTGTTAGTCATCGACTAACAACGCACTCTTCCGAAACAGTGGTAGGCAACTTGATATACTGCACCTCTGCAAAGTGATCTGAAACGAGTGGACTCTCGGAGAATTTCACATTAGGAATAATATGCAGTCAAGATGCCACTTTTAATTGCTAAAAACAAGCCTGGCTGGTACAGTTTTACTCACACTTGGATTTGTTCATGTGGTGCATGCCCATTAGCAATGACTTGCAAGTTTTCCACACCTTCTCACAAAAATGGGAAAAGCGCACAATATTCAAAAATAAATTAACATACATACATAACGTCTGTGTGTTTAAGTCCAAAATTACAGGCATTGCATTTCCAGTCATAACCTGTACTTTAACGAACCAGCAATGATAGTTCTAACAAAAAAATTAATCAAAATTGCTATATTCAGTGCACATAACATTTCATACAGCATTGTTCTATGCAACAACATACCACTCGACTTACCAAACGATGATCTGTTGTATCCAGCAAATCCAGATGCTTTGCTACCTGAACCAGAGCCTGAAAAAGTTGTGTACAAAACCGCAAGTTAAATACGTACAAATTTGCATATGATTTTGTTAAACAGGCGGATGGTTGTCTTGTAATGTCACAGTTAATATAACTTCAGTTTACACAAATGCAGGCTAGATGCCTCATGCTCTCTGAACGAAGTACTGTATATCATTGGTGAACTACTACTTCTAAAAAATGAATTCGAAATTTTTGCAATTATAATCGGACACACAGTTTGAGATTGGCATGATCATTGTGAAAATGATCCTGAATTGATGAACACATTGTATTTCTGTAATTTTACTGACTCAATTTGCACTGTAAGAAGCACAAATTCCTTTTGTCATGTTACTTTCACCAAATATACAAAAGATGAACTTCAGCAAGCTTACACTTAATTCATAGACACATATGAAGCACCCACATAATCTTCAAGCAACAACGGTTTGGCCTAGCGGTATTTTAAAAGCTCACAACAAAATACGGTGATCGTGATTCCTACAGATTACCAGACGGATTCAACATTTACTGGGTATGGGTGTTAGCTGAACACGAACAGTTGCACATATTTAATGATTTTCTTTGGTATGCACAATACGGTGCCATTTGTCATCAAAAATCAATGTTAAGGAGATATACCAGGAGATCTTCACTGTTGATATTGGAGATGCTGCAAGGAGGTCCCAGTATAGGGCATTCTTGCAAGATGTGTCCTGCAGTCTGGACAGAGCTGCACTCACATTGGTTGGATGTTGTCTCCCCCAACTCTACCCATGTTCACATTAAAGTAACCGACTATAGTACAGACCCGGTTTAGTTGTATCCAAGCTTCTCTGTGTTGGTGATATCCAACTGGTTTTGAAGTCAGTTTGTTAATGCATGGTTTAGAGGTGAGAGGAGCAATGGTAAACCAATACCTTCTCTTTCATAGCCGTAGCAGGTAACTTGCTTTTAACAAGTCATAGTTGGTTGAATGTACAGCAGGCGATGTAATGCGTTTAGCTTTGTATTAAGATTCAGGCAGAAAATGTCACATCTGAGTTTGAGGACTTATCCCAACCAAGAACAGGTGGCAGATGACTTGTTGGGGTACTTTAGAAGTTCCCATGGTTTCATTCATTCCTATGTCGATTTTGTGCGAGTGTAGCTGCAACACAATGTGCGCAGTACTCATCTGGTGCATATACCACGGCTAGAGCAGAAATTCTAAGAGCTCCCCATTTTGTGCCAGCCAGTCGCTTAACCTGGAAGCTAAAGCTCAACACTACAAAAAAGGTGTCAGCAGCTTAACAAGGAATTTAATAGTCCACTACTGTACAACTGCTACATCCTGCCCTGACAAATATCTCTCAGTAACGTTGGACAGGTCACTCACATATCGTCGAGACCTCGAGTCACTTCGCAAGAAGCTGACATCAAACGTCGCGCACTTTGATGTGTCTTGCTGGCTCTGTCTGGGGTGCTGGAGCAACAATGCCCTGGCCACCTTAGCCCTGGTGCTTTCAACAGCAGAGTACTGCACTCCTGTCTGGTGCCACAGTGCTCACACCCACTTTATTGACCCCTCCATAAATGACATG
>JGI24022J15233_10008199_pt1 | contig 11639 bp, 8 predicted proteins | sample Ectturendosymbi2_FD_15233 | JGI IMG/M metagenome (IMG submission 15233)
CTGCATATGTCAACCAAACTAACTTAAACGGGAAATTAAGAAAAAAACTGGGGGGGCCATGGCCCACCCAGGCCCCCCTTAGAATCGCCACTGGGGCACTACACGTAAGAGAGGCATACAATCACGCTTTTAAGACAAGCGACCAAATAGGTAACACCTGTGTGGGGCCCCAAAAACAAAGATGGCCTAGGGCCCCGCGTTCCCTAAATCCGTCCCTGACCACAAACCATGGAGCTGGCTGATGCACTATAGTTTGTATTGTGCGTAGGAGGAGATTGCAAATTGACTAGGGTAATCGCTCGTCCAACATTTCCGTGTGAAGAGCTTGCGCACTACCTACCAACAAAGAGGACTATGTGTACGGAAGGAAAACAGCGACTGACATTCCTCGTTGACGTAAAAGCATTGATAATTTTTTCTTTTCGATGTGCGGCACCAAAGCATCGCTATTATGCTGTAGTGCGTATGAATTCCTCAGTAGAGGAAATTCTAAGTTAGCTAGTCTGTAGCAAAGTATATCTACTTTGTATTAGAGTGATTTCCTATCTTTTGTTTTTGTCATTTAGATATGACTATAGATCGAGTTGACGCATAAATACCTGTCTATGTAACTCACTCCCACATTGCCTGCAACGAAGCAGTTTCACTCAAAAGTGTTGGTATGTCGCTAACCTTTGAGGCTGTTATGCTCCAGCGTTCCTATACTTTCTGAATTGATTTGCAGTAAAGGAATCACTAATCTCATCAAAATCATAAATTCCACAACTTCAAGCCTGTTTCCAAGAGATGCACCAAGCATTGTCGCTTTCATGTGTGCAAATCACCTATATTATTTCTCGCATCCTCTTCGTTATACTGTACTTCATCTTTTTGGAACTTCTTTTGGAAGTGCCTAATAATATTGTCAAAGCCCATACGATCTAGCAAGCTTCAGCCATGGGCATCTTTAGCTTGTTTGTAGTACAGCATCGTGACTGTCAGCAGACTTTAATATACTGGACAAACCGTAACGTAAAGGTTGTTTTTTTTCAGCTTCACCAGTTACCACTACGACAATTCTTGCAAGAACTACAACCACTACACGAAACCCAGTTGTGGCCACCTCTACTTCCTCAACGACATCCAAAACAACTACCCCATCCGACNCCGTAGTNCCCGTTGGAAGCGGTCTCGGAGGCGGTGAAATCGCAGGAATNGTTTTTGCTTGCCTCATTTTAGTTTGCGGTCTTGTAATCGCACTGTGTTACTATTTCTTCGCGNGTCGGGGAAAGTCTGCCAAATCCNNATGGAAAAAAGTGAGTTGTTTTTCATGGCGCGAAATTGGGCTGTTTTACCTTTGAAGCAGTAAGTGTTCTCTTTTTGCAGAATTCTCCTGATATCATCTCAGTTGTGGCAAGGTAAAAGCAATGATGGGAGCGTGTTGATTTTGTTAATAAATTTTGCAGTGAGTGAATTGCATTTTTGTGATACGACAGAAAAAAATTTGGACATTTGGCAAACATGTAATTCAAACAACAAAGCAAACAGTAGAGGTTTAAACTTATGGCAGTGGATTTTGCGTTATTATTTTAAATTCCCGATAGTTTTTTAAAACTTCTCTTTCAACTCATTTAACGCTTTTCTTTTGAAAGTTGTTATGTTGGTGCACCTATTTATATAATTTATCTTATTATATTTTTTTGCAATTTGAACGTTGTGTTCTCACTTATTCAATATACTTTTTGATTTTAAATTTCAGCCAACAGTTAACCCAACTGCCTTTAGGAAAAGAGTCGGTGGCTCGCAGAGAGCTACGTGTGGCTTTAGCTAAACACGACGTCGATAGGGTCAAAATGGCGCTAGAGAAGTTCCGTTCTCTGAAACTTGTTGATAAGGAGGGTGACGTCATCAGAGGAATGCGGCTCGTAACACTGCAGCAGTGCAAAAATGGTGAGTTTTTCTATGAACGTATACGAAATACAGTTCATTATCTGCACCCTTTTACATAATGCACGCGTTCGCTTCTGGATGCTCAAATCGTAGGCATACGACAGCCAGTCGTGTGAAAAAGTAACTGAAAGGAAACGCGGTTAGCCCAAAGTCGTAAACACACCTGCATTTTGTTTTGAACGAACTATCAAACAAAACTGGGGTAGTGCCATCTTCACAAAGGCACTCGTGTTTGTTTAGTTTCAAACTGCGATACAGTTGCATCACCAGAAAGAAGCCAAACGGGGGCATCTGCTTCCCAGCGCTGAATGAAAGGTCCACCGAGGTGCTTAGAAATAAACATAGTACAAAATCGTTTTGAGACTTTTGATGAAAATCTAACAGCTCTTGATGTTAATACCTTTATTGTCAGGAACTCCAACAAATGCCTGTTCTTTAATACAGTATATTTCTAACAAATCAGAACCTTTTCAAAAATTATACTTGGCTAACAGAACAAGCTTTCTGCTTTAAAGTATTTTTAGCAAAACTGCTAGAACAGATATTTCAAAACTCAAAATGAGCAGATAAAGGTCTAGCATCGCGTTCTTTGAAAGCGCACAGCAAAGTTAGACTAGTCGTAAGTTTACGATCAATACATGCAAAACATTGGCTTGCCATATACGGCAAGTTGGTGTACATTTGACTGTTGCGTTGTTAGATTCACTGCAAAACACTCGTTTCTAACTCATTTTCCCATTTTTGATCAAAAATTAAAAAACACCAGTTTGAGGCCTTTAGCATGACATAGCTTCTTGTCCACCAAAAGTTGCATCGAGATTTTAGCATCTAAAAAACCCATCTGCCAGTGCTGCGGACATTTTGTGGTGACTCTAGTCTAGAGTTCAGACAGACAGACGAGGGAAAATAGTCGAATGAAATAAGACGCTAACAATTTTTGTTGATTTATTTTCTATCATTAATTTTGGTTTATGTTAAACAGCAATAGCTGTAAATCCTGTTTTTAACTTCAGAATGTTTACAAATTCTAGTAAAAATTTCCTCAGTCTGAGGCGATTATGAAACTACCTATTTCATTTATATTTTGCTGCTTTCTTGTTTGTCCCCAATATTATTCTGTTTGCCAATGTTTCTAGAAATTATGCAACGTCACATGGTTCTAATCAAATCGCCATTTGTCCATATTCTTTAAAAGTTGGGAAATCGGGTTTTGTGGTGGAAACCAGTTTACTTACAAATGACGTAAAAAACACATTTTCTGCTGATTTTCAAATCATGCTGCGAATTCCTAATTTACAAATGCTTGAATTGTATAGCGCGCCTTCCTTGCAAAACATTTAGCACACGTTTGATTAACCAGTAACCAGGTTAACAGTATCTGGTCTAAACTTTGGTAAAAATGTGGGTTTAATTGAGATGTAGAAAGTTTTTTTGGGATGTGAGAAGGTGTAAAAAGGTTTCAAGGCAAAGGTAATCAAGTTGAAAGCAGCAATTTTAAAGATATTTCAAAGCAGGTAAGACAAGCTATTAGGCAGTTCTCAAGTCATGTCATGTCTGTTCGATTATTTCGCACTTTTATTATTGACCACATCACATAAATCCTTCAAAAGTAAATTCATACAGAATAGCGTTGCTTGTAACAGAGCAGTTTGTTATTTTTATTGGCTTAGCATAGCGTTTCAAAAAAAATTATTGTCGGCTCCCACTCTTTCAAAGAAGCAATTTGACCTGCAACGTAAGGTAATCGCAAAGAATCACATCGTTTTTTCAGAAACATGTGAATACCTAGTTTTGTTCTGAAAAATATCAGTTTTCGAACCCACACGCAAATATCTAGCAATCTCATTCTGTTTGTAGAAAATTTAACCATTTCAGTGTAAATGACGATGGGTATTCCTTAAAAGCAAGTCATTAAACCAATAGTACCCAGTTTGTATGAACTCCTGACGCACTAACCCTATGCACAAAATGGAATGNCGCACTGCAGTAAATTATGGATTGTAATTTAACTTGCTCACCTGCCGCAAACCCACTGAATTTTGGGGCTACAGTTNCTGTTACCTCATTACCTAAATCAATTTCGCAATTGTTACGTCACTGCACATACTGCTTGTAACCTCTTGCAGAATCATTTACATGTACATAGATTGGTTATAGAGGAGGTTTATCAAAAATCCCAAGATCTTCGTAGTGATGATGGATGTAAGCTTGCGACGCCCTTGCAATCTCAAAACGACGCACCAGGGCGTTGCGACGCCCCAATCGGGAACCTCTGTACCAAACAAACCCATTGAAATTGTTACCAAAGTTGACTTTAATTTGGTTGGAGTTGGTGATAATAACTTGGATCTGGGGTGCAGAAATGCAGATTCTAAAAACAGTGCTTAAGAAAGAAAAGCTCCCGGCAATTGGGTTTCCAATTTACCGCCTGCGCCAACGTTCATCTGCTTTAAACTGTTTTCAAACATCTCGTAAAATAACATANGTATGCCCATTCATTGTAAACAGGAAATGAATAAATAGGGACCCTGACATTTTTACACAGGTGTCAGTTTATCGTGATTGCGGAAANCCGTTTTATGATGTGCACTTGCGACACTGCGTTGGCTACCATCGCGANAAATCGCTGAAATACCATGAAAGGGAGATANCGTCTAACAGACAACTCCTGAAACTTTGCATAAGCTTTATCATACCCCATAATACACGNAAGAATTGATGTTGCATTCAAGCACAGAATTTTGAACCATANTCAGTTCTGAGTAACCCACAAAAGTAATTTCGCATTTAAGTAACTTTAAGTAACTCCTTGAATGGAACTTAAAACTATGTGGCATTTTCAGCTTTTTTGACCACAAACGGTTGATGGTCTTTCAGAATTGTTTAAGGATTAGCAATAATAATCATTTTATAAGGAGTGAAAATATTTGTGAAACAACAAATCCATCCAAGACATGCTTTTTTGTCGCATGTATGAGTGGAATAACTTTGTAGAATTAAATTTGAATTTTCCTGTTACTACCGAAGTGCTTCAAAACGAAAGGCTCAACTCAAAGTGGTAGAAGTAAACTGACAACGGTAAACTGGTAGGATGAGTGAACTGATATAGACCGAGTTAGGATATTCAGCAGTGAAGTTAAGGAGCAACATATGATGGTCGAACTCAAACCACTGTGAAAAATACAAAGTGTCATTAAACATGGCCAAAGTTACATACGGTGCAATTTATTTAAAAAAATCCAATCCATTTGTATGCTATATGAATTCCAATTTTACTATAGACCAGGGTGGCCAACCCGCGGCTCTTTGCCCGGTTTCATGCCGCTTTTACTTAATTACCGTAAGTCCCACTAAATAACATGCATAACAATAAATGCCTTGTAAAGTTCTGTCATTCTCATGCTAGTGTGAGATATTTACAATAAATCTAGCTGAGCAAACGTGTGTGTGAGTGAGGAAGAGATGGTTTGACGTTTATGTGTGCCCGTGTGTATGATGTGGCTCTTTGCGGTAACACAATAAGAAATGTGGCTCTTGGTCCTTGACCGTTTTGCCACCCCTGCTGTAGACAATGCTCGAATGCGTAAAAAACTTGTTGCATAAACAACAGTAAAAAAATATAAAGCATTCTGTTGCGTTGGTTTCACAGTAGCAGAAGCGTCGGGGTCTTTACACCTTCCGTCACATACCTGCATGCTTCTTTCTTTATTGTACTAATTATTTTCCGAGAATGACATTTGATATATCTTAATAGGCTTGAGTTATTCGCTAGCCACTCGACACGTGGCCTCTTTGGAAAGAGCCATATATGAGACAAAACGCAGTAACTTCGTAAGTGATCTGAAACTGGAACTTCGAGAAGCTGAAGTGATGCTTTCAGACCTACGGAAAATGGAGGTTAGAAAACGAAATTTTTGAGTATTTTGCAAATGCACAAATATATTGAAATAATTTGAAACATGAAGTCAATCAGACTTGAAGTCGTGGTTTAGAAATCCGTGATTTTTCTGGGGTTACAAACAGACTTCTTTCACGATGACTGTTATTCTTCAACTGCGTCTTCTTTTTGCTTATACTTTAAAATAGGATGTCTCTTTGCTGGTCAGAAACCGACTAAAATTTTCCACGTCAAGTCAATTTCTTAAACATGCCAAAGCTACGTTAAGCAAAAAGATGTTGAAGCAGAATTCTTGCATTTAGCTAATTTTCGGAATAATCGCCGTTTTTTCGCTTGGTGGAGCCTTATTAATACAGATGTTTGTTTCCGAATACAGATGAATGTTCAAATTTGTTGTTTCTGATCCACTCAGAAATTTAAGCGTTTTGTAAAACCCATAAACTCTAATTTTCTTTAGCTATTTTTTCAACAAGATTGCGTGTAAGGGACCAGATAAAATGATTTTTCAAAAGTTATGCCAACCGTTTTACCTATGGCAAACAGTTACTTTCAACATTACTTTATAAACAGAACCTGATGAGTTGCTTGCAAGCCGCTATGGACTCTGGTGACATGGAAACGGCTGAGAAGGTTAGTGAGGAACTACGTGCTTGGAAAGGTTGTGATCAAACGACTGTTGATAGAATGATGGACGTGTTCCGATGCAAAGGAGGTGAGCGTTTACTGCATTGATTCAGATACCGCAGCAGCCGTAGTATTTTTCTGGCTGATCCTCATCATGAGATGTTTGTGTACAACTTTCGTTATCATCGCATTATCATAACTATCACCAAAAAATCTCAGTTTCATCAGGATCATCACTTACCTATATGGTTTTGCAAACACCAGGTTTTATCGGGACGATGTAATTCTGGCTGCAATGGTTTTAAGACAGTGCTTCTTAACCTTCTCCGGTTTCGTTCACCCCTGCCTTCGATTGCTGCATTCCCATTCGCCCTATTGTGAATGCATGGCCGACGTGACAGTAATCACAGTACATCGAATGTTCATTGTTATACCACATTATTTGCTCTTCTTTATCAACAGCGTGCTTTCCGCCATGCAACAAATTGGCTACGATCTTCAAATGTGGTTTGCTTGCAGTTTCGCAAAATGTATTTTCGTTTCATCAGCACATGCACTATTTTTAGTGCTAGCAGAGTCAATTACGACTGACAAATGGAGGGAATTTTACTGTTTACACAAATATTCGTGTTGTTACTTGAAAAATTGCGAGGGCTTGTTCTGATAATTGCCGTGTTTGTGTTGTAAACGATTCTGCAGTTTCGAATGAGCCAAAACTGCATATATTTACTATATGGTTACTGTATTTAAAATAGCAAAACATGCATTGAACAGACGGCTCATGTCTCTTTTCTTTACTTCTGGTATGAGAAAGAAACATACTTCATTCAATCACCATCCCACTTTTGCATTTTAATTTTTGAAGGGACTTTGTTCTCGACGCCAACGTTTCGTTTCACATCTCACTCTGTAAACTGCGATGCTGAAGAAGCTAGCGTGTCTTCATCGATTTCATCTATAGATTTGCATTTATTTTTATCAATACAAACTGTTTTTGTACGTATTTCGTAGACATTCTACAGGTATTATCTAGATATACGCATATTAGATATGAAACTGGTAACAAATTTCACAAACAGGCTACTCCTGTACCGCGATTGAAACTGCCCGCACTTCGACTGATGAGGCTACTCTGATAAGTGTTCAGGTGCCTGAAATTGTCGACAGTACTGCAATTCTAGCCAAGTAACTTTTGTACAGGAGTACAGGACGCTCATACAGAGAGCACAAAGAGATTGCACTACTCGGTTGAATGAAACATGGCATCTCTCGGTAAAATCTATCCCCCTTACGTGATAGATACAGTAATTGGACCATATTACGGTTTTTCTGAAGTGATAAGTTGCTGACTGCTCAAGATGCAAAGTTAGACCGCTTGAAGTTCGCTATTTTATTCACAATTACTGACATGCTTTTAGCAAAAACAAAACAAATGCATGTTATCAGAGGACACAAAAAATTATAGACATGAATTTCATTCATTCACCCTTGCAAAAATTTCATTCAACCTGTGGTGAACCATTCGCCCGGTTAAGAAGCATTGGTTAAGCCGTTGTAGCATGAGACATTTCAGAATTCGTGTTGTAGATTTAGCAGAAAATTAGTGTGATGCCGGCGATGATGTTGCCACTCCAGTCACTGACTCAACTGCTTGTCTTGGCGATCAGTTTCATACGGTCTGATAACTATGGCGACCTGNTTGCCCCATGTAAAAAGTTTGTTTATTTGAAGAAAACACTGCAAAGATTTATTTAACAAAATACATATATTTTTTNNAAAAAGTATTGTAANAGACAAATTCTTTGAAACGGAATACAAAATATTTTCTCAAAAATGTAGNTTGCGAAAACAGTTNTTCCTTGTTTTTTCTGAGCCCATGCAACTCCGCAAACAGCGTGTTTCCCACTGAAATTGGCAATTAAACCAGGTTGTAAAATCGTATGTTCCATGTTCCTTCTTTACCGCAGTCTTTTGCATCGTAAATCATCACTAACGTTGTTTCTTCTACGGTATTTTGCTTTGCAATCCCTCAATGAAGTCTTATGTCGTATGATATAAGCCAGGGGTTCTCAACTTTTTTTCTCCCGTTTACCCCTTGCCAGCTTCCTAACATAAAATTTACCCCCTGTTTTTTGTATACTCACTAACGCTGTAGAAAAAAACAAAGTATTGTAACTTCAGCATCGTTAAATTTACCCCCAGAATAGGTAAAATTTAGCCCCAGGTGGTAAATTTACCGCCTGTTGAGAACCCCTGATATAAGCAGATAATAACCTTTGTTGAAGTCGATTTTAAATTTTAGCAGTTTTTATGATAAGCGGAAATTACAAAATGCATGCCAGGGATCAAAAGTTTCGTAAGGTGAATTTACATTTCCTATATTGCAGTCAGGTTAAGTTTAAATACAGTGGGTAGATGTCATAGAAATAACGTGGAATACTAGAAAACAAACATTAGGAAAGGTCATCCTGCATGTTTCTTGTAAAGCTTGCAGCGCATCTTGTCGTGCACATTTGTAGAGTTCTTAACTTGCATCAGAATCATGGTTGTTCCTAGAAGTAGACAGGCTATGTGTCAGGTCTAGCATTGGATAACTCTGACACGAGCAAAGAAGGATTCCTTCCCATTTTCTAGGACTTTATAGGTCAGACTTCGGCAAGTTAGAGCTTATGATGCCGCTTACTATAAATTTTGTAAACAAAGAGGCACAATGCAGGTGTAGTGAACAAAGAAGCATTTATGGGATTGGAGATTATTCTACTAATCTACTGCATGCGCTTCCTTGCGTCAACCCTTTTCGCCAAAGGAATTTCGCGTGTGTTTGCGTGACCGCTCTTGCAAAGATTTGGTGCCCTGACCTTTCACCATTCGATGTTTCGCGCTGCTAGCGTGGACACCACGTTTTGAGAGTGTCGAGTTTTTGTATTGCTACCGCACGGACCACGTTGGCTGTTTTCTGCTGTCACGCCATCGTTGAAGCATTTACTGCTGCTGGTAATCAGGCGCCTTTGTAAGTGAAGCTTTGTGCACCAGGAAATCCGTGAAACGAACTTTATAAAGGGTGAGAGCCCAATGCCTTGCTTCGGCTTGGCAACTTAAAATGTCAGGCAGCTTATTCGGGAGTCAGAATATTACTCATACCTCGTATAACGACTGGGTTGCTTCGTTGCTCGTTTGAGGAAACCAGCAGTCCTACATGGAACAACGACCTTCCTCCCTCAACGCTGGCCAAACCCCAAACTTTTACACAGGTAAGGGGTCTGGGGAGTGTTATAAGCTCCCAGTGGCATACGGCGCTGAGCCCCAGACGCTTTTGCATTCACTGCGTTAAGAATTTCAATAGACTCTTGTGAGAGCTGAAAAAGCAAGCACTCTACAAAACAGTACAACAAGGTCCACTACAAGCGTTATTACGAGCATGCATGATGGCCTTTCTTAATGCTTTCGGTCTAGTATTCCACTTTACGCCTAATCCTTAAATAGTCAGAAAAACGATTAGTCTTCTTTGAGAGAATGCAAAGCAACGTGCCGTAGAAAAAACAAGGCTAGCCATGATTTATTAGATAAAAACTGCAGAAAAAACGAATATGCGACATATCAATTTACAACCTGGTTTATTCGCAAACTTCAGTGGCAAATACTTTTTGGCAAAGTTGGGTGCAGTAACGAAAAAATTTCTCAGGAATATTTCTGAAAAAACTCTTTTTTCGCAAACTATTTTTGCGAGAAAAACTTTTCAAAGAATTTGTCAATTTTGTCAAGTAAAATAGTTTTTTTTTACAGTAACGTCATTTAATTTGAAATATATTCTGCATGGCACAAACGGGTCAACATATATCACCAACCTGCCACATTAGCACAACAACAACCACAACTGAAAAAAAGCAGTAATATCGAAAAAAATTGATATTGATTATTTCAAAACTAGTTTGTTGCTTTGAATTTTAATAACAAAGTCACAGGTGTTTGCGCAACACCAAAAAAGTGAAGATCAAAAAATCGCAGCTTAAATTTGATCTTTTTTTCTTTCTTTTCACAAGATCAATATTGAATCCTCAAACCTGTCCAACAATTTGTTATACTCATAAGTTTTATTTAAATAGAAAAACAATAGTGTAAAATTCTCTGAAAAAATGTTGGTTTTTGCATATTCGAAGCCTAAAACACGACAATAATTCCAAACGTCATTACTTCTTACTTAATAAACACGAGTGGGTCTTCTCGTGAAGTGCAAGCAAAAGTTAGCATCACAAATGTTGCAAGATAGAGCTGAGCAAGCAGTGCTCATCAACAAACCAATAGTTGGGGATGATTTAGTTCTAGACGCAATAGCGTTGGAGCTACAAAAAACCTTTTCAAAATTTACTTAACTTTCGTTCAGAACGTTTTAAAGGCTGTTGTCTTTTTTCTACGAGACATAAAGAGTAGCACTTATTCATTTGTTGTTTAATATTTGCAGATTTGGACAAATCAGTGCTTGAGCGAGATCTGGAACTGGTTACCCATGCGCTGGGTGTTGTGCATGACAAAGGTTACGAACCAGACTTGCCTGTTGAAGTAAAGCGTGGAAAGAAATTGAAAAAAGAGCTTGAACTACTCGAAAGGGTATTTTTCTTTTTTTATCCGCCCCGCTATATTCATAGAAAGCATCCCAGTTGTTTAGCATACAGTTTATGTTTGTTAATCATCCATGATCTTTAGGACCATTGTGCCACGCACATCCAAAGTTCTCCAAGGAAAAAAGAAAAAGGATGATTCAGTAATTGTTGGTATCTTTTCAGTTATATGAGAATCATATCGAGATCGACTTGCTGGCTTCCAAAACCGAGATTTACTGTAACTGTTGCTTACTCTCATCTTTCATGTATGCATTTACGTATCCTAGTGGTCCGTGGTGAATGTGACCGGCTACATAGAGTATTTTTAGCGCTGGTACTGGCTGCGTTTTTACAGTTAACTGGACTTAACGCGTAATTTACAATATAGTCAGTACCACGTGGTGTGACGGGGTGGAACCATGAGGACTCTGGAGCTGGAGCCGAAGCACGAGCAATTTTGGATGGCTGGATCCGGAGCCAAAACTTTTAAATGGTGGAGCCGAAGCCGGAACCAGAAATTGAAAATTGGGTTCGGGTTCCACCGGCCAAGGTTGTGGGGCAATTGAGTTGTACACAAAAATACAATGGTT
>JGI24022J15233_10008200_pt1 | contig 11638 bp, 5 predicted proteins | sample Ectturendosymbi2_FD_15233 | JGI IMG/M metagenome (IMG submission 15233)
GAAGCAGAAATGGGCGGTTGGGGAGCGATAGGAGACCCAGTTCATAACTATATTTCCGTTGTCTTACTAACTTTGAGTGACCAAATGTCATAAAAAACAGTATGATCAACAAACATGTATGCATGTAATTTGTAAACAAAAACTTAGTGTTTTGGAAACAAAACATAGATGAAAAGCTAGGAGATAAATTGATGAACCGCAGTTTCCATCAACAAAGGTAAGCTGCACAGTAAAACTGTTCTCCTCTATAATTAAATGATTACGATTGGAAGTTTCGTCAGCTGTGCTTCTTGGCACGGGTGAACTGCTACTTAACAATGCCCGTTTTGTTATAGGGACTATCACCGGTCAGGTTTGAGAATGCACACTTGCCTTAGACTCAGCCTGTAACCAAAAGCGTGAACTAATTTTGGATGGAGTGGTTTAATGATCACAAATATAATAATAACCTTGTACGAGTTCAATTCGAAAGCAGAAAGGCAATTTATATTTTTTTACAGATAGTGTTAGGTGCTAACAAGAATAAGTTACCGAAAGGGAATCGAAAAGATTCCGTAAAACAGAAGTGTGTTTAAGAACGCACTTTAGCTTGAGCAGTGCCAAGGAAATCCAGGAAGAGAGAGATGGTAGAGCCAGTGGACGACTGCAAGTGTCACGCCTAAGTTCAACAACTTTTAAAACATGCAGGTTAAAGGTTAAATTTCAATCCTGCACTGCTCCGAACTCAAAATTTACTAAAAAAAATGTGGCAGAGTATTAACGTATTAATTGATCAAAGGACACCAAAAGGTTTGGAAGTGTTCTGCTAAGTTTGGCAATGTGGCGCACTCGGATAATGATGAAGAGAGTTTGTACGCCTGCTGCTGCACACAGAAGGTGACTGTCAAGGGGTGTTATACTGTAGATATAGTATCTTGGCTGTCACAGTTCACAGATATCTTCACGAAGTTCAATCAAGTTAATTTGCAATTGCAGAGGAATGGTGTTAACCTCATTAAAGCCAAATCAGCAATCTTCACTTTGTCCAGGTTTAATGCTGTTCAAACAAAATCGAGCCCTTCATGAACTCTAGCTGTTTCCAAATCATTAACTCTAACAGCTTCCGACTGCCGAATGAGTTAATTTACTACATTAAGTTTTATAGTGAAATGCATCTTTGCGCTCATTCTTGTTTTAATCATTTTCAAGCATCCCAAATATACAATACGAAAAAATTGTGTTGATATGTGTGCTTGGCATGGTAGGGGGGCGATAGAAATTCGTTTGTCAGGAAAGGGGGCGCTAGCCAAAGAAAGATTGGGAAACACTGAGTTAAGCGAAGACCACCAACCACATACCTACACATTCAAAATGGTCCGCACGAGGCGACCACTGTCCATCAGTACCACATACAAGTTTTACACTATCTGTGACGTTTGGATACATATTGCGCACGAGCTTCGTTGGCTGGAGCTGAAAACCTTCTTCACAAGACACCATCGTATTTTTCTTGTCGAAGTGATTCCATACTGCATGTTGGTAATCAGGTGGAGCAAGACACATAACTTCTGCAAGATTAAAATGAACAATAGGTAAAAGTTTTAAGTTTCTGCAGCAGCAGTAAATGCAATGTATCGGACATAGAACAATGCGTGGAATAATCGAGATGTTAGAGATGAACATAAATTTTAAGTTTTTTTATTGATATTTTTGATCGACCTTGTGCTCTTGCTCAATGCACCGGAGTTGCTAAGCAAAATGCTATCTTTACCCAATACGTAAGGAATGGCAAAAGATTTGCAACTGAGCAGGGTAATCACGGTTGTAATAGCTCAGGAAAAGCAAACTGAACGATTAACAACTGTAAAGTGAATTTAATAACCCCGAAACTAACCTTTTGTCATCAATGTAGTTTGTGAAGTTTCATGGCCAACCACCGGCATTGAAAATTCGGTGAAATTTTAAATCAAGAACATGCTTTAAGCAGAAATGCTGAAGACACGTTAGGGTTTGATATAGATAGCAGTGTTTCCTCTGTGCCTACTTTCGCTTCGTAAACTGATGAAATTACAGGGTACTCGCAAGTTCAAATACGAACAAGTGGTGGGCGTTTGAAGTAGCACTTGTAAACATTTCAATTGCATATGGGTATAACAGTTTTTTTTTAAAGAAAATCTTAGGTACCCGGTATTGACCTGTAGGGACCCGATTTTCTCCGATTCTAGGGACCCGATTTTCTCTGATTTTAGAGACCCGAATCGGGTCCCTAAAACACCTTTAAAACAAACTGGGTATAAACCAAATGATTATTTTACCAACAATGACAGGCATTTAACATTCCAAAAGTGCAGAAGTTGCAACTTTGAAAAAATCCTATTGCAATGCAAAATAAACTAAAAAATGAAACAGAACAGCACAGAACATGTATGATATAAGTACATTTTAAACAAGTTTGCGCGAACGTACGAACACATAGTTATTCAGAATCCATTTCAATTAAATCTTCAAAATAAACATCTGGGAATCTTGAGTTTTTGTTTAAATCCTACAAAAGACTTTTACGCAAAGACAGCGTCGGATACAGACAGATCTCGGCTGAAAACTTTTCATTAATTTTACTTTTGGGCCACCTTTCGCTAAACGGAAAAGCGAATGTAGAGAGTGAGGCAGTGGGTGGAGTTATAAATGAAACATTCGTTTATTGGCATTTTGTGGCCAGGACGCATTAGAACAATCATAGATTCTTCGGCCCTACACTGAAGTAGTATTTTAGTAACGCGTGCTCATGCAATGTGAATTCATACCACATGAGTGTATTCTCTAACACAGGGGTCTCCAAACTACGGCCCGCGAAGCCATTTTACGCGGCCCGAGGAGATATTTTGTCGATATTGAAGGAATAATTTATTTGTGAAAACCATATTGTTTTGCTAAAATGTAACATATCCCGAAACAATCAAGTTACATGAAAGGTCCGACCCTTGAACTGCTGTGCAATAGCTTCAATGGCCCTCGGACTAAAAAGTATGGAGATCCCTGCTCAAACACAACGCACCATCAGCATGGTTAATAACAAAAATGTCGCGTCTCACTGTGAACAAAACACTAAACCCGGTCACATTTACAGCCAGATTCGATGAACACAAAACAAAGAATGCGCGTAATCAATGACGTAAAGCGCATGTCTCGCTGATTACCAACTTGCCGAAATTTGCTGCAACAATTGCCGCTTTGATGGTGGCAGCTTAAATATCTTGCCTCACAAGCTTTCCTGTCGACAAATTTGATTAACTTTAAGATGCTGAACGATTTATCATAAATAATAAACCAGGGGTGGGGAACCTACTTACTACCACGGGCCGCATAAATTGTGCATTATCGCTGGCGGGCCCAAAAGCAGTCAATCTTATGCTAATGCTAAAAATCTACCTTTATCTAACTTTGAGCAAGAGGGACTTCGCTTGACTTCCTATATATGTACTTGTTTATCACAGAGCTTCGTTTTCACGCGATTTTGTGCTCTAACTTGCGAACCAAAATTCTGATGCGGGCCATATCGCATCATGCGGGCCGCAGGTTCCCCCACCCCTGTATCAGAGGGCCTAGTGATTTGCAGGTTGGCCATGACTACATGAAGCATTCAGCACCTAGCTGCACCAACTTTTTTCTAACAGCGCAACGGTTCTGTTTTTCAACGAGACTTCTTTCAATTTGTTGCGCGAAATCAAACTGCACCATTCTGCCTTCTTCATGAGAGAAGGCAGCTTGCCAAAACATTGCATAGGATTTGTATTCAATTACTATTTTACGTAGATTTGAAACTTTTGCATGGAACAAATGAACCGTAATTTTGAACCGATCCTTTCACGTGCGAATGGCATATGCAAGCAGGTGCACCGATCTTTGCATGAACACGTTTGCAATTACGTATTTGCAACAGACTGATTTGCACACCCAACGTTTTCGCTTCCCACAGTCCTAGCACCACATTGAAACATGACGGCTTCCAGACTTTGGGGGATTACATCACAAATGCAGTTCATTACGATTATCAGCCATATGGTCGATTCCGATTACAAGTACCATTACATTTAAAGTAATCACGATTACATTTGTCTTGAAACATCCTCGGAAGGAGACCATTTACATCAACGGTGCACAACCTGCGGCCGAATGCGGCCTTCGATAATGAAATTTGTGGCCGTCCACATGTAATTTAAAAGATCACATTTGGCGGCCGTGCTGGCATATACGAAGGCAAGAAAATCAGTCGACGCAAAATAAACGCGAGGAGAATCAGTCGACACGATGCATAACAATCTGGATGGTGATGTCAGAAAGAATTACAGAATGCATACGCAATTTATGTTTGAATGTGTTCTGTGTTGGTTGGCACTTGGCAGTATCTCATAAATATAACTCGAACTCATTAACGGCCGTTCTTCATATAAATAAAAGTAATGCAGCCGGCAATACCAAAAGGCTGTACACCCCTGATTTACATGGTTTGATATAGGTGTATTTTCAGTACGCCATTGGTTGCGTGATGGCCTTCGGATCGTATGCAAGCCAGCAAAGAATTGTGTACCTTTGCATTTGAAGTGACACGACCAATGATAATAATATAGCTGCACATTTGTCTATTGGACCAACAGTCAACAAAACCTCACTGGTTTCGTTGAGGTTGATTGACCAGTATCTTGTACTGGTGGATAATTTCTGTGGACATTGTATAGTTATCAGCGTTGTGGAAAGGTGCTTTCGATTTGGAATAAACTACCTTATTCCTCTGAAGAAAGTTAATTTATATAAACTACTGCACTAATCATATACATAACCTACGGCAGCACTCATACTTATAGGTTCACTCCGAATATGTTTAAATAAAACCAACACCTCTCCTCGTAATGCAACGCTAACTCTTCTGCCGCCACGTTTTTAACTAAAGCTCTTATTTTTGTTGCCAAGTGTCACTAGACATTACAATAGTTCTGGCAGGCAACATGAACGCTCGCTGGAACGAAAGGAGATTTCCCTGCCAAGCGCTGTTTGCCGCTGGCCTGAACGTGTACAGACGGGCAAATGGCCTCTCCTGAGACCATAACAACCAATGATGAAGGAGGAAACCCAATCTCCAAAACCGCGGTTTATCTTGCAGTGACATTGCGTCAAGAATTCCATGTTTAACCGCGGAAATAATAACCGATTATGAACAAATTGGTAATGTAATCGATTCCGAGTACATGTCATTTTTAATCAGGCTAATCAATTACGATTACTTAAAACACTGTGATCGATTACGATTAACTTATGTCTGACTGCTTCTCAACTCTTTGATTACGATTCACTTATGTCTGACAGCTTCTCAACTCTTTGATTACGATTAACTTATTTCTGACAGCTTCTCAATCCTTTGGTTAGAAAGAATTACATGTAGAAGTATGCTGGCACGATTAGATGCTAGCCTGGATTTGAAGAATGACCATGTCATGTTTAATAATCACGTCGAACATTGCATTAGCTTCGTCCCTAGACCAGCGTTTCTCAACCAGTGGGCCCCGCTCCACCGGTGGGTCATAGGACAGCATCCAAGGGAGTTATGAAGCATGTAAAAAAAACATGTTAGGTTGCAGTTATATAGGCATCTAATTTATACAACAGGCTTACTGCAAAGCTCGATCAAAAACATTGAGCTTGTTCTACTTTTTCTTCAATTGATCAACAGGACAAATGCACCTAATGGACACATTTTCTTCAACGTTTGTCTTACGGCTTTTTACAGGACTGAAGATGTGTTTAAATAGCCAAAACTAGTTTCGCTGAGAAATAAGCGGCGATGGGTTTGTTTGCGCCAGTTTTACGACTTAACAATTATCGAAAAATACATATGTGCAAGTTCGATTAATCGCGTTAGTATGAAAGCAGAAGCAAGCAGGCAAATTCCTCAGAAGTTTGCCAGAAGGCTAGAGCTGGTTTTGTCTGTCATGCGGGGTAATCATTGCTACTACTGATTTCAACAAATGTTGACATTAACAAACGGAAGTATGAGACATGATAAGGGACAAGTTACAAACTATCCCAACAACAAAGCTGCCAATGTGTGCTCTCAATCTGCTTATTTGTGCCTCAACATAAGAGTAAAGTATAAAATTGTTACTCCAACCAACTTATTCGTTTACATTTATCGAAATTTGCCACTTTGACAGGATTTCTAGATTTCGAAATATGTTAAAACTTCGTCTTTTGCGATCTTTCATGGACCACTACGCTCTTGTTAATCGCGTGGCTTGCCACTGGGCACCCGTCATTTCACAGATGGTGTTATTTCCCTGCACAAAAAATGCATTTTCCAAGCAGCTGCTGACTGCAGACAAAGCTCCAGGAAAGTCAACTTTTATTCCGCTCTTGCTCATTGTTCATAGCCACAGTTTGTGCACTTTTTCTGTATTTTTGTGTACTTTTTTTGAAAAACGGTTATTCGCAAGTCTGAATCATCAACAGATTCCTCAGAAGCTTGCCACGAGGCTAAAACTGGTTTTGGCGTCTCCAAGAATTATTAGATTGGTGAGTTTGTGTGTTCGTTTTTGCGTGTAAGTTAACTGAAAAAACAAGATAGTTGTCCAAAAAAACAAGATGCTGTTTCACCAAAAATTATCTGGGCCACATTAGAAAAAAGATTGAGAAACACTGCATTAAAAAGATGTCGTTCTCAGGTAGGACTACATCTCGTAATAGATTAGGTTGGTAATCAAGTAATTTTTTGTTCTATAGGTTAAAAAATCCATTAAACTAAAATCAGTGCGGCCAAATCAAAAATTTTCGAGACCCCAGCAACGAATCCAACTAGGTTCAGGTTTCCAAACTCCTTCTTGAGTACATGTAACGTCCTGGGAATATTGACCAGGAGCAATCCAGTATCCAGAATGGCAAATGTATGTTACATTGTATGGATAAGTTGCTTGTGCAATATTCCTGAATGCAAACTCCACTTTAGGGGGATAGTCACATTTCACAGCTGTAAAACAAAAAAAGGTTGCAGCAATTTTTGCGAAGAAAACCTTTTCAAAACTGCAGTATCATGCAGGGTAGAACTGATATACAAGAGAAACATGCCTCCTGCATTCTTGCTACATTAACACGCAAACGGGTGGATCAAAACTGGTGCGGCAGCAAGCGGTTTCACATCATATCCATGTAATATTGGCCCTAATTGTTTTAAACAAAGAACTTAGTCGTTTTAAAATACCACTGATAAATTCCACTACAACTGAGTTTGGAATCAATGCGGCTGATAAGCAACAACCTAAGATTTAATGGCCAGTGTAATTTAAAACAATATCTTAGCATACTCTGCATGTTTATAACAAAATGAAGAGGGACCCCAAGAGGAAAAAATGTGCTGGTGCGATACCTGTTTTGGGCCCCATTATAAATTATAAATCATACCCGATTAAGAGCTTTATTAGCCTTTCAAAAGTATGACTAGTAAATGATATGCTTTATTTAATAAATTTTTACCATAACCATTTACCAGTGTTACATAGTTAATTTCAAAAGGTTTCAGGCTGATCTCAAAAAATGCACACAACGTCGTTACTTTACGAATTTCACAATTATACATTACATTTATCATTAATAGTGGCTATAACAACTTGAAAAGGGAATTTAATAATTGTGTCCCTAACAGTAACAGAAGGACAAGAAGTTAGTTATTCGGCTTGGCATGGATTCTACCAGTTTGTGGCAGTTTTCTTTGATTTACTGTGCCGATACCACACTGATCATGGCCTTTATTACCTTGTTCATGGTGGTGCGATGCAAGTTTTGTAACCGGGAGTTTTTTATTGATAACAAATTCTCAATGTGGTTAAGGTCTGGCGAGTGTCCAGGCCACTCTAACCTATAAAAAATTTGTTTCCTGCAAATCGTCTTCACTTTTTTTTATGAAAAAAAAAGATGAAAGACCTGAAGAAAAATCTTTTGGAGTATTCTTCCGCCATCAGGAAATGCCTTTTTCGGTATCTGGAATGACTTTTCTTTCAATTACATGAACGTGTTTGTCTAAATTCTTCATACCCTAAGTCGGCATAATTGAACCTACTCCAGGAAAGCTAAAACATCTTATTTTGGGAGTGTTTTACTACCTCATTAAAATGGGCACGACTAAACTGCTCGGCATCTTTCCTGATCCTGGCACTTCCCTTGAACGAAAATATGACTTTCAACTGAAAATGCTTTTTGCGGTTTTCTACAGTCCAATATTTACGTTTTTGATCATTCTAATTTTGGTCTTTATTTCTTGAATAAGAAGCTGCTTTTCAGCGGTTTATTAGTCGTTCTGCCAGCCTCCAGCAGGCAGCGTCGCACTGTATTTGAGCTTATGTTCATTCCAGCATGCATGAAATCATTTTGTAAACCAAAACTTTTCTTCTTTGTGTACCTTTTTCTATTTGCAATGGCTTTTCGGAAATAGTTTCAATGTTCCGAAAACGTAACAATGCAGCTCCGTTTCCTAGGTAGGATAGATGCCAATAAAAAACACAGAAGTTCGAAGTTTCCAACATGTACGACTCTCAAACAGGGATGGATATTAGAATTTAGAAGCCCACCTGCATTGGGTGCCTTACCCAATTGGCTCGTCCTCATTCTATAACCGCTGCTAACAATTGTAGAGCTTGCCAGATGCGAAAAGATTAAGAAAACCCGGGTCCTTGAGGATCCGAGCACCTGATCCACTGAGGGAGAGACTGGGTTGCGTCCCAGCACTTCCTGCGCAACTGTGTTGATCATCTGGCAGCTCTTTACCACATATAGGCAAAACTTCAATCTGAATCTGGTTCGTGAGAGATTACCCACCAGTCAAAGGTAACGACTCGATAACCTTCCGGTTATGTCTTTGCCATGATTTCTTTTACCTGTTGTAAATTCCCATTATCGCAAAATAAACTAAACTCAATTCAGCTCGAGGCAAACTCTCAGAAAGGGGCCCCAAAACATGGTCGTTGTACAACCATGCAAATGGAAAATAATGCAGAAGACTTAACCTACATGTTGAAGTAAACTTTAATTCTTTTTTTCAATTCCTTTGCTGTTGATCAAACCACAGTGACAGACACAACCTAAGATTTACTACTTTCCCTCCTCAGGTATGGAAATTTACACCGTTACCCCCATTACCCTAACAGGACAAATATTGTTCCCACCATAACCGAGGTTTAGCAAACGTTTCAAAAACACAAGTGCATGTTTCAGCAATTATTCTCAAGCTCACTTGATCGTAAAAAAGTAACTTGCTGCATGATGAAAGAATTGTATTATTTCAAAATCAAACAGATAACCCTCCCAAAATATGCTGGTAGTACGAATAAAAGGGCGCAAAAATACATGAAAAAATTTAAAATTAGGTCAGTAGCCCTTTCTGGTGGTCTGCACAAGAACCATATCGTGATGTATATGAAGTAGGCAGAAGCACATGAAGAAAAGTAAATTAGTTGAGAGACGAAAATTTGCTTTTTTTGGAAAATTGTAGTGAGGTGATGCAATATGCACATAAGTTCTAATCACCCAAAATGGGAAGACACATATTATTACAAAAATACTGGGGTTTCTGCAACACAGTATCGATTACAGAAAAGTTAAAGCAATGTAGTTTCACACATGTAGCAGGGGCAAAGCCTATTCTGGGTTAACGTAAGTGTTTCTCATTCACAACAGGGTTTCTTTGGACCGATATTTTTCGGTTTGCCCGGAAAGTCTATTCACACAAAATGGGCATGTTTTACAATACCTGGGAATCTGCGACATCAGTATCGATCACAAAAAAAGTTGGAACAATGTGATTTCACACACAAAAACTCAGCTACGCTTGTTTTGAAGTTTTGGGTCTGCTTCTACAGCTTTATTGTTTGGAGGCAAGCGAGTTGTACAAATAATACAATGGTTTTCAATTTTCAATAGACCAAATGATTTTGGACCCGGGGCAAAAATTTTGATGTTGGAGCCAGAGCTGGAGGGAAGAACATTTAGATGACCCATGGTGAAACTAGAGGCGGAGCCTGAAATTTTGGTTCCGGCTCCATGGCCGTGATGGATCGGAGACCGCACAACGGGAGGCAAGATCTTATTGGAAAGATGCCTGCTATCTTGATGAAATTCATTGCTTCCTTCTTCTGAAACAACTGCCGTTTCAAAGATCTTTGCAAAAGATTTATGTGCAGCATGGTGTTCACCTGCAGCGAAAATTCTGACATTTTCAAAATTCCGAACCGTTCCATGAAGACAACTTGAAGCATTTCTTGTCTAATGGAACATAGCAAGCTTTGCCATGAGCACCCAGTTCTTACTAAGACCATCCGACCACAGAAATGAATCACGCTGGTCGAACCTGCCTCAGTTCACAACACGATTTCTTTCATGTGCCGAAACAACAATGTTTGGTACCTCATTTACATTCCAAATTTCTTTGCACAGCTTCTTGTTGGAAAATGTCTGATCTACTTTACCCACACTGGGTAATTACGCCCTTCTACTTGAAATATACAAAGCTTAAACAGATATCGAAAGGGCGGCTGGATAGAGCACCTGGTACAATTCAGCTACTAGAAGAGTCAGCTTTACACAGTCATTTCGAGTATATCTGCATTGCGTTGTTTATACGGATGCCCTAGCAGGTCAAAATAGACATGAGCAGGGGTAAGGAGCGCCGACGAGGCTTTTAATTCAACTTAACAACATGCTGGTACCAACAGAATACGCATAAACATTTATCGTCAATGTTGAATTACCATAAATACAAGCAACCTTCACAACACAACATTCTAAAAATATCAAACTACACCATCGATCCAGGTTATGAGGAGCTTGTTGCCAATAAACGATATGTTTCTCGTTAACTTCATATATTTTGAATTAAATGTGTTTTGGTGATTTCTTGTTTGTTGTAGCAATTTGCATTTTTTCCAGTTTCTTGAAAACTTGAAGCGGAAATGTTGGCCGACATCTTTCATGAGTTTTTGCAGAGTGGGGGTTGTGCAGACCAGGGATAAAATATTAGAAATTCAGAAACAAGCAAAATTTGTTATACTTACGAACACATAATGAAAAAATAGGATTAGGATTCCAGTAAGTTGAATCTGAGCATGTAACAGTAACTGAATATTGATCAGGCACATACCAATAACCAAAATCACACTCGTAAATTGCTGTATCTCCATAATTTAAACCATACACTGTTAGTTTTGCATTCGGCACCTCTGGAGGGTAAGGACAATCCAGAACTGCAACAAAGTAACAGCAAAACAAAACACATGCAGAGGTCTGTTAGAAGAGTTTCAATGTATCTGGGCCTAGACAGATATCTGTGGCACACAGACAAAAAAGTGATATATTAAGCATGTAAGTAAACAGAAATGCAGTCAGCAAAAATTCATTTCCATGAAGCATTGGAAAAACAAGTGTTCATGATGGTTCAAGTCATCCCAAGGCACACAATCATTTACTTGGGGAATCTTTGCAGTAAAAAGTCTGATGAGTGATCATGGGTTTCTTTCCAGTGTTACGGCGCGCAGCGACGACTCTTCCTTCGCCTTTGTTCAACCGCTTCAAGCTGCGCATCCGGCGATCAATATTTTAATACGTGCAACTCTCTACGTCCAAAGAG
>JGI24022J15233_10008202_pt1 | contig 11637 bp, 6 predicted proteins | sample Ectturendosymbi2_FD_15233 | JGI IMG/M metagenome (IMG submission 15233)
TTAGAATGAGAGTTAATGGGTTTAGGGTTAGGAAAGGGGCGGGCAATTAATTTGCCCCGGGGGCTACTTTGAGAAGGTCGCATTTAGCAGAGGGCTGTGCTGTACCTTCCCATGGAAATTGAAGCAAGTCTTGCTTCAAATTAACCTCAGCACTTCTTACTGTGGCAAGTTGCATTTACTCTTTACTCAGGGTTCCCGCATGGTTGGTATTGAAAGTATTGAATTGTAAAATCAGTTTTCAAGACCTTGAAAAAGTATTGAATTTTGCCAAAATGTTCATAAAGCATTGAAAAAGTATGGAAATTCTACATTCAACGATTTTTTATTCAAATTTTGTTCTTCACTTTCACCGCTGACAGCAGTTCTGCGGATGTTTTCTGCATTGTGTTCCATGAGTAAAATTTTCGAAAAATGAAGCTAAATGATGATATTGAAATCTTTTAATTTAGTTTTGAAAAGATATTGAAAAACTATAGAAAATGGTTTTTGAAAATGTGTGGGAACTTTGTTTACTTACTGTGGCAAGTTGGAAGAATTTTCACATTTGTAGATTTTTCTTGAATGCTTGTGCAGGACACTGAAAACACTGTGGGGGACCAAATTTGGTCCGTTGGCTGCTAATTGCCCACCCCTGGTGTAGGGTTTGCCTACAGATCATGCAATGGAGACAAACTGCTTGCAGCTTGACAGACAGCACTGAAACCATGAATACACTTGTCCAATAGGCTGAGCCACAACAGACATCATGGTCAACTAAGCAAGAAATGCATTACAAACTAGTCATGTGACCACTTCAATCATGATCAATAAAGAAAGGCAAAATAACTCCAGCAATGCTTTTGCCTCATAAGGCAAAACAGACACTGCCTATGTGAAATGATATAATTATTCGTTTCATTGTGATTGTGCCCCAAAAGCACAGAGTTAAATGAAAAACTTAAATGAGACTTGGTTCAGGTGAGAGCTGAAAGAGTTAAACGAGACTTGGTTCTGGTGAGACCAACATATGATTCTGTTTCTTGATTTGAAGTTTTCGGAGTGTAAACCGTCAATAAGTCCTGGAGCAGCAGCAGATCTGGAGTCAATTCTTGTTTTGGAACAGGAGCAGGAGTTTAAAAAAGTGACCCCGATCAGCACCTGAAAATTTGACTCAGGCCACCTCATTTATACTGTGTTTTGAAGTGCAAAAAGCTTGGTGAGAGTAAAACACACTTTGAGTAAAATCTAGATAATTTTTGTGAAATTTTGGGAATTTTAAGCTCAACTTTTCTAGTCAACATTTGTGGGAATCCTGATCATGGTGTTTATCTTTTTTTTCAACTAATGGCCTCAGGAGTTTCAATCAAAGTGAGATATGTCACAACATTGTTTTCACTATAGGCCGTGCGGTAACCAGGATAGCTAAAAAGGGGAGCAGAATAATACTGCACAGGGGAACTTGCAGAAAGCGCAAAACATACGGAAGGCAATAAAGCTTACAGAGAACGCAAACAGTCACAAAGCAATAGCTACGGTATTCATGGAAAAGAGGCAAGTGCCAGGCAGCAACACTGTTAATACATTGAAGATGGCTTCAGATCAAACTGTCAAGCGAACAAGCTCCAAGACAGAGGGCAGACCAATGCGGGCCAATGACCTTTTGAGTATTGTGTTGATGGATGAATGTCTGGGAAGGTGGCCTGCATTCTTAAGGCAGAAAAGTGGAACCCCAGCCTATCAACAAACTTACCACAGTGGCATTCTGTGTGTTAAACAATTTTGGCACCGGTTCGGAAAGCGATTGCAATTCGGAGCTCATCAGGGCTCAGCAGGTTTCTGACACTAGCAATTGGGAAGGCTTCTAACCAGGCAGCGGTGTGATATTTCTGAGCTATGAGTAGCTGGCATCTGTCCCAAGGGCTGGGGTGCCAAGCAGGGCTGTGAGTGAATCTCTACAGATGAGGTCATCTCAGGCTACTTGTGTTTCTTTTTATAATGGGGATGAATCATGGTGTTGAAATATTCTTGCAACAGACCTCAGATTGTTCATATGTTAGTCCAGTATGATTGTGGTGGAACCATTGTGTGCATGCCTCATCACAAAGTATTACATTTTGATCACAAATTACTTTGCATGCTTCACACCTACATTTGCTCATGTCAGTAGCCTTTGATTGTTTAAGTTATAGCTTAAACAACTTAACATTCTACTCTATCCACATATCCTAAAACCTATTCAAATAGTGTTGCTTTTCACATTATTAGGACATCCCTGATCAGCATAAGATGCTGGAGTTACTTGTTGTGGATAAACCTAGTTGACTTCGTTTTATTTACAAGAATTAGTTTTTTGTTTGACAGATTTGTATTGGGAGTGTTGTTTTTCTAGAATATTTTTAACTTGTTGGTTTTGTCGCAACAAACTGCAGTATTAAAATTTTAATTAAAAGTTTATATATAAGTAGTATCCATGGCATCTGCTGAACAAGTTCAGCTGATGGTCAACAAAGTTCGCTACAAAAAGCGTGATGGCACATTATACCTGATGGGTGAAAGACTTGCATGGTGTCCAGAAAGTCGAAATCAATTTGAAGTCAGCATACCTTTTGCAGATATGAAGTGTAAGTTGACTTAATGGTTTGTTTAGTTCATGCCACACAACTTTAAGAACATATTTTTGCAATGTATGTAAACTTTTAAAAATCAGTGATGGCAGTGTATAAGTATTTTTTTCCCTATTCATTTAGTTCCGTTACCATCACATCAACAAATCAGTATAAATTCTGATAGTAATGGCTCACACTCTTGCAAAAAATTGCCTGACTCTTCAATACTTTTATCACTGGGTGGTTTCCCTGTAGCAATATCCATGGTTGCCAGGTGGTTTTGGCAGGAAATTCAAATCCTAGAAGGTGGATACTGCTAGTAATTTTCCAACTGAAGGCGAAAGCACTAAGCATGGTAAACATTTTGTTGCCTTCACAGTAATGAATTGCCAACATATCAAATAATTTTCAAATAAGTCAACACTTTCACACCTGGTTTAATTCAAGCGGGTCGCAAAAAAACAGCTGGATCGTGCGTGGCTTTGCGCGGGAATTTCTCTGGTCTGGTAAGCTTTATAGACCTAGTCAAAAGCTCAAAAGACTCGGCAAGTCTTGTACTTTGCACTCAAAAATAAATTTTTTGGTTGGGAGTGCGGGTTGTTTGTGAGTGACGTCATAAGTAAAGGACTTTTAGGCCACCTTGGCCAACTTCACCTAATCCTGGGCCCAAACCGCTAGGTGGTAGTATTTCGCTAAAGTTTTTATTGGAAACTAGGCTACAATCCCAGTCTTTTGATACTTTGGATGACTTGCTGGGGTTTCAGGTTCAAAAGTTATGATCTAAAGCAGTGGTCTTCAACGTGGGCGAAATCGCCCCCCAGGGGGCAATTTTATGTGTTGTTGGGGCGATTTTGTGATTTACGAGATTTGGGGGACGATTTCAGTTTCCAGGGAGACGATTTCTGCAGTTTAAGCATACTAAATTTTTGAATTGATTACAAAAAAGCAATATTTGTTACTTTGAAGTCAAAGCAAGTGATGCACTTTCGACTCCATGGTTCGTGATAAAGGTTATAAAATATATCCGAGTGGTCACATAACAATCAAACTATCATCGTTCTGTGTAACGCTTCACTGTACCAACTATCCAAGAATACTGAGATTTTCACTGGTTGGGAGTCAAGCTTTGCAGTTCTCACAAAAATTGTGATGTGTGCAAGTATTTTGTTAAGACTATGTTCAAAATAAGATAAAAGAGTAAATAAACTGTTGCACTGAGTACTTGTTAGGTTGGTTAACCCAATCGTTGCATGATAAACGTCACAAACAGGACATCAAGCAAGAACATTTGCCAGCCTGTATAGATCAGCACTTGGGGTTTTGGACGTTTCTTGTATAGTATGCGTTAATTAGTTTTATTATAATGATTTTGGTTGAAAGCAACCAATAGTGATATAGCTATCGGAAAATACCCAATCGGTCAAACCCCATCTTTCAAGAGGAAAATTTCAGCTTTTTGAAGATAGTAAAATGGCCCAGCAATCATAACATTGCTACCACTAACTCATCATATCGACTTTTGCAGCAAAAGCAAATATTAATTGAGAGTGGCTGTTAACTTCAGCCTTAACAATTTTTGTCGTGAACTGTCACAAATCCCTCCAACCGTATTGTGTTATTATTAGCAAAATTGCCTGGAAATAAGTCTTCATGGCCTTCAGTAGAGCACTGCCAAACCATTGTTTCGCATGCAAAAAAATATCACCATCCTTTATCACATGTTTTATAACATTTGGTTGGTACCTTGAGTAAAACAATATAGATCTACTGAAGTGAGTTCTGTTGCAAAAATACTGGAAATATGACTGTTGCAAGATGATTTGCGTAGCATTACTTGCTAGTAATATCAGTAACTGCTACCCATAGTTTGTACAACGTGCTTATTTTTTTCAGTCGGTGGCTAAACTAAGGAGTCCAAAAAACTTTTCACTACTTGTTTGAGGCTTGCTATGAATTCATTCTGTTGTGGAGATCACGCCAAAAGTTACATTGCGTAAAAAGTTATGGGTGAAGTACATTTTTGCCCGCTAACTAGCATAAGCAAATGCGACCACCTTTCAGAAACGTCTCATCGACATCCAAAGCGATGATGAAGCCCATGCTATATTTCATACACACGAATGATTGAATTTTTGGATAAAATGCAGTAAGCGTTTTCCAGAACTTTGGGGAAAAGTAAAGNTATTATTACTGGTGTTTCCCACGACGTATTTTGCTGAGCAAGGTTTCAGCCAAGTACTGCACATTCGTAATAAAATACCGCAATCATCTTGACATGAACAAGACCGGNGGAAACGTCATAAGACTTAAGCTGACCAACTTGCAAATTGCTTTGAAAAAGCTAGCAGATAAACACCATCGCAAGNTTCGCATTATTTAGAACCAGCTGTTTTTTGGAAATTAGTAACATTTATTCTACAAATGCATTTGCATTCGTTTTGTTTGTTCGTCTTGTTTTGTGCTAACTAGATTGCCCGTTTATGTATCATTAGTACTGAAATTATTTTCAAAACAAAATATTTTCAGACAACACAAAAATTATAGACATAGGGGCGATTTTCAAAAAAAGTTCCCGCAGGGGGCGATTGTACAAAAAAGGTTGAAGACCACTGATCTAAAGTAATAAAAATATTTGAGTAATTAATTAATTTGTTTATTTTAGATCATAACTTTTGAACCAGAAACGCTAGAAAGTCGATCAAAGGCTCAAAAGCCTTGGACTCGAGCCTAGTTTCCAACGAAAACTTCAGCAAAATACTCTGGCCTAGCGGTTGGGCCTTAGGCCAGGTAACATGAGCCAAAATGGCCCAAAAACTATTTCACTTATGACGTCACTCGTAAAAAATCTGCAACCCCCAACCAAAAATTTTTTTTTTTTAGTGCAGACTAGAAGACTGGCTGATCCATTTGAGCCCTTGAACAGCTTTCTAGCGCAATCAGCGGAGGAGCTATGGCGTTGGTAAAGCAACTGACAACTGCTGGTTTCAGGCTGATTTCAAAGTACGAATATATCGTACCCTGGCTCACCAAAGTGTTAAGGCTTTATGCTACTGCAACAAGCCTGGGCATACTAGTGCCATAATTTTGGCAAAAGTTTCACTTCATTGGAAACATTTCTTGATGCCATAAAAGCAGCTAACACTGGCATTGATCAATTAGACTGAAATGTCTATATGTACTTACATAAATGTTAGCAACACAATCTTTCATGCTTTTCTAGCATTTGGCAGCATATCAAAGCACTTCCATCACACAAAACTGCAGTCCTGGTCCCACCTTGGTGGACCAATTCAAAAAAGCATGGTTTCAAACAGCCTCTGAACCTTGCAGAGTTTAGAATCTCGTACCAAGACCTATTATGTTTTAAACTCAGTATAGGACGCTAATTTTAAGCCCTTTCCAGACGAAAAAGATTACAACCAGTGCCTCCAAACATGATTTTCAATAAAAACCTACATTTATGCCTGCTGAGAACCGCTGCATAGAATCATCACTACTTAGTTCTGAGTACGGCGAGCACAAAAGTGTTAAACTAGACCCTACTTTTCAGATGTTTTAATGAGAACCACAACACTGCTATCAGCATCAATGTTATTGAAAATGTAATGTAATGAAATGATTTTCATGCTAATCATCAGTATTTGGGAAGATTGAATTAGCTAGAAGTCAAAGATGTGTTTTCGTATTTTTGTGCCAATAGTTCAAAATTGCTTTACTACTAACTTAGCGAATTATATTTGAGGGTCCTTACTTCATACAAAAGGTGCCTTATTTTAAATAAAAATTGTTTTACCTATTGTATTATCTTATTTAATCTATTCCCTTTGGTGAAGTTATCCTTTCGTATAGTGAATATCATTGTTTTGTTATGTAGCAATTAAAAAATTATTGCTCTAAACTCCTTCACTATTTTTTTTATTTGATGATTTTATACTGAGAGATAGAAGTGCTTTGAATTATATTAACTGATGTCTTTCAACTGCCTAGTGTTTTAAGCTGGGGAGTTGTTAGCTTACCACAACATAATTGTGAAAAGTTAATATGCTTGTTATAAATGTTAAATACCAGATCACCATGACTAAGTTAAAAAATTGTTAATTAAAAGTTGTATTCTTGTAGGCAAATATAAATGTACTATCATTTGAATGAACAGTCTCAGTTGTTTTGAACCCATACATTTTGAGAAATATGTGTGTCAATAATAATGTTTATGTCAATGTGACTGAATTTCTATGAAATCAGATATGTGTAAATCTTGCATTCATGTAAGTATGTTTTTTTCATTTGCCTGGATTGCTTATGATTGACCAACCAAGTATAGTTTACAAGACAGTTATTGAGTATTTGTACTTTTTATTTTTCTACGATATCTTTGTTAGCACTTGGATGCCGGTCATGCTTGATTTTATCTTCTCGAAGCTGCAGTGATGGAAGCAAACAGTGTGCTGGTTTAGTGTTTTTTGCTTTGTTTGGCTTTATGTGGTTTGCCATGTCTGTTGAGTACTAATGGTTATAGTTTAAAAGTTTGAGCAATAATGTGGTGAAGCTAAATGTGCCTAAGCTTTTAGTTGAAAATAGTTTTTTACATTGCATTACTTTTTCAGGTCAGAAAGTCAGCCCAGATGGAAAAACGAAAGTTCAGCTTCAAGTCATTTTACTTACTGGAGAATCAAATGTTTTCCATTTTGCGTATTCTGTAAGTAATACATCCTCAATGGTTAATTTCTGTTAAGCATCAATTTGGTACATTTTATCACTTGTTTGTTTTTACTGTCATGCACTTGCATTTTTCGAGAAACTAAAAATAATCCTACATTTAAATTAATTTTTCTCATAAATACAACCCGTGCCTGGTTTTTGCATTAATGCCTTCTCTAAGAAGAGAAGTGCCACAGTTATTCCCAGCAATATTTATAGTTTGTTGGCTTCTAATATTTAAGTAAAATGTGAAAGAGCAATCTCATGTATGTACCAAATTTGACTATCTTCCAAATATTTTAGTTTGGGCAGGTGTTAGTTACTGCTTCATTAGCACAAGGGTTGGGAAGGGATCTCCTAATGACTGCGAGTTTAGGGAGACACTGCTTTTTATTATATATATATCTGGCAAGTATGCATGTGACTACAATATATCAATGGAAAATATGTCTTGCCTAATGCAGTAGCTATGCGACCAACAACATGTGAACATTTATATTTATAACATTTATTTATTTGTTATTCACAGCATGGCATTGTAAACATTTATAAGGTGAAAATACGATGTAAACTGAATGCATTGTTTTCCTGAAACTGCTTTAATGCGCTTTCGCTGTTTACCTTTCCTAAGAATTCACTGCCACACCCTTAGCTGACAGCCTAGATTTGTATTTAAATGTTTTCTTAAATTTACTTGTAGATTGCTACAAAATGGCAGTTTCATGCAGTCCTTTAGCTCTGATTTAATGTATGTTACAATGTAAGAACATTCCAAATAAAACCCACAAGCAATAAGATTCATATACAAGAAAACTCAGCACTGTAAGTTTAGCTGGCTAGATTTAGTTATGGGCCATAGTTTAGAGAATCCTTGGCTTAGTTATCTTCAAAGTTCAAACTGGTTTCTTTTCTAATATGTGATTATTATATAATTCTTATACTACGTTATTCACAACTGTTAAAATTGTTTCAAGCTACTTACTAATTTCTTAATGGCCCCAGCTTGCCTTTTTATCATGCTTTTCCTCAGAGGGTCTTTCCATTATTGTTCAATGTGCGCAAACGTTAACATTGTAGCTATACAATTTTGCATACATAATAAGTTCTTTTTGCGGGAAAGTCTGTTTCATCGAACTTCGTACAATTCTGTACAATATTCCATCAACTTTTTACTGGTTGCTGTTTGATTCTTGCACATTTTTGTATCAATTGAAGTGAAATTCAATGTTACACCAAAATCTGCCATAAAATTTCTTGGACATGTATCGGCGATTATATTATCATTTGCATCAACATCGTTTTTGTTTTTGTGAAAGGTTCTAAAGCTTGGGTCTGTGAGTGTGAACCCTTAGGGCAGGTTTTCTCAATCTGTGGGCCACAGAGGAAATTTTGACAGGCCATGGTCTGGTGGTATCGAAATTGAGTACATTTTGCAAGCTGAACCTTACAATCAAAAACGTAGGTAGCTCATGAGCTACAAATGTCATACTACGCTGTATTTCGTCATTATGTGTTAGAAATTATTGCGACGTGTAGCCTACCTGGTTGTGCACAATATGTAGCTACTGAAGGCATTTTGCAAGGCAGACAGGTGGCTTTTGTTGACATGAAAACGAAATCTAGAAGCAGACTTTATGTAGAAGAGGATGTGATTTTCGCACTATCATGAATTGAACCTTGAATTTCTATGCTTTCTAACAACAAACAGGCTAAGCTTTCACATTGATTTTTAGCACACATTACGTTATTAAATATTGTTTTAGTTGTTTCCATTTCTCATCCACATGTGCAACAGTTATTGCATCGGTGAAGTTGTATGGTCGGTGTGCCACGGAGCCTCTGTTTCTTTATTAATTAGGTCATATGCTTGCAAAGGTTGAGTACCCCTGCCTTAGAAGATGTCGAAATAGGATTATAGGATTATTCAAAGCAATGTTTCATGAATGTCACTAAGAAATTACAACACATTTTAACCAGTTCCCACACTCAAAGATAATCAACGCACTCAAATAAGTCAAGAACCTATTGTTATAACTAGGGCAACCAATTTTTTGACCTATAAATTTCCTGCATTTGCAACTGCAAACTAATTCAGCTTTGTGTGTTGTGGTTAACTCAGAAGCATATTCATGCACCATACCTTGAAACTTTAAAAATTGGTTGTTTAACTTTAGGGATGATATATTGATCAGTACATTAATAACCACAGTAGAGTAAAACCTGAGAACCTCATGAAATTGAAACATTATATGCATAATGGATGGATTGAGTATTTATCAAATCAAGCGCTATGAGACCATGTTTCTTACCTTACCATGCACAACCTACGCAACATTTAATTGTCCAGCAGTGGGAAAAACAACATTATTAAATGTAAGAAGTCACAACAAAGCCACTATTATTACAGAATTGCAACTAAACTATCAATATCTGTTGTTGTAGTTTCAATAAAATATTGATGAAGAGAAACAACTGCAAGATACGTTTTACCTAACAATAAATTTTGACCTAATGATGAATTATTACTTTTTTGACCTAATAACTTGGGAGTCGCTCGTGGTATGAGCGTGAAATTTGGTTTGTGGACGTTTCAGAAACTTTGAAAAAAGCAGAAAATTTTTGACTTTTGATTGCTCTAGCCAGTGGCGTGCAAAGGTCTGGTGATGCACAGGATGATTGCTTGATTATATGCCCCCTTACCGAATTCTAGTATTGTGCAGTGGTATATGGTGGTCGTTGCTAGATATATGCTGTTCGTGACATCCCAGTATGACATCATATTCAAGTTTCCAAACCAACGTCTTGGCGAAGTTTGTTGACCCAACATGCATATTATTCTACATACACCCTCCTTACTCATTGTTATACAATGTGTCACTGTAATGAACATAAATTATCAGCGCTCAAGTTAGCCTGTTAGGAGACTGGAGCAAAATACAGCACTCAACGCTAAGACAGAGCAGTTCATAACTGCAAAAATATCTGGCAATGTGTTAAACCTTTAACGACCACACTGGCCATTGTGATGGCCTCTACATTTCTGGCCATTACTTGCCAGCTGCTAGAGTTAGAGAGCTGTTCAAACCCTTGAAAGATCCGGAAAGTCTTCTAGTTCTGATTTTTTAAAATTGGAAAGTTTTTGATTTCAGGTTTTTTTCTAGATGATGGCCAGAATTGTAGCGGCCAATATAGTGATCGGTGCGGGCGTTAAAGGGGAGTAGAACACACTCAGTGCTACCTCAGTGCCGTTCACAACTGCAAAGATATAAGCCTGCGCATTAAAACAGTGGAGTACAACACACTCAACGCCACTAAAGGGCAGTTCACAACTGCAAAAACATCAACCTACGTGAATGTCTTGTTGAGTAGCAGTTGAGCAGAGAAGGTATGCAGCTGGGATGGTGGATAGATACCCTGGGTTGACAGTTTCAAACTTGTGAACTACACAAGAATTGAGAATGCGCATAAAGTACTCAAGAAAACTTTCGTTTAGTATGTGGCTGTTATATGTATAATGACTGGGGTCAGAACAGAAGCAGGCTTGTGTGAGCTGTTATGATCAATCTGCCTGAACTGCCAATTAATGACGAAGCTCGAAATGATGCACATATTGCAAGCACAGGTGTGCAGCTGTAGTAGCGCACACCCAGGGTTGCCACATCAAAAAATGAAACAGGAAAGTAGTGATGCATCAAAAAGTCAGCTAAATCAAGCAAGTTGAAATACGACAGTTTTGAAATTTGGCACAGAAAATCAATTAAATGTCCATAATCATCTTTCAATCCTTTTTTGTGATTTTCCTTTCATTGCACGATCTGGAAAAAGTCACGCCACTATCAGTTTGATTGGTGTGCACCGCACACCTAGTGTATAGGTCCCTGGTATTGGAGAATGTGAGAATTACTGGCAGTTATTTCTAAAAACTAGTGTTGCCAAAAAAACAAGTTTCGAAAAATTTAATCATTGCAGCGTATGTTAATAGCCTTACAACAGGAAAAATCATCTAGTTACAGCATTTTAATTTTTGTAATTTCACTCTTTAGATGCCTGGGGCCTTTGCCCCGTTCAACCCCCACCTCTGCACGCCACTGGCTCTAGCTATAACATCGATTCACACAAAACCTTTTTAGTTTCACTGTGAGGCAAGGAACACCATATAAATTGCGGATCTAGTACATACGTCATATGTGGGTGACTTCAACCTGAAGTGTTTGATGTGGTCTGCAATACATTTAAGTCATGATGTCCAGTATTCAAACACTTGTAAAAGAAATTGGTTTAAATGGTGTTGAAACTCAACAATGCACTTTGGTTTGTGTGTTTGTTTCACAACAATTATTTTTCAGGGTTGATA
>JGI24022J15233_10008204_pt1 | contig 11636 bp, 8 predicted proteins | sample Ectturendosymbi2_FD_15233 | JGI IMG/M metagenome (IMG submission 15233)
TGTTTTCCCCGCAAATCCCGCACATGGAAAGCAGCTCTACACAGGTCAAGCCGACTTTGTACTAAATCCGGATGGGCGGTGAGAAGCTACAATTTCTTTATTTACTTGTTTAATTATCCGATCAAAGAATCCTTGATCGCGTGTTGAAACAGTCCGCTTTGAAAAGCGGCGTTCGGCAACTTCGTTCTGAAGGACCGAGCTCGCCCAAACATTGCAAGAAATTTTTTGAAAATCCTAGTGTCTGCCGGTCACCTTCATCCGGATTTTGACATGCAACAAAAAAAATGTGTAATTTTCTGAAAACGTCGGAAAACACAACTTGACCATGTTGTGAACACAAACAAGAGCTTCAAGCTATCATTGCGGCCGACGGAGCAACATTTTCGTGAGCTGTGAGCGAAACGTCTGATGCTAAAAATAGCCTCGTAAGATGCCTCTCTTCGCGTGGATCTCCCGGTCTTGGATGGGTGCAAAGGACAGTTTACAGGTGCGCGGGCTTGGTAAATGGTGCCAACAATGGCAAAATATTTGCTCAAGTGCATGCAAGCTCTGCGTGTGCTTTCCCAGAGGTTCTGACTCGCCCAATAGTCCATTAGCATCGCCTTCCGCTTGTCAAACATTTTCGCGCGCGATCAGATGACGTGTCCCTCTTGTTTGTTGGGCCTTGTGTCCCGGCTCGTCCGACCAATATTTGAATACTCCCGCGTGCGTTTCGTGTCAGCAGCGAAGAGCACGAGTTCCGCCGCTCATGCTCGGTCGTGAAAACGCTTGAAAAATGCTTGCGGTGCTTCAGCAAGCATGCAACTGCTTCCGCATGGATTGAAGTTCGTCGTGGCCGCTCTGAATTCGGGTACCGCAAGTCGACGAGACAATATTTCGCCCGTTCTTTTGCTTCCACTTTTTTTGACTGGCATACGGTAGACCACAGCAAATTAAAAATCGCCCCTTAAAGTGGGTTTGGGCAGCGTAGCGAAACCCTGGCTTTTTTCTTGACTCCGTTTCTGTGCCAGCGTTTTTAACCTCATTTGGAAAGCTACAGCAATTCTCCTACAAGCTAGAGCAATTGGACAAAAGTGGTTTGAAGAGGTTTCCATGACTTAATATTTATTAAATTATTGAAACTCTCAAAGTAACTGCAGGATTTCTTGTTTGTCCAGCAACGTTCAAGACTGCAGCGTTTTTGGACAAACGGGAAACCAAACATTGTAATCGAGCGAATTCCACAATTTGTGTGTGTTGCATTTTGCACCCTTTTTTACACGTGGCGGCATATCGTACAAACTAACCGAAAATTTGCTGATAACAAAATGATACTGAAGTGAAGGATCAAAATTTCGAAAACATTAAAAAATCTAAGTTTATCTGTAATTTAATATTTTGCCAATTTCGGTGGAGCAGTTCTTCACTTCAAGTCCACTTTGCGTAGCTGCAGTGAATATCAGTCTTTTTCTTCGTCCGTGTGCGAACATATTGAAATTGGTTGCATCTTATCATCATCGCGAAATTTTCGTATTACCAGATGCTTGGCCAGTACTTCCACAATCTGTATTTCGTTCATCAGTGTCAGACTTTAATTAATAACGGGCTCGTAAATGACCCGCTGCGATGCGAAGCCATCTGACATTGCCGTGAATCAATTACATGCAGATGGACGACGGTTCAAGAAACTCGTTAAACACTGCAGGCTGAGAAAGGTTGTTAAAAATCAGCCAAATATTTTTATGATTTCCAACGAAGACCCACTATAATTCAAGCATCCTTTGTTGCTGCAAAGAGTACCAGCTGCTTTTAAAATACTATTTGCAACAAAGAATCAACAACAAATATCACATTACTACATATTGATTTACCGGTATTTCTGACACACAGTACATCACAAACAGTTGAGAAAAATCAGCTGGCAGATGGAAAGTGCAGCGAACGTTTCTATGGGCTTGACATGTCGCGGTTGTCTTGTAGGAAGACACTCCCTTGTGGTTTGTCTTGATTGCAATGTGGTAAGAAAAATCTATTTGTGTCGTTGTTTGGCTACATTTTTGCTTGACACATATACAGAAAACAGTTTAATGTGCTTGAAGGTCGGNTTGACAGTACCGAGGCGNGACAACTTTTCAAAACACCCTTGACGAGTGCANTGTAGTGATATACCTGTGACAGCAAGCTTTAAGCCTTCATTTGGGATCGGCTGAACAAATTGTGTCGGTGAAACCAGTAAGCAACGCCACGTGCGAAACGAGGTTTCCCGAAAAGCGAAACACAACAAACTTCAGCACTTTGATGAAGCGTTGCCCAGACATGCGTATTTCTCGCTATCTAAAACTTCCTTGGCACTTTTAACGCGCTGAGACGTCACGGTCAAATTCACGCCGCTCTGCAACAAGGTACGTTACTGAAGTTAACTTTGGGCCTTGCCGCTGGCGCGTGGCCCGTGTCGGAGTTGTCATCGGTTTAAGATAATGTTGGCGGGTTTATCAGAGGAGCACCGCGATGTGGAATCCTGGCGACGTCTACGCCGGGCCGACGTCTGACGGGATAAGGCTGTCTTGCCGGTTCATTCGGAGAAAGCTGCAAACTGGCCGCGCTGTAAAAGACGTGCTGTTAGATCAGCTGCAGGTTACAAGCTTGCTTGAACGTTGGCGGCGAGCCACNTTTGTAAAAGATTTACAATCACAAATGCTCGCAAAAATTTTCAAACGTCTATCCCATGCACCTGCGAAAATGACGTGCGTAGTCCAAACCAAACAACTCGGAGCCGCGGTCGATGCGTAACAATTGCTTGATTATGTGATACTTTGCGTGCTTGTTTGCTGCGGCCGCGCAAGCAGCTGATTTTTCTAAAGCCCTGTTGAAAACAAGTGGGTTTTCGTTGACGGCTGATGCGATTTTACTACGGCTGATACGTTTTTTTTTGTTTTTGCAGTGAGTCATTCGCGCAGAAAGGATTGAATAAACTTTGTTACTGTCTGTAAAAATCGCTGCACTGATCTCGGGAAACTAAACAAACTCTCTGTAGCTTCAGCCCTTCGGGTGAATAATATGCCTCAGCGGTAATTTGCTACGGTTTGAAGGAGCTGCTGTGAAGATACGCTGAACTCGCCAACTGTCCATCGCGGATTCCGGCTGAGGTGAAACCGGCTGCGTATCCCACGCCGCACATCAAAACAGACGATTCGGCCGTTAAATTAATTTTGTCTGAAGCACACAGCGTAGCACAAAACTTAATGCTTGATGTAAGTTCTCTGGACACTGAGAAAACCACAACTGACAGAGGTAATTCTACTGAGAACGTAACGTTAGATGTAATATTCAGCTGTGTAAAAACGTAACCAGCGAAGCGCTAAGACGTGTATGTAATATGTACATATTGATTGGTCCACTACTGCACAAACAGATATCTTATTTCTTCCACCTTTGCAGTTCTACGCTCAGTGACGGCATGCGTTAGCTTACATTGCCCTTGAACCGATAAAAACACCTCAGTGGAAATAAGTAAACCTAGCCGGATATTGTTTGGCCGGAAACCTGGCCGGATAGTATTTTGCAAAAAAGGGGTTTTTATTTTGCTAACCAGGAAAGACCCCGTCACTTTAATCTACTGTAAGTTGCTTGAAGACGCTGCTAAATTTTCTTGAATTTTATCAGAAAAGACTCACAGTGGTTTTCGCGCTGCTCACACCGTCTTTTCGTCCCGGTGGTTATGACTGGATATTGGTATATACCACTTTTATTGCGAAAAACCCTAATTTTTTCCGTGAAAATGCGCAAAAATTTCAGTATAACGCGTAAACGTTGAATTCAACCGCAGGAGAATTTTTAGATAACACCAAGAAACATGTATTGCTACTGTGCCTGCATAGCCTTAGCCACACAGCCATTGCATGCTTTGACCATTCGGAGCCAATTCAACTTTGAGAATAAAAATTCAGCTCCGATTTCAGAGAAAAATCGACACAAATCCAAATGCTAAATTTCGCTGGTTTGTACAAAAATTGCAGTTTAGGTTTGTTTAAAAATTAAACGTGAGACACCAGTGCACATATGTCGAAATGTAACGGATTCTCTCAGGCAGGCAGTCGGTTGCATTAAAGCCAATTTATACGGCAAGCCGAGATGATGATGACGAATTAATTGGAACAAAGCTCAGATCCGGTTGGAATGTTGCAGACACTGGCAAATCCTAGAAAAACCTAGACTTCAATAATCCGGTTAATATTTCAAAGACAGCTTTCGTTTATCTGCCAACAAATCAGCAATTGTTTTTCCAAATCAACCTTCCTGTTGACAGGTGTGCCTGTGAGCCCCTGCTAGGAATTCGGCAAATGCTTTGTTGTGAGAAGCGCTATCGTTGTTGCTCCTGTACAACGTTTACGATTCGCTGGTTTAATAGTTTCTTCGTGCCTCTTTTTTCCCATGCCGTGTGCTGCTGTTTGTGAGAGTCCAATAGCAAATTTGTTAAAGTATTGAAATGACTCTTAGTGCCTTGTCACGCGCGCGCCAAGGCCCAGTCGCGCAACCACATTGCTTGTCGGGTGGCTTAGATGTTGCAGAATGGCGTGGTCAGATTTGAAAACGCACTGGAACCGGGGTTTGGAGAATTGCTACCACGACTGTTTCATAGGGTGCTGTTGCGTTGTATCAGAAGTTTCAACGTTCACCAGCAGAGTTTCTGAAGCCCTTGATTTGCAGCCGGGTCAAGATTGGTTGTGCGACCAACATTTTACGCTCTCGCGCGATGCGTCTGGCGATAACATCTTATTTAATCATATGTAAAATTCCTAGCATGCGCAGCAGTGTGTGAAGCCTGGGTAAAGCGACAAACTAGTGTATCACTGTTTTAGTAAAGATGTGTAACATGTTTTTGCGCAATGTTGAATGAAGTTTTGAGTGTATTGGTCAGCAGGCCTTTGTGCTTGCCAGCTACGCTCTTCCTAGAATCGCACGTAATAGATGCATTGACAAACACAAAATTACGAGAAAATTTTGTTTACGGATTTATGGAGTAACCATGGATTGGGTCGAACAATGATCTCTCTGATATTATGCAAACGTCTTTCCAATTATTTTTCTCCTAAATATAACGTTGCACATCATCTAAGAAGCGTGCAAAATTTTGTTTGTAATTCTCGCCAGATTTTACCGGTTTTGTTTAGAAAATGCTATAAAGATATCGCCAGCGGTGCAACTGTCGATGCACTTGCACAGTGGTAAAAAATAACTGAAGTTTTTTGGTTTCGCAGTTTCCTTGGCAAAAAGCAAACAGCATTAGAGCAACTAATGAATACCCAACAGTTCTTCTTCAACAAGACAAATTTACGAGACCCAATTATGTTTAATGAATGCCTTTTCGCAAGTTGGTAACATTGACTGACGCGATTTTTACTTTATTTCAGGGATCTCAGCGTTAACAACATCAGTGAAATACCTCGAAAAGCGTTCAACGACCTAAGATTCCTCGATGAATTGTGAGTTATGTGAAACTGAAATTTGCGTTAATATTTTAAGTTTGTTGCTGGGATGAAAGATTGCATCTAAGTCGCAATTCGTAGCCCCCCCGGATTTACTCGCTTGTTCCTGTCTGCGCTCACAGTAGATTTTGTGGGAAGTCTCTTTGACAACGAGGCCTCGGCGTTATCTGCAGCGGTTCTCGTCCGGACACTTGTTGGAGGAAAGCTTCGTGTTTGATCAAAGCAACTTGAAGTGAGACATTCGAGCAGCAGCCATCTGTTAGGCACACAGACTTGACATTAACCAGCTCAGCTAACATTCACGTTGCCTTAATGAGCGACCTTGGTCATTCATGTCGTGTCAATTAAAACTGATCAGCGTCTACTCTAGGCAGGTAAGCAGATTTGGGCAAAAGCAAACATCGTCTGCTTTTTGATCTCCTACTGTAGCCGATTGTTTTGTGCAAAGCAGCAGATTCGCGGGTTTCAAGTAAGGGCGCCAGTTGGCTTTCTCTAATCCATCATCGCCTCCAGCAGTACAGGACCGTCATAAACGAAGGCCAGCTAAAAGCCTAGAAAGTAAATTTTAACTTGGCAGCAGAAAAACTTGAAACGATTTCACAATGCAAGAGCTTCACCTTTCATCCGACGATCGGCCGACAGATGCTTCTACTGGCAGAAACGCCTGATAGTTTTTAAAGTTTCCGCTTCTTGGAGCTTTTCACACCTGAAAAAACGCAGCTTCATGTGGGAGTTTGTCATTCAAAAATCATTCCAGCGGCAACTGCTTGGCAACGAGCAACATAAACGTCGGAGAGATTTTTCTGCGAACAAAGCTGAATAATTACATTGATATGAATGTTTACAGCTTCAGTGTCACGGTTTCCGCCATCGATCCAACTAGCTCAGACTTCACTCAACTGTCATTGAGGAATTCGGAGTGGCAGTTCGTGGACAAAAACGGCCGACCCGAAAACGAACCATATTTTAGGCTCCAGACTGCCCTTCACTCACCCTCAACCAGACAAAGCCTAAAAAGGTCATTCACAGAAACAATGCTCAAGATTGTAAGTGTGGGCATTAACAAAACTTGTTCAACTCTACCAAAAATAGTAAATGAAAGTTGTAATGAGCAGTAATTGTTGTTATGACGTGCAGATTAGATGGTTTCCCCTCTTTCTTGATTAACCGATACAGAAGTCACCTTGGTTGTGAAGAAAATGTACCATGTAGGTTACATATACATGACAATGGATATTCGTTATCTGCTTTGTAGTTCTTCTGCGTGATGTTAACCCGGTTAGCGTAGCCGCATCGCTGATGGGAACGAACGAAATGTTTCGTAGCAAGCTCATAGATATTATGAAAAGGTGCTTTGAAGTAAAGGTTTTGAATTCACGAATTTAACGAGACGGCTGTACTTGCTGAAAGACTATTTTTTGTTTACTTCAAGCTGGAAGTCTCAATAAACCAGAAACATTCATGTTTTTTCTACCTGGGTCAAGGGAAGCCAGTTTTTTTCATCTAGTTGCAAAACTCGTATTTTGACGTATCGAACTCGAACTAATTGGCTTCTGAAGACAGCATTTTAACAGACATTCGGATGTGAATTTAGTGTACTTCTTGAGATTGCCGTTCAGCTTGTTGGCAGCGATAGGCACCAGTTTTAAGTTTTCTAACCCATTTATGTCTCACTCAACTGGGACCTCGAAGCGCTTGTAGTTAAATATGAGTCATAATAACAACAATTTTTAATCAACTCGAGTCAAGAATTTGAACAAACCTAATTGGCTTCGCACAGAAGTCATGTCATGAGTTTTTATAAACCCTTATGCCAAGAAATTTGGTGTCTTATGTCTAGAAATTTGGTTGCCTAAAATTTTGGACGCAGGGCATTTTGGTCAAGAAACTTTATTGCTTAGATAAGAGTTCTATAATGACGCATTCTTGTGACAGGAGTGAAATTGGCCAATCTTTGAAATTTTCAAGAGAAAATTTGGCTTGCTGTCTTGCACCTACGTTAGTGAGCAACAGTTGACGGGGCACGTAGAAGTGATTTGGAAGTTGACTATATGATGATCTTATTGTGAAAAGATGAAAGAACTTGTGCCGATTCTCTGTGGATGTTGATCAATGGTCTGGATAGAATTACGTTGAAAAGATACATCCCAAGCCTGTGGATCCATCACTGCTTCAGGGCATGGGCTACCACATTTAGTTCTTCTAATTATATTTTGTTGCAGTAATCTTGAGCGGACAATTTCTCTGAAGAGTTGTTTTTAATTCTTTGTTTAGCATTTTACAGTACTCGTCTCTAATTTAGACAGACATGCCTTTTATGACAATCACAATAAACGATACATTGAGGTGTCAACGCTGCAGACGGAGTCTGAAATGGATCATTGCGGAACAACTGGCTGACCTGTAAAGTCGACAGCTGTAGGAACTAGGAAGGCAATTGATTTAAACATCTGGTTCCATTATTTTTTCCGGTTATAGTGAATCACATTTAACCCTTCAAATTTTTCTGCGTTGCAGCGATCTCTTGCTGCCAATTTCTTTCAAAACGTTGCTTGGATGATTTTGATGAAAATGTCAAAACTTTTGAGGTGGTTCGTTTTCTTCGTAAAACAACAGCAGAGAAACCTTGTGATTTAATTATCCCTTTTGTTTGCGTTGCTCTTCTATCCATTCAATCACTGTTTCGCTTAGCTTACGCAAACACGAAGCGCAAGGCGTGTAGAATCAAATCCGCAAATGAAAGGCTCCCTTGAGATTTGCATATAGAGGGGAACTAAGCCTCGAGGTGGACATTTGTTTTATCGCATGTGGTTTAGCCTCTTCCAACATTATTACGTTTTCTGAAAACCTTGCAGTGATTCATGTTACTCGTTCAATTACTTTGAAATTTACTTGCCACCCAGGAGAGCTGAACCACGTACTCAGGGATAACCTTGGTGACAGATCGACAAAGGAATAAAAAATTTTAGGCCTTTGGTTTATTCCTTCTGCTGTTGCCGCTAGAAACCTTTAAGACTGTAAGGTGTGACTAAACTACTGTAGCATCAAGCACAGTCGCCCGTGTGAATTGTTATATATTGAGCGGATCACTGATGTACCGTTTGCCTTTGCTACTCTGCCATTCTTATCTTATGCAATACGTTTTAAGTGGGACTTGGATAGAGACGGTCGTTCCAGCAACTGCACATCTTCACTCACTACGCTTGAGCATGGCTGATCCGACTAACTAGTCAACAAAGTTGTCCCGTGATGTTGATTGCTTGGTCGAGTCATTATGCGAAATGACTCTAAATTTTGTTTAGTTTCGATGCAGTCGTTTGTAATAGGGTAAAAAACCTTCGCTCAGGGCGATTGTAACAGAAGTCAGTTGATTGGAGATACCAATGTACTGCAGTGTTTTTCAACCGGGTTTCCGAGTGGCTGCCAGAGGTTTTGTCGAAACAGACCGAAATTACCTGGGATGAAATTCGCAACCGCAGTTCTATGCAGTTGTAGCAACACCAGTGTTTCAAAGGATTATTACAGAAAGTAGGATAGACACTTGGATCATTGCGTAGGCTTCCATGAGCAACGCAAACATTTGCGGAAGGTTCCGCTGCAGCAGAAATGTTGAAAAACACTGATGCACTGTATAAAAAGCTTATATTCAGGCAAGTCTTAGGAAACAGGTAGTTCTTTCGAAAGTTTTTGGCTTGCTACATATTGCGACAAACCACGTGATCAATGAAACCTAACTGGGAAAGACATGTTGGTAAACATTCAAACCTGATGCAATGTACAAATGGTACATGTACCGACTTTCGCTAGGAACGAGAGTCGTTTTAAGTCATGATGATGCCAAATGACAGTTTTCACGGGTAAATCATGAAGATCCCTGTCCTCGACTGCAGTATTTCCTAGAACGGTAGAAGTAAGGTAAAAGGGGGCAAAAGGACCCGTTTGTTTGTGGAGGGCGTGAAACGTTTGGAGAACTGCATCAACTGTGGATGCAGCAATACTGGATAATAAAAAAGTAGCGATTTGCGCTTTCTCAGGTGACTTGCAACTGTGAGCAAACTTTAAGAAAGTTTGAAACAAATGAAATGAGATAATGCACTAGATCTGCTAAGCCGCATGCTTTCGTCAGAATTCCACTCTAACGAGTTGCACCTTCCCAAAAATGAAAAAAACAATTGCAAAGCAGTTGATACAGGCCTGACTTCAGTCCTGGCTGTGCAGCATCAGATGACCGTATCTTTAATTTTTGTTTCAGAAAACTATCAAGCAACCAAATTTCTTCACTTCATCCGCTGGCGTTCAAAGGACTCAGCCTTCTCAAAGTTCTGTAAGTAAACCAATTTAGTCAAGTGTCACGCACTGCCGTGTTGAAAGAACGAGTTGTGCATGTAAGATATGTCAAATTTACTTACATGCTTCATGCGCTACACTTTTCGTTATAACAGTTGTGTTTGAACAATATGGATTGCACATAACAGAAAATTTAGCCTCGTGGCAAAGATTGAGAGTAGCTAAAATCCTGAAAGCAAAAGTAGTTTTGCTAAACTATATTATTTACAAATAGGAAATTACAAGGAAAAGGTCTCTTTAAAAATAGGTTAGGACATTTTTTAAGTCTGTTTTAAACTCGTTTATAGTTCCCTGCATTTTACTGCAATCCNCAAANCTCTCGTTTTGAGAGGTTTGAAGCTTTAATTTAAAACTGTGGATCCCACCCTCCCCGTTTCTTCCCATTCCCGACTGNCTTCCGAAGTGAATCAGCCTGGTTCGTGCGTTTGACGTCGCTGTACGCGCGCTCTCATAATTGGTTAAATTGTGAAATTGCGTGAGGTTCAGGAGAAATGCCTGCATTGGATCGCAATCGCTCACCTGGGAACGAGTGCCGTGGCGCCAGAATGTACGGAGTCCTGCAGAAGGGAATTGCGTCATAAATTTGATCCGGGTTCGGTTTCCGCGATTGACATATTTGATTCTAACAAATGCTGTGACAGGTTTCAGTGTAGCTGACTTACTCGGCTAACCACACATGGCAGTAATGGCACCTTGTGAACACCAGAAGGTCTATGTATGCCCTAAGCAAAAAATGGCACTTTGTGAATGTCACAAGAGAAGTAAAGAGAATCCCGCGTCCGCCAAGCAGGACGAACATTCCAATGAACCATTTTGAAGGAATTCGACTTAAAGTATATTCACTACTGCTACTGTGCTTATGAAATCACAATCTGACTGCGTTCACTTTCCGATTTTAGATGTAAAAGTAAGTAAGTGTGTTGCTTTTTTTGCGACAAAAATGTTTCACAAAAGCAACCTTAAAATGTTATAAACTTTTTCCACTGATAACGATGCGCCTACCCTGAGTTAGTGGCCCATGTTTTGCAAACACAAGACACTAACTTCTTCCAAGTAGGATTGCAAGTAGACGCTCACCATTTGACACCCCATCGAAATACAGTATGAAACCAGGTCTGGGGTGAAAAAAGAAGTCACTTTTAAGACTGTGGAAATATGCGACTCTGCCCCTTAGGCGCAAAATTTATTCAAGCAGAATGTCACGGCTGTTCGGCATGTCGAAAGCTGTAAAAAGGCAAGAGGTTTTATGTCGTTAACTTTAACCAACTTTTTTCCAGTTGTGGACGGTTGGAAACGTGCCAAACTCTCTGTTGCTCAGTACATGCTTTGACATTTTTGAAAGGTTTTCTTCGCAATTGCAACTTTAGTTTTTGTTGTGCTTCTGCTTTTCCCTCTTTTTCCTGAGGATGTCGCTTGATCTAAAGTTTATTAATGGGCATGCTTTCTTCACGTATGAATAGAATTCATACTACCATAAAGCTGAATAAAAAAGTTTGTCACTTAATGGGTTCGAACTTTAAGCATCTGCATACAAGCAATAAAATTTCTGCTCGAAACAAATGGTCGTTTATTTCCAGGTGGACCTAAGACCTCTGGTATATTTTTAAAATTAGTCTGGTTATTGGAATGAAAGCAAAGAAATCGAAATACCCTGAATGTTTTTCATCCCTGATTATACCAAAAGCATTGTTCAGCATTCCTATTCTGTAAATCCTAGGCCACCTGTGCAGGCTTGCGACTTGGACCGAGACAAACTCATCTGCGTTCAGCCTCTTGACCCCAGATCCGTCCTGGGAGCTCGGATCTCAATGAACAATTTCCGTC
>JGI24022J15233_10008217_pt1 | contig 11630 bp, 7 predicted proteins | sample Ectturendosymbi2_FD_15233 | JGI IMG/M metagenome (IMG submission 15233)
TTTTTTGTCAAATGAGTGGAAGCTTCCGCAGAGATTTTAAAAGATACAGATAGACAAGCGGAAATTAGTGTATGCTTTGGTGTAGAGATGACACGGGCCAGAATCTGCTAAATTAACAAACCTGTCTTTGATTGAATTACAAAATGGTTCACTGATTTGCGTGGAAACAAATGAAATGGAACGTTAGCAGAACAGTAAAATGAGGAGAACAGCAGAAAAAAACTTTCCTTGTTAGAATTTGAAACTTTGTAAAAAACAAAAATTTTCACCTAATTGACGAGCAGACCGCAGCGGCCCGGAATGACGTCACAACTTAAAAAATTGTTAGCGGACTGTTTCGAAACCTTAGCGGACGGCCCGAAGACTGGATTGTCAGCGGCCCGTGCCATCTCTACTTTGGTGTCCAAAGCAATCTATGGCTTTACTTCAAAAACGTTTATTTTTAAGTGAAACGAAACAAGTCAGTATGTTGCGTTTCTTTAAATATGGGATTCCAAGTGAATTGCAACGCAATCATACACTGCAAATCCGGCGTCTGGAAGTCTTGTCCAATCAATATTTTTATATTCATAAGTGCTTTATGTCTTGTAAGAAAAACACTGACCACCAACAAAGCCATCTCACTTTATTGTGAAAACTGTATGAAATAAGGCAGTTCTCATTTTTTTATTTCTCAAAATAGTTAACTTGTTTCTTTTCCTTTGAAGAATTGCAAGATTTTATTTTGTGAATCCTGTTGCAAGGTGTTGCTGGCATAGCCAAAATAAGACATGCGATCACGATGAACTATCCGCTTTGAACATCCCGTGTGAAATTTTTTAAAAGGTGTGTCGAAGTTAATCATTTTATTGCGCGCCAACCCTTCATCTTGCACGTGAATTTATTACAGCTAGATGATACTTTGCGTTCTCAAATGTTTTTCGTGGTATGAACCACTTAAAATGGTTTGCAAAATTGGTTGGGCGAAGGTAGTAGTCTATTACCTTATTTTAAATTACTTTAAACACAACCAACCCATTAGTCGAAAGAAACAAAACGGAAACACCATACCCTTTTGGTCCTCGCTTTCCTGGTGGTCCTGGTGGACCTCGAAGATATGATACGTTTTTGTTTCTGATTTCATCAAAGAAGCTCCTTAATGGCTTGCACACCAAGAAGTCATTGTCTCCACTGCCAGGCTTGGCATGAAAAGCGATTGCAAGGGAAAAGACAAGGGTTTGCAGAAACAACCACATCGTTACTAAGCTCGCCAAAAATTAAAAGTACGAAAATATGTCTAAGATTTTTGAGTATCAGCCTTGGATCTGACAATAATAAACAACATTTGCGGTATTTCAACACCAAAGTAATTTTTAAAAAGTTGTAATGCATGGCTACAAACCGAACGTTGAACCAAGCAAATATCAATCACTTCATATGACATGTAGTCTTTCTCTTATCATGTGCGTCAAGTATTATTTGATTTCTACACGTTTTCCGGTGTTTCGCTGCTGATTTGCACTCCAACCTGAATCTGTTTCCTTGTTAGCCTCATACTTTTACTACCTGTGATTTCATTTTCAGTTCAACGTGCACGCTGCCACTAAATCAATCAAATGGATGTCGCTGGCTTGATTCTGCAGCTTGCCTGCATCAACACTCTTGAACACCCTTGCAAGACCGGCCTTAGCAAGTGCGGACAGGGTCGGATTAAAGGGTAGGGGGACACGGAGCAATTTTTACTGTCGGGCCCCTGTGACGCATTTCATGACGTCATCGTTAGTAAAAATTACGTTTGCGCTGATTCGCAACGTTCTCGTTTGCTTTTTCCGGTAGTCAAAAAGTGCTTACTCAACTGTACATACAGGCGATAATAGTAAAGTCACAGCAGTGACCAACACTAAGCGAATCAATCGCAATTTATTGCGTAAGGAAACCAGTTTCGTGTGTTACACATCTTCAGTCCTGCGCACAGTTAACTGCGATAAGTAAACACTACTTAAGTGTATTCTAAATAAGAAAAAAATCTTTTACAGGCTAGAGCAGTGGTTCTTAACCTTTCTATGCACTTGTATCCCCTGAGCTTTCATAAAATTTTCTTGTACCCCTTGTTTGAAATAAAATGATAATTGTTTCAAACTCGATGAAAAAACGAACATGACCATACAATGAATTTACAAATACACCAACAATCCAACAGAGTTAATGGTTCTCTTTTGTTTTTTGTCAATGATTATAATCTAGCGAGGTTCATTGTTTGAGATTACCACTCACATGTCATGACCAGGCTCACATGATTCCTGGCCTTATTTCTGATGTGCGGGGGAGTTGCGAAAGCAATTTCATACAAGCAGGTTGTTGCAAAAGGCACAATAACTTCCAAAGCTGTTTTCTAATTGGGGAACGTGTTGAGTTGCGTGCACCAGAAGTTATCTGAATGCATTGAATGGAACTCCATTTCAGTTTTTCTACTGGCCTTCATTTCAAGTAGATTAGTGGTTTTCAAACTTTTTGTACCCCGATCCATCATGACAACCCACTACAGCCCAAGGACCATTGGCGTAACTAGAGGTGTAAGCCAGGGGTGCAACACGTAGCTGAAGGAGACCCACTGGCCATCGTAAGGGGCCTACGAGCCACAAATCAGAAAAACAGCTCAGAAATGATAGCGAATCCGGATTTGGATGCCTTTGCAAAAACCCGAATTCACCTGAAAACACTAGGAAAAACGCAAATAAATCTTATTATAGCGACATATAAGCGGAGTAGGGGCCCGACTTTTACATTTAGCTTGCCAGAGGGCGGCAGTTCGCTCCCTGCCAGTTATGCCACTGCAAACGTCCCCCATCGAAAATTCGAATAAAACAAACATAATACAGCTGTTTACATGACATATCTACTCGTGACCCCTCCAAAAAAGGTTCACTCTCGGGGTCACGACCCACAGATTGAAAACCTCTGAACTAGATCTTTCTGCTTTCCATCGTTGTCTACCATAGATTTCGGGTTAAAAATAAATGGGTCTTGCATCTAACCCTGTAAAACAGAAATTTGTCCATTGGAATTTTCATCAAGTTGTGGAAAATTAGCATAGGCTATAGTTGCCTGATCCAATGCGATTAATACAGATTGGAAGTTTATTAGTCAAGGCAGATGCCCTCTCCCTAGGCGTGATCATGTTCATCGCTGTTTTATAAATGGTGGTGTTCAAGTCGTTAAGGTGGCAGAATATATCTGCAAGGTATGACAGGAACGTAATGAACTCCTCGTTTTCAAAGTGCTGTGCAATGCCACTGCTTCAGTGCCTCAGAAGCTGCTCGATTTCTTTGTGCAGCTCAAAAACACGAGCAAGCACTCGCGGTAGCCACTTCACTTCTGTGAGGTAACCGAGAACATTGCGTTGTGCCCCAACTTCATTACAAAACACTTTGAACAAACGGTGATGCAAGCTTTGGCTTCTGACAACGTTTACTGCACTCAAAACAACTGACAACAAATTTTTTAAATTTCTAGGGCGTGTATCCATGAAAATATTGTTGCTTCGTACCTTCAAGAGGTACGGTATCCCTGCTTAAGAACCACTGGGCTAGAGCGTGACTCGGCAAGAAACAACATTCACCCGAACAATAAGCAGAAATCAGAGATTACAAACCAAAACACCTGAGAAATAACATGTCAGTATGGCCAGTAACCCCGAGTGTGAAAAGTGTTTCGAAGCTTATGTCGTGACTTCAACTTACATATCAGGTGCTCTGGTTAACGCCGCTTGAAAGTATTGCTGGAAAAAAAACGTTTCAGTCGCGGGGTATTTGCTCTTTGCCTCCTTAGAAACATTGCGCTTTTCATCTCCTGCAGGCATTGCAAATTGCGACATGGCGGTAGCTAAACACTGCAATCTCGTTTTCTGCTCTTTCGTTCTACAAATCGACTGAATAAAAAAAACTTTACTGACGGAACACGCAAGAGCATGCGGTGTAAATGGCTTGGCTATCTTCATATGTTTATGATGTAACACAATGATAGTAGCCAATGGAAGAAGAGTGTATTTCCACCATACGTTACCTTTTATGACAAAAAAAGGGACACAGTTCGGCTGGGCTAACTCCAGACCACATGTGTCAAATTGGTAGCCCGCGGTCCGAATGCGGCCAACTATCACGTCTTTTTATGTGGCCCGTGAAGCTCAAATGTTAAGCCTCAGCCTGGTTATTTTTTTGGAACTGTAGTGGTTTATACCTGTTTACAAAGGCAAACGACGACCTTTGCCTTGTTATAACTTTGCTATTTTAGTCATCTTGCTGACCTAACGTCTCTCTTCAAAAATTTTTTCGGTTTGAGGCTCCTTTCACTGCAAAATAACCATTTTTACGACACAGAGACGCTCTTTAAGTATTAGCGTAGCGTAGATGATTGTGGTTAATTCTGTTACAACTGGCCCAATGAAAGCAACCTAAGGTTGCCAAACGACCTTTATGAGCGCCAAGAATTGTCCTTGAATTTTCTATCAAAACTCGTTATGTCCTTGATTCTTGAAAAACCTCTTGTTGTCCTTGAATATTTTCTGCCGTCCTTGAAAATTCTTGAATAGGTTTAAATTGTTCATTTTTGAACTACTCTTGCATTGAAGATTCAAGAATCAAGAATAAACAGTGTGGATGTACAGAACAATGTGTAGATTTTTCCATTTAAGCAGTTGTGTAGTGAAAAGTAAAATATTCAAGAACCGCTGTGTCATAATATTCACATGTTTTGTTTAATTTTCAATTCGTACATTATTAGCTGTAGCCTTACTTGCCCATACGTCAAAGCTTGCTGAAAGGGTGAAAATAGCCATGGGCGTCCGCAGACATTTTTCTAGGGGAGGGGGCAACGTCATCATATTACTTACATTTTTCAGGGTGCTGAGGTTGCAATCCAAATGGACGAAGCGTTCACAAAACGCTTTATTGCTTCTACACCACAAAGAAAATGCACCATGGAAGCACGCGCTCCATTTGCATCTATTTTGAAATATTTTTCAATTGGAGCTGTGTACGAGTTTGTCACAAAAGTGTACTTTCTGTCATCCGTTACAGCGTTTGCTGAATTAGGGTATATATCACGTTGTGAACTCCACCATGGGCGTCAGGAGGCGGGGGTAAGGCCCCTTGAATTTTAAAAATGTTACCAAAAAACGTTGTTTTGATAGTCTCGAGTGGGAAAAAATACATTTCCCCGTTTTTGGTCCCCACTTGAAAAGTTTTGGAAAAATCTCCTAGTGGCCTCCTTTGTCAAAATGCTTCCAACGCCCATAAACTTCACACAACTGAGTCTGAAATGGACTTGAACTATCAACAACAACATTGGTGGTTCTGTCGTTAGCCTGTGCTGGTTGAACAGAACTCACTTTTTAAATCATTTGTTCGAATGTTTTTCTACACTTCGGCTATCAGAAATGATTTTCTTTTCATGAATTGCCTATAATGCCCATTTTTGCGAGCGGTTTCTGCAAATAAGTAATATTTTAAGCAGGGACGGATCCAGGGGAGGGCGATTGGGGCGATCTCCCACTCTAAAACTTACGAAAGTAAATTTGTTCTATTTTGGTCGTCTTACTGACCTAATGTCTCTCTTCAAAATAGTTATTCAGTTTAAGGCTCCTTTTACTACAAAATAACTATTGTTACGTCACAGAGACGCTCTTTAGGTATCAGCGTAGCATAGATGATTGTTATTGATTCTGTTACAACTCACTCTTTGAGCAAGGGCGTACGCAAGGGGAGGGGGTTTGGGGTTAAATTTCCCCTTCAGCTTGATACTTTGCAAAACTTTATTACCTGCGCAAAGGAGATTAATTGTTTTCGCATGCTTTTCGCTTGTTAACTAGTCGGCTTAATGCAAATACCACGGAATAAATTTGCATGCAAATTTCAAGGAACATTGTAAATGGGCCTAAATGTAATGATTATGTTTTGACGGGAATTCGAGCTATCGTCTGCATCTAGAAACCATCTCACCACTTTTTGCAGACCCTCCATTCACTAAGCATGTTGAAGATTGTGTTTCGCGATAGTTCACTTTATCCGTAACAATTGTTTTTATTTTGTCTGCTAAGGCTGAGCAGCGCAAGCGCTGACCGTAATTGGTACATTAGCAATTCCTGTACCATGATAGAGCTGTTGCACGAGCTCAAAAACCGCAATTTTAACATAGAAGGATTCAGGAATTTGCAAAGAAAAAGGAAAACTAAAAGTTTGCTGGACTTCTATACATAATAAAAAATTGAAAGTTTTCTTGCGTACTTCATGCGCATTCTCAATTCTTGCATAGTTTAGCAAGATTCGACCTTGCAAACAGGGTGTGCGCCAGCCAGTCCAGCGGCACACCTTCAATGCTCAACTGCTCGTATTTCACGAGTTGAAAATTGCTCTGACGTAGTGATGAGCAGTTGTAAATTGCTCTGACGTAGTGATGAGTGTGTTTCATTCCCCTTTTTAACGTGCAGCCTGATATTTTTGCAGTTATGAACTGCTGTGTCGTAGCGTTGAGTGTGTTTATCTCCGACAGCCTAACTTGGTGCGCTGATAGTTTGTATTGACTGCAGTGACACATAATAAGGGGAGTGGATGTAGAAAAAGATGCATATTATGTCAAAAAACTTCGTCAAAACGTTGGTTTGGAAACATGGAAATGACGCCAAATTGTAACGTCACAAACAGCGCCCACCAAATACAAATGGCAACCATATGACCCTCAACCAACTCCCCCCATGAAAATTTTCTGGGTACGCCACCGTCTTTGAGGGCAACCATACTGTTACGACCCCAACTGGGGCCGCGAAATGTAATTTTGGGGCGCGAAACAAATTGGCTTGACAAATCAGATACAAAAATCTTTGTAAACTTTACAAGAAAATTAAAAGTAGGCCTGCAGCGAATCTATTTCTACTGCATTTTTAGAGGCAATATCATGCTTTTTATGCTGTCAGTTGTTTACTAGGGTGTCTGCCTGAGCTATCAAATGATAAAAAACAACCAAGCACAAGTTATGCGTGGTTGCGTCGTGATTGTTTCAACGTTCTGGCCAATACTGACCTTGTTGCATTCAAACCGACACGAAGGCATGCCTCTGTTTAGACCTCTAGGTCTAGTCTAGGGGCTAGGTTAACTGCTTTGAGAGTACACCGAGTAGTTAAAAGCTTCATACGCAGTTTCAGAAGCACTTTGGACTTTGATTCAGGAAAAGTTGGATCCACAAACCATACACAATTGAAATTTCAGGAGGTCACATACCTGTCATGCCCAGGATGAGTTTGCGGATTTATTAAGCCACAAACGTTTGCAACTGGAATTTTCAAAACGACGTTTATGTCATTTTTGGATAAGAACAAGAAACGAATGCTCAGTCATTTCTGATGTAGCCATTCATAAACTCTTTGACTTTTGCACAAGAGATTTGTGTGAAGCAGTATTCCCAAAATTGATAATCATGAAGTCCAAAAACCGATCCTTTTTTAAAAATGTTGAGAATGTCCTTCGTCCCACGTTGTATTGTATCAATCTTCGCATGGATGATTTGTGTAAAAATCTAGTGCATCCATCCCATTAGATGTGCTTGATAATTTATATAAAATGAATTGCTTTTTTTGTTAATTTTTTTCGCCCTAGACCTACTGGTTCCATTACGTAGTAGTTTTATTACTGCATAGTTACTTCCGTGGATTGTGTGCATTTGTATGATTTCTCCATGGACAAAAACGCTTCTTGAGGATTGTAATGAGACGTTTACAGGTATCATTAACATGTAGGTTATCCATCAATGGGATCGCATAGAACAAAACGTTTTTTAAATGGGTCGCAGAACAAAGAAGTTTGAGAAGCCCTGTTCTTGACGGCACAAGAAGTTACGGGTCATTGATACAATAGGCTACACCAATGGTTCTTAACCGAGGAGGGCGCGCCACTACAGTGGACGTCAATAAATTTCCAGGGGGCGCAAGCCCTTACGCGCCCTCCAACATGATTTGGTTTGCCATATGGTGTGATTATTAGTATGCTTTAACACATTTGGATTTCAACCTGAAGATAAGAAGCCAGACTGAAATGATAAAACGTAAATAGCCTATGATCAAAGGACAAGGGGCCCAGTCGCCATGCAAGAGGCCCCCAACCGAAATGTTAAGGGCCGCTAATGAAAAGATAAGCTGTCAGAATTACGGAAGCTGGTACCATCTGCAGCTTCCGTAATTCTGTTACTCTTGAGAAGTCCTTTAAAATTCGTTCTGTTATCGTCGCCCACTCTAATTCCTTCCCTGGTAATAGTTTTGGGATCATGCCGTCCGGCAATTGCTTGTCTCTTTGCTCGTATTCTTTCCTGCGTTCCATCTTTCCTCCGAGAAAATCGCCTCCTGGTTTCAAATGGCAGGCTTCCCCACTTGGGCTTTGCGCTTTTTGCTGTCTCGGTGGTCTTTCAGCTTTTTCATCGGCTGTCCGCGTCTTTTTGGTTTCCTCAGCGACTTCAGCGTTTTGTGTTGGTTTGGTTCACACAAGGTTTTGTTACAAAATTTCAAGCATTAAAATCACGGCGTTTCTATTTCTGCAATGCATTTCGCGGGTTTTAGATTCACTCTGTATTACTTTCATCATTCGTGGTTTCTTACAGCAATATAACGCGCGTAATCAACCAAAGAGCCATCATGATTGTTCACTTCAGACGTTATAATAATATTCAAAATGTTTTACATACTTATCATTCGTCATTCAAGTGCCATTATTCATCGCTGCTTTCGCCATAAATGTAAGTAACTAGTTTGGTAAATTCTTGCATCGACTTTTTTCTTCTACGCAACCAATTCTTACTCAATCCTATGTCATCTTCACTTTGCAACACGCAGCACAAACATCTCCTTATTCAGCTAACTTAGTTCTGATAACAGCTTCTCGATCTACGTCCATGTGAAAACTCATTTCCAGTTATATCTGGTTTTTCGGCCTTATCCGCAAACTATTTTACAAGGAAAATTCTGAGAATTTATAGCTTGCGCAGTCGCTATAACCATCGTATCTACTTCAAGCGCTTCCTCAACTTCATCAGCCACTGTTCGGAATATCTTTCGAACTACTGGTTGTCCCCTCAAAATCTGTTTTTTCAAATTTCGAACCTGAAGACTGGATTTCGAATTGACGAATCAATGTTAGCATGTCAAATTACCATAGCAACGATAGTTTTAGGTTTAGGTTTCAGGTTACTATAACAACCATGTTGCGGCTTCATAACTCGTGTTTAGTCGGGCAAAGGGCCCAATGTCTAGAGTCCGCGTTAGAATTAGCGTAATCATACCGAGTTTCTCCACTATCGTGTGTCATAGCTTCCTCAAGGGTTTGATAGTTCTAGCCTCAGGGTGCCACATCTGGGTAGGCCGTAGCCAATGTGATTCTAGATCACCGAGCCTGATCCTGGAGCCACAGCACCAGTCTTAAGCTAGCTTTCACGTTACACGAGGGTATTCATAAGGATCTCGTTGTGAGTCCAGTTAACTATTATAACAACGTCATCACGACGCGTTTCCATACGTGTCACTTGCACCAGTTTTTGTTGCCCAATCCGATATTTAAGTAGCCAAGCTTTAACCGCATCGCTAAATGCAGCGCTTTCCTGCACGCACCTATCGAGCAAGCACTTCTCAAGCATGTGTTGCCAGATGCTGGTTGAAAATACAGCCCAATGTGCTCATAAAACAATCCCAAAATCAGTCCAATTAACTCCAAACTAGTTCACATTAAAGCCCAAAATTTGAGAAAAAAATAGCAGTTAGCAGGGAAAGTCACCACAATTTCCTTCTTGTAGTTGCAATTTTTGTGCAACACACAACTGATCTTTCTTACAAATCAACCTCAAACATACAAAATAACAACAGCTAGTAACATCGTAACAACAATCAAACTGTCATTAATAATACCACACATTGCAGACGAAAGAAAATGCTAACAGCAATCCCAGGTGCATACTACAGTGTATCAAGCATGTACTTTAGGGAATAAAGAGAAATCTTCTTGTTTTCTTTATCGTTTGCAATTTGAAAATAAAACTTTGATTCTTCAGACAGACAGAATATGTTTGATCTGATCTACAGCCTAGTAATTCTGTAAGGTGATGTAGGCTTGCATTATTTACACTAGAATGGCAAGCAATATGCGCAGCGATTTGTAGGCTAAATCTGCAGCTTTGACACTATCATATAGGCCAGGCCTGCCCAACCTTTTTAGTGTTGCGGGCCACTTTCACATGGGGAAATTTATTGCGGGCCACAAAGGTTTTTGTGACGTATAAATAGGCACTCTGTTTTTAGGGCAAGCTCAAGTTTCTCAAAAATCCTGAGAGGTAAAAAATATTTCACTACAGTGAAAAATTCCAGGGCAGATTCTGTTTTCCAGGGCAAGCGCAGGTTGTTCAAACTTCTGAAGGATAAAAAATACATTCATTACGGTGAATTCAGGGCACACTCTGTTTTTCAGGGCAAGCAAAAGTTGCTCAAACATCCTGGGATGTAAAAAGTATATTAAATACAGCGAAAAATTTCATGACAAACTCTGTTTTCAGAGCAAGCGCAAGTTCCTCAAAAATCCTGAAAGATAAAAATATTTCAATGCAGTGAAGAACTTCAGGGCAAACTCTATTTTTAAGGGCATGTGCAAGTTGTTCAAAATTCTGAATGATTAAAAATATATGTATATTCAATACAGTGAATTCAGGGCACACTCTGTTTTTCAGGGCAAGACACAAGTTGCTCAAAAGTCCTGAAAAATAAAAAATATTTCAACACAGTGAAAAGTTTCAGGGCAACTTTGTTTTTCAGAGCAAGAAAGTTGTTCAAAAATCTGAATAAAAATCAGTGACGGGCCGTCAGGGGAGGCAAGGAAGGGAGTTACTCCCCTAGCGTAATCATAAAATGTGCAAAACGAATCAGGGATCCAAAATAACAGATTGAATAAAAATTTGTCCTTTCATGTTGAAAAGGTGCAATAATTGTATGATTCTAATCATTTTCATAGTCATTACATCTGAATTTGCGTATTTCTTCTTCAAGTCAGGGGCAGTCACGAAGGTAGGCAACAACTGGTTGTGCTCCTCTCACCGGGTGGCATTCGCATTGAGCAGTTTGTCACAAACTGTGGTGGNGAGCNNTTGCCGTGCAATCACCTTTATGTCAGCTCTGTAACCTTCATGTCAGTAACAGTGTGATGCTTGTATACACTTTTAATATATGTACTCCTNCTACTAAATGCTCTCGCATTCCATAGACTGGCACTTACTTGACATTGTGCATAATATACTGAATATGCAGCGTTATGTCACATCAGTAGCTAGTCAGACATGCAGCTTCAATGGTAAGGCGGCGAAGGGAGGCAGCCAATATCTCTGCCTCAATGAAAACGTTTCATTGTTACGACATAGGCAATTCTATCCTAGTGATATGGCATCACTGGCGTGACCGAGAAGTCGCATTGGGAAAACTTGCTATGAAAATGTGTGGACTACAACAGGATTTTGTGACATGAAAAATCTACCAAGAAGACTCAGCAGACATGCCAGGTCAAAAAATAACATTCAAAACCAAAATTGCTTTAAAAACTTTTGGAAGCGCAATGATATACTTTGACTTTGAACGAACA
>JGI24022J15233_10008224_pt1 | contig 11627 bp, 7 predicted proteins | sample Ectturendosymbi2_FD_15233 | JGI IMG/M metagenome (IMG submission 15233)
GTGGCTGAAAAGTCCTCCACTTATGACGTCACTCACAAAAAAACCACACCCCCCAGGCAAAAAAATTTTTTTCGAGTGCAATCTACTAGACTGGCCGATCCGTTTGAGCTGCTGAACAGCTCTCTAGCGCAATCGGCAGAGGAGCTAGGGCGTTGGTAAGGCAACCGAAAACTGCTGTTTTTTTTGCGAAAATCGTCAAAACCAGGCAGCTCTAAAAGTGTTAATGACGTTCCAAATGCATTTGCAAAAGTGTAAATCGGTTCATAACACGGCAAAGTTAATTCAGTGTCTAGTTGAACAAACTTTTTGGGAGATACTTCCATTGGAATTAAAAAGAGAAAAAAAATTTGGGCGATAATTCTAACTTTAGCACTATATTAAGCTGATTTAAAGTGAGCAGTACTACGTGGAGCAGTAATCTTTGATTTAAGGTTTTAGTATAGCCATCCACATCCAGATTCACCATCATTTCTTCAGTTTTTTTCTGATTGTTAGCTAGTGGGCCCCTCACAGTGGCCAGTGGGCTTCTTTCACCTAAGTCGTCCCACTGGCTCAAACCTTTAACACAAAAATTGCAAGTAAACAGTGATTTTTAATTTTTCCGGTGCTTAAGCCTTGCAGATTGGTAATTTCACTTATTGCATTCATTCATTTCGTATGTTCTCTAAAATTATACTTGCGTGAAACCACGCAAATGGGTTTTGTTTTCTTTCTGAGAATGTTGCAAGACAATTGTAATCGCCATTGTAATCGTGATTACTTTCAATGTAATCATAATCGATTACATTGCTATTTTGTTTATTCGTAATCGAAATCAAGCAGGTGGCAAGTAATCATAATCGATTACATTTGTGCTGTAATCGCCCCATGTCTGATCTATATATGCTTAAATAGTTTTCTCAAAGGTGAAGGATTTTAATCCATCAGTACATTTTTTAATAGGAAATTGATTTCCTGTAACACCACGCGTCCTCAGTCTTGTAATGTTGCTCAAATATAAACATTTTTAAATTGAATAACGTATTTCAATGCATCCAAAACACCAAAACACTCCTAGAATTAACAAAGTTTGCAAGTTGAAGGAAAAATGCCAAAATCTATTACAAAATTGTGTGAAAAAATTTTTTTACAGAAGTGAAGGTGCAGATTTGGAAGAAGTTAACTGCATTTGTGTAGAAAAAGAGCCTATGCAGTTCCTACATTACGTTTTCTTTTATTAATTTTTCGTGTTCATGTTTTCCAATTGTACACGATTTAATTGCTTAGGGGACAAACCTTGGGATTGACTCGACACACCACATTATTGGGCCACTTCTGCAAACATGGACTCATCCAAAGTCTTTCTGGATAACATTCAATGAAGAACTGGAGGCCTCAGCTACACTTTGCTCTTACAGAACTGTAAGTGTTTTGCCTGATCAAAACCAAATTTACTGATGTAGGATGCCTTGCATTGGTTGGTGTCAGCATGCTTCACAAAATGTTTTAAAGATTTTATGATTCTGTTGCAACCTCTCCAGTGGCGTTGCATTGATTGTGTGATTCACCACCAACGGGATGTGCGTGAAGGACAACACCATTATGTATGTAGCGCAAGCAAGCAGTAGTAAGAAAGATTGCAGTGCATGATCTTTATGGTTGCTTGCTGCCACAGTGCGAAGCTTTGCGCAGATGCCGCTCATGTTTCCGATCGCAACAAAATGGTGCTGTGACCAGGATGTGAAGTCGTGCCGAGTTCAGCCTTCACACAAACAACGTGCGATCAGTGTGGTTCGTTGTTAAAAGGAGGGGATGTGCGTGAAGAATAACACCATTATATATGTAGCGTGAACAAGCAGTAGTAAGAGAGATTGCGACGCAGGATCTCTATTGTTGCTTGCTGCCACAGTGCGAAGCTTTGCACACTTGCTGCCACAGTGCGAAGCTTTGCCGCTCGGGTTTCTGATCACAACAATTCCAGTGATAAGGCTACATTTCAACTTGTTAGTCCATAATGTTTTGATTGCACTCTGCTGTAGGTTCCCCTGATCTTTTAGTTTAAGAGTTCAAGCGAAAGGGTGAAGTATGAAAATTTTGCTGTGCTTTGCCAACAGCCGTTTGACACTATTACTTTTTTTTCATGACAATGCAACACTACACTGTGAGCTGGTTTCATGTTGCTGAGTAGTGTTCTCAGACACGAAATTGGCCAATGCAAGTTACATTGCAGGCAAAGCTGCAATTTCCAGCTAGTTGTCTGGTCAGAGCTAGCACTTTTGGCTTGAAAGACAGTTTTGCTATGGATGCAGGTGTTTTGCTGCTGGTGGATACTAACAGTAACTATGCAACTAAACTTCTTTCAGATTGGACTAACTATGGAATTAAACTTCTTTCAGATTGGCGCGTGCCCAGCTCTGAATGTACCAAACTTGATTGCCAGTCCAGATGTATGCAGCTCTGACTTCGTGGTGATGTGGCAGGAATGTGCCTTACAATGTCAATCTGGAAGCCAGTTTACTGGTATGAAGCAGTTTTGGTTAGAGAAAACTTTATTGGACCATTCTTAATTATGTGAAATATCGAAAGTTAATGTAAGCTCCACTTGAACACAGTGTAAAACTGTGAAGTGCTTTTCAAAACATGGTCTAGTCTAGCTTTTTAACTTCATCATAACATCCTCACAATGACTACTGTGATGTATAAACTGCAAACCGATGATGCCTGCCATACCACACAGTTATAGGTGCAATGTCCTACTGTTGTCATAATGCCCCCTGTGACAGAGCAAACATTCACACATTTTATTATAAAATGGTTCCCACACAGTATTGAATTGCAAAATCGTTTTTCAAGACCTTGAAAAAGTATTGAATTTGGCCAAAATCTACATAAAGTATTGAAGAAGTATGGAAATTCCAAATACAGCCATTTCTTTATTTAAATTTTGTTTTTCACCGCTGACGACAGTTTTGCTGAGTTTTTTTTGCATTGTGTTTCATTAATAAAATTGTCAAGAAACAAATCTAAATGTTGGTATTAAAGTCTTAATTTTGTATTGTAAAAGCATAGAAAATGATTTTTTTTAATTGTGTGGGAACCCTGGTTTTATTATGCGCTGGCCGTGCACACATTCAAGCACAATGGATTTAACATGTCTCTCAAATCTGTTGGTGTGCTTTGCCACACAGGCAGATGGAAAACGACAGGGAGTTTGTTTGATAAAATGTAGCAAAGGCGGTGGTGTAACTGACGGGGAACAGAGGGGCAAGCAAAATGTAAAACTTGGACCAACTTAGCTTATATTTCAATATTATATTTGTTTGGCTTTCAGTAAGTTGTTTTTCTTGCGTTTTTTAAGAGTACTTTCCAGCTATTTAGGGTTTTAGTACAGCCAACCATATCTAGATTCACCATCACTTTTCACGTTTTTTTCTGAGTGTTGGCTAGTGGGCCCCTTTCTGCTAAGTGTTTTCCCCTCAAAGATCAGACATCTAGTTGCACCACTGGCAAAGGAAAAACAAGAGCTTGAAATAACAAGTCAGAAAAAATGCAAGTCACATTAAATAATGAACAAGAAACAATGTAAACACTGCTTGCAATCAGTAATATATGGCACTTGCTGTGGACAACAAAACTGTTTTCATTTACTTTGTCCTGTGGTACATGCTAAAAGTCAATGTTGCAGTGGTGGCAAAGTCACTGGAAACACCACTCAAGTATATTTTTCTTGGACCTATTCATGAGCATTTATTATGATCCTGATCATTGTCAGGTGCTTCTTCTTGGTCGTTTGAGCCTGTTGTTACTATTCACTGCTTGACCACACTAAATCGTGGGGCAGATGTTGAACAGCCATTCAATTGTCTCATAATCGCAATCTGTCAGGCCATGCAGTCCATGGGCAAGACAATGGATTTGACATTGGAGAATGACAGGGTCAATGCTTTGTTCTTCTGCACCACACAGGCATGAGCAGAAACATCTGACACCAGTGTGGAGTTGGTTAAGCCAGACCCACACTGTTCTTGGAAGGGCAATTCCAGGAGGATGGGTACTGGTGTCAGGGATGAAAGTACAGAGTTTTGTAGTATTGGAGTCTGCGGAGTCTCCCAGTTTGCAGTAATTGGACACAAACCATTGGTTGGGGCTTAGCAATTGCAACAAGGAAGTTGGCTTATAGTTTTAAATCAGTAAAAACATTTACTCACTTACTTCAGCAATGTCAATAAAGTTACTGATCAATATCTTGTTTTGGCACACAGCTCCGAGTGGCTTGCTCTGCACATGCAAATTTTTTGAGTTTGTGAATAGTTGCCACTACTGCTTCAATCTTCCTACATTTTTAATTTGGTGTCGTTTCCTTGTCTGTTATGAAAAGAAAATGATTTTCAGGTGAGCCAGTAGAGACCACCAAATGTTTGCCTGCTGGTCTCTGGTCAAACAGTGATCAGCTTATGTGTTCGCGCAACTGTTCAGCGCTTCCTTCCAGTCCCGGAACAGTCTACACACCATCCAGGTTTGAACCATTGTTTTCATTACGTTGAATCAGTTATCCTGGGGGATATGTGGATCTTTTACTTATTGAATTAAATGTGTTTTGTATCAACTGTAAAAATGTTAAAAGATTATGTTGCGTATTTTTGCCAAAGGTTTATGGTATGAATGTTTTGATGGAGTTCCTTGCGTGTGTGTTTTCAGGAACATTAAGGTCGGTTGGTTTGCATGTGAACATTTTTATTTTTAGTTCATACCTTGTTGTGTGGTAAGTTGACAACAAGTCAAGGTTGGCCAAACGTTTTGACCCGAGGGTCGAATTCGTGCCTGCCTGGCCAATGGAGGGCCAGATACAGTGCGATTTACGTGATCTATGCAGAAATAGGTTGTTAGAATGTATTTTAGTGCAGTAATAACAATAAAATCACAGCATTTTGTTTACACCACGGCCTACTTAAGATACGGCCGGATATGTCACATTTTGCAGGCCATTGTTAACAGGCCGATTTGGTTTGTTTCAAAATGCAGGTAAACTCGATCACATACATTTGTTTCATGATTGTAGCAGTAGTTGTAATAATATTAGCAGGTTATGGGACTTTTTTTAAAGCTTTGCCTTTTTTTTTTTAATCATGCATGGTCTGAAAAATGATCTAAAGCTAGAATGTGTAAGGGTTCTAGAAAATGTAAACCATGCTTTCTATATATATCTACTTACAGCATTACAGACACTTTTGCAAACAACCTTCAGCAAGCAAAATGCAACACACCTCTGTGGAATAGTGCAAACGTTTTGCTACCAATGTGCCCAGATTTGCTTTAAATTATAACAAAATGTCAATACAAATCATTTAGCTTCACAATATTTCAAACAGCTGATTGCAGTATTCATAAAACTCCTTTGGTTTAGTTAGGCGTACAATTCTTAATGAAAAAAATTTTTCTCACATGCTCTACTGTGTTAATTTTGAACATCTAACATGAAAAAAACATGATGAAAGATGGAAAGTGGGATATGGGTCCAGGTAACTGCAAAACTGAAGTGGCGCACGCAAATGTTCATTGACTTTTATGGGTTTTTGCATTGATGAAAATCCTGTCTCCTCATTAAAAACAACACTGCTAATTATTATCCATGCACTTGTTTTCTTGCACACAAGCAACCAGATGGTGAGTTCGAAAAGCTCAAATCATGAAATGACTTACAACTTCAAAACTTTCATTTTTATCAGTCTGATAAATTCTCTGCTAAGAGTATTTGTTGACAAGCTAGCAGTAGCCAATGCTGAAGATTGTCTTGATGCTTTTTCTGGGTGTGTTGTTGAACTGGTTGCATTTCCTTTTTTGTTTCATTCTTTTACCATTTTTTAATAAAATCATCCTTAAATGTTTCATGCATACTATGGAGTTTTTGATTGGCTTCCATTCAGACTGGTTGTCACACTTGATCCACTTTGTTAATGAATCAGGTTTGTTGAAAAGAAAATCCAAGCACTTCTTGCTGTTTCTTGTTATATCCAGAGTTGCAACCGCAAACCAAACACTTAACCATTTTACCATGTACAGCTGTCAAAGCATACAGTATGTAGTAAAACTGCTACATATCAACAATTCACATTGCAGTTCTTCTTTCATGATGTGCAAGCATGATGATTAAACCAGAAATGACATTGCAATACTTTCTACTGGTAGATCATCATTGTAACATCCACACCATCTATTCATTAACAGCAAAACAGAGCACAAAACCAAACTTACATTTACCTTGTCTGCAAAACATGTTTGCTGAATCTACCATATATTTTTCTATGGTGCTGTTTTGCCTGTGGGACTAACTAAGCCAATATGCTTATTGCTTGGCATTTCAAATATGCATTTACATTACACAATTTCTCATTCATTGTTGAATACTGTCAAACGGTGTTACTCGGGACAGTTTTAAAAGTGTTATTTATTTTTTCAAAGTACAATAGATTATTTTGAAATTTTCTAACAATGAAAGGACTTGTAAGTATGTGAAGTTTCTAAAAACACAAGTTGTTTTCATATTTGGAAGTTAATAGTCCCTTTTTTCAAAAAAATTATTGGTAACGCAAATTACCCTGGTCTCACAAGGTAACTTGAAATGCAAAGTTTTTTGCATGTTTTCTTCAAATATATGTAATATCCATAATTGTGGCTAATGGGACATAACCATTGTTTAAAATTTAAGTAGTAGTGAGGTTTTGCATGAAAAAACATATTTAATCAGATGAAACAAATCTTATGTTATCAGGATAAGCTGGAACACACGCAAACAGGATTTTGATTTCAATAATATATCTTTACACTTTTCACTAAGCTCAAAGTTCGAAATCAAATACTAAATAGAAGAAAAATTAATCACAGAAAGAAAACCTGATGCAGGTACATCGAAATCCTGTTTTGTTTATGTCCCATGTTACCCTGGTAACTTGAAATTGTTATCAAATCATTTTCACAAAAGTTGTGAAAGAGATATTAGTCTTGTTTTCTGAAATATGTGAAGTTGAGGTAGGCCTGCTGAAATTAAAACTAGCCAACTCAGAAAAGTCAATTGTACTGTGCTAAATAACCTTTTTCAGAACATACTGTGCTAAATAACTTTTTTCTCATTTCTGCACTTCAGAAAATTAAATTTCTACATTCTTTAACTAAATAGTTGTAATATGTGTTTTGTGATTCAAAGTTTTGTTGTTTGCTGCATATATATATATATATAGAATTATTTAGTCATATTCCAAATCTAGCAACCATATATCAATAGTCAGCAATAATTGTGCTTATGAATATAGCAAACCAGGTTGAAACCTATTTCTCATAAACAACCTGTCCTATGTAACCTTGTTTAGCGGCTTGTACTTGTAGCCTGTTCATGCAGGCTACAATCCAGCAGTCTCATGCACTAATGTTTTCAACCACATCAAAAGACTAAATAGCTGTCAGGAGAAACGAACAGGCAACATTAGCTTTTAAGCCTAAGCAAAACTTGATGCAAACTTGACTGGCAAAGCCGACGTGCATATCATTGACAACTAAAACTTCCAGACATGTCAGGCTTGGGTCTGGTGCAGTACTGTATACTCCCTGTAATAGCTTAGCAGGCCTACGGCTCTGGTGCTAAATACTAGCACATGCTTCAATATGTACATGCCACAGTAAGATTGTTTTGCAAATACAGTGGCTGAATGGACGAACTAATGCCAAGTTTTAAATATATAAACTCAACTCACGGAACTAACCACTTATAAACACACCCCACACCCGCACTCAGTCAGACCTAGCAGGCTGACAATCAGTGTGTTAACAACAGGCGGGAAAATGTGACATATCCGGGCTTATCTTTTGTAGGCCGTGTTTACCCTTTACGGTTCTGCTTGCAGCTGAGTGCTGCTGTGGCAGACAAGACAACAAGAGACAGGAAGTAGCCAATGCTGTTGCACTGCTGTCCACAGTGGAGCTTGTACAAAATGTGCAAGACATTTGGCGTGCCAGATGTGGCCCACAAGGCATAGTTTAACCACCCCTGGGCTAAGGAAGTCTCATAATATTTCTAGTGCGTTTGTTGACAAAAGAGTCCTTGAGGCTCCCATGCACATTTTTCTTCAATTTCTTCCTTTTTAATGTAGTTAATTGATAGTCATGGCAAATTGACAGTCCCATCAAATAACATTTATGGTTAAGCCAGTTGTAAGTGCTCAATTTTGTATTCATAAAGTAAACTGATTCAGATCTTAATTATAAAATATAATTTATGCAGGAGTATTTAGCTTGTTCAGTTTCTTTGAATCTTCCTATTGACTGTTAGTTTGGTTTGAAATATATTAAAAATACATTAATGTATCTAGAAACGCAATTTGGTTCGTAATCAGTGGTATTCACTAAATATTGATAGTTAAATACTGTTCTGTTCAAATTACTTGTTGCATGCAGTTGTTCATCAGTTGGTGCTCGCTGGTGTGTTGTGTCCTGTGCTGATGGGTACGCCTTATCTAACGGTGAACCAAAGTTGGACTTGTTCTGCGAAAATGGTGCATGGTCTCCTGAAAACATTCCTTGTGTTCCTCAGTGCACAACAGATCCACCTGTTCCTGCACATGGGTCTGTAAATTGTACCTCGGAGGTAATTGTAATATCAACCAATTATTTCTGAAATTGTAATTTTTATCCTTTGTTTCTTTAAAGATTGGTCATTGGGCTTTTTTAATCAAGCACAAAGAATAGTTTTGTTTGAATTCTGCCAAAATTTGCATGTAAGTTTTCACAGCTGCTATTCAGATTTGGCCATTTTTTTTTGCTGCATATTTTTGGAGATTCTCTATTGTAAGTGTAAAGTCCATCTAGAAACTAGTCTTCTTTCAGTTGTTGTTGATGCACTGGCTGCGTTAGTTTTATTTAAACTGCATGACAATGATTGAAAAAGCGTTTACATGATGAACACCACATGGTTCGCAGTCGCAGAGTAGAAACCAACAGGCAGTATTCCAGCAAGTAACGGTTACTTGGTCGCAAACATGGGTTACACTCAGCAGTATTGTGTCATAATGACAGTCGATGCCCAACCACATGAGAGGCAGTGTTAGACTGTGTATAGCTGCTAATGGGGTGCTGGTCCTCCTTGTGAAAATGTGCATGGACAAGTTAGCGGGGGCCTGACATGACACACAAAATGACGACAATCACAACCAGACATGTTTGGCAAGGTCACACCAAAATTCATGTGTACAGATGACACACAAGAAAAGGTGTAAATACATGCATCGTGCAAATAAAAACAAAAGATGCAACAAATGCAACGCATCAGGTGACTGATAGCAAGTAATGAGTTATGGCAGTGTAATTCCTGGGAAATCTGACAAGCTCGCAGGAAATCTTAATTTTGTAAATTTGTAAGTAGTTAATAAAAAATTTGTGGTCACCCGTATCGACTTTGAGCGCAACATGTTGCATTGCTCGGTTTTTGAAAGTCAAGCCATCTGATTCAACATAGACTCCCTCCATCATGATAAATTACCAAAAGTCGAATCATTTACTCAAAGCGTACTTCCTGCACAAATCACAAACAGTGGTAAGCCCTGCTGCTACGTTGTTGCATGCGGTCATGCTGAGTAACCTATTTGTCAGTTGGGTGGAAGACATGCTAGTCTTGACAAGACTAAAATCAATAGCAATTTAGTCGTAATGTGATCGCAAGGCACCATGCAAGTTCAGGTGCATTAGTGAACTGCTAGCCTGTTCTTGGTGTTCTGGCATTTATTATTTAATTGACATTTAACCTTGTGCCATGTCACACCAATCAAAATGTGTGATGGGTATTATTAACCCCATGGAAAGAGTGCTGACATTATTCCTGGCGTGGACTGACAGGCACTACTGTACTAACACTTTTGCACTGGCCAACATAAATATTCATTTTTATCCGTGTTTCAAAGTGGTATGCAGTCCAAAAATGTGATCCTAGGCTGAGTTTATGTAACTTCAGGTTGTGGAATGAGAATCCTAACTCTTTGTGGTTCAGAGGCTTTGTAAATGCATTGCCCTTTTGAATTGGTACATCTAGGTGAGACCAGGGTCTGGCAGCAGTGTCTGTGATTTTGTGCAATAAGTGCTTTGCTATGCTGCCAAATGTCAGGAAAGAATGTAAGGATATATTAGAAACGTTTCTGTAAGCGTGTTTAGGCATGCTGTCTAGGTTTTATTGCTTGGTGCCAGTGTATAGCTGCTTTTGTCTCAAAAAAGTGAAACTTTTCCAAAAAATGTGTGTCCAGTATGCCCAGGCTTGTTTCAGTGGTATGGATCCTGAAATGTTTTGAAATTGATTTGATATGTTGCCAATTGGTGATTGTAAAGGCAACAAAACATTTGCTAGATTGACTGTTTTAGCCTAAACCTGGTAAATACCTAATAGTATCTGCCTTCTGCAGAAAGAGACAGCATTTGAATTTCCTGCCAAAACCGCTTGGGAACTGTGGATATTGCCACAGGGAAACCACCTGGGATCGAAAGTAGTATTCGAAAGCATTGATGAAATCATTAGACCTGCGCTATTATGTCGAGTGCCAGGCCATAACAAAAGAGCCAGAAACCTGTGTGTCAACATGTATGGATGCCACATCAGTGACTGTAAATCTGACAAAGATATGCATCAAATATTGTTTACTAGGTCTGATCTTCATTTGGGAGCAGAGCATGTTCTGGAACATACAGCCCACATACTTTGCAGCTATCCACCAGAATCCGTAGTTGAGAATAGGGGTAGTGTTTCTAGAAAAAAATTGAAGTGTGTGGTAGGCCTAGAATTTCTGCAAACAAGAAAAACTTAAAAGATATGGGCGGTGAAAACTTCTTATGCTGGAATGGACCAAGCATCAGCAAATGTGACAGCGTTGTCATGCAGGAACTGAACTTTCACTTCAAAAGTGGACTTTGGCGCTTCACCTCTAGCGATGTGTGATCACAAATGCACAGTGTTTCTATGGTAGTGGATGCATGAAACCTGTTTTGACCTTCAGGCCATAGATGTGTGAGTCCTGCATGGAGCAGGTTAACACGCATGGATTGCAGGTACCTGCATTTGCAGGGTGGGTTGAGGAATCCACATTGCTATGCGTGTGGGTGCAGGCAGGCGCAGGTTTAACTTGCTGTGGAGCAGTAGTGGGCTGTACTCGGTGCGGGTGTGGAGTGGGCATGTGATGAGAAATTTTTCATGCGGATAACTGAATGTTTAACTCAAATAATCGGTACAAATTGCAAAACAGATGAAAATAATCAGCTCAAAAATCGCAAAACATGTGGATGTACTAAAGTTGTTTGCCAGCATTGCGCTTATGCGAGTAGGCCGCCAGCAATTATTACACTTTGATGCAACAACCCATTGTTGCAAAAATCAACTCAGACTCTTGCCATGTGGTAGGCAAGTGACCATTTCCATTTTCCAATGCTACCGTCATACTTGGTGAGCAACACTGTCTAGCAACCCTTCTGAAAGGATAAGACAGCACTTAACGCACAACTGGTCAGTGGTCACAACTTGACTGAGTTGAGTTGATTTTATTTGGCGATAATTAATATTCAGCTAGAAAAAACACAAATCAGTGCAAGGACGCCAGGGCATTGAAGGAACCGGAAGATTGTCG
>JGI24022J15233_10008227_pt1 | contig 11627 bp, 7 predicted proteins | sample Ectturendosymbi2_FD_15233 | JGI IMG/M metagenome (IMG submission 15233)
ACTTTAANCAGGCTCTACTGGCGCTAAAAACATAAAAACACGTTAAAAACTTGCCAACGTTTCGACAGTTGATACAACTGTCTTCATCAGGGCTAAAAAAACGAAATGCCATGACATGCGAGCACAGATGTTGTAAGCTTGTGGTACTTATTGAAAATCTTCAACTAAATATTAAACAATATGTTCGTGACAAAAATTGTTTGCTGCCAATGCCACTGAATGTCACGTGATGTGCGGCTGGGGCGTTGCTGAAGATCGAACAATTTGTGAAGGATTAAGATAACTTGGGACTATTGCAGTGATTTAAGGACTTGTTTATCAATCTTGACACCAGGGGGCAATTTTAACGTGTACTACTGGACCAGTGACATTTGCTAGCCTGCGGTCAAATGTCATCCATATCCTTTGTTCGAAGTGCGTTTGACTGGAGTGTAGGGAAACGGCGTTGGCTGGGGAAAAGGTGTAGGGACTGAAGGGCAATTGACATCCAAGTAAGTCGGAAGAAACCCTGACAGGGTGCGGATTTGACCCAGGTTTGAGGACATATTTTATTGATTTGTTCACTACACAACCACATATTGAAGCTTTTCACGGTTAAGCATAAAACTGGAAGAGCTTGAACCACTTTCAAACTCCTTTACTCAACAACTTGCCACGTCATTGGTTGTGCTTCATAAGAAAAAGGTTAAACTGCAGCATGACTTTCTTCATTTTCACTTGCACACGCATATCTTTACCATAAACCTGTCTTCATTTTACAATCAATTTATCACGCTACTCTCGTGAAATCAATTCTCTGACTATTAACATGTATTATCGGGTTAATTAATATCCGGATAAGTTATCGAAATATGAGCTAACCCTGCAGGGGGCCATGCCCCCAAAATTTTTAGCGTATCTACTCAGTTTGTGTTAAGAGAGGAGGTATCCTGAACAAAATACTGTTGCTCGCATAAAATCACTCAAACATTTTGGCCTCCCAAATTTGGGGCTGGCAACACCACTGATTGTGGCCGTAGGACGGCCACCCTCTTCCAGCAGAACGGGCTGATTATCGCCATAACAAAAAAAATCAGGCGTCAACCTCGATTCAAACACGGCCTAATGGAGAAAACTACAATTGGAAGCAAAAACAGTAGGGAGTCTAATCAGAAAAGAAGTCTTTTGATTTTCATCATCAAAATCCTTATCCTGTACGGGGCCATGCTTTTGAATGAAACCTCTCAACTTTCAACAGTCTGTGAGAGGGTTTTGACTTCGTAAGTGTATTTCGCGAATCACCAAACACAACTTGGCGAACCACTGTTTGAAAGACCAACAATGATCACAAATCTGGAATAACTGCTGATTCGAACGTGTTTGAATCTCAATGCTGCTGCTTCAGTCCTTCCACTAGCGGCTGAAAACAATACAACGACTCTCCGCGCGATGGCGGTGCTCATCATGTCGAAACAAAGCGATTAAATAACAGACTGTAACGCTCCTCCGAGAAGGAGTAGCACAAAAGGTCTTTGGCGCCGTCTCCGTTGGCATCGAGTGTAAGAAGAGACTCGTCCTTGTCAGTGCAGTAGAACAGCGAGAAAGCAGGACCGCGCGGGAATCATCCAGCTTCCGAAAGCACGAAATAAATCTCCCTGCGCATAAAAAAGATTCTCACATTCAATCGCTCACACTGCATTTCATGTTCAGGTGGGTCATAAGAAAGGTTCATACAAAAGCGTTTACTCCTTGTTTGTAAAGAACATTTTCGATTTCCTTCCATTAGACATTTCTTTGCGTTTTTCGCTTTGTGACGATTCACGAAAAGCTTTGTGATGACAACTACCGCTTGTTTTACGGCTTAGTGGGTTTAAGTTTCGCGTGCGCCATTTTTCGTGCTTAACTTTGCAACACCACAAATCGCCAGAGAGCTGTTGAATCCTCAGATTATACAGAAAGTTTTCTAGTTTCGATTTAAAAAAATTGTAAAGTTTTGGCTTGGATTAAGTCATCAGCCCTTAGTGCCATCACCAAGAAGTTTTTTGACTCGAGTTTTTATTGGAAACTAGGTTGTAATACGAGACTTTAGAGGGTTTGAATGCTTTTTTAGGGTTTGTGGTTCAAAAGTTATGGCCTAAAAACGCCAACAATTAGGGAAATCTCCCCTAATCGACTACGGAAAAATCAAGTAAATTGCGCTTTTGACCATAACTTTTGAACCAGAAACGTTAGAAAGCTATAACTCAGCTCTTGATTTGGTGAGTTTCATGCTTTACATCGCAAATGTAATCGATTACGATTACATTGAAAGTAATCACGATTACATTTGTCTTGAAACATCCTCACAACGAAAAGAAAACCATTTGCATGGTTTGCTGTAAGTATATTTTCACGATATGAATCAATGCAACAAGCGAAATTACTAACCTGTAAGGATCATGCACCGGGAAAAAACAAAAAACAAATTAATTGTTGACTGCGATGTTCGTGCAGTCAACAAACCAGTGGCGTAACTAGAGGTTTGAGCTAGAGGAGAAACTTAGCTGAAAGAGGCCCACGGTCTTGTAGTTTCAAACATCTAATGAAATTTGATCACTTCTCTTGATTTTTGCCTTCTTTAACCAAGTCATGAATGCTGAAAATATTGATACAGCTTCAACCACAAGATCATATTTTAGCAAGTAAGGGTATATAATAATGAAAGCAAGTATTTGTCCATGATAAATGTTTATCCTTAGCATTAATTTGAACCCCACATTTCACCAGTTCCATGTTCTCCTGAAAATACCCAGTGAAACCTTTTACCACTTTAAATGACACTTCTTTCCAGTTTTTTTCAGTGAAGCGATCTACTTATATAAAAACTAAGAAAACATCTGAACCACACAGTGCGGCAACTGATACCAAAATTGAAATACAAAAATCTTCGGTAAATTTGCTAACGTTTTCTAAACAGTTGGTTAAGAAACTACTGCAGGACTTTAAACGTGATTTGACCTAGATTTTACCTTCGTACCTAGATTTCGGTCCAAAACCAGCAGTTTCCCGTTGCCTTACCAACACCATAGCTCCTCCGCCGATTGCAATAGAGAGCTGTTCAAAGCCTCAAACGAATTGGCCTGCCTTCTTGTCTGCACTTGAAAAAAATTTTTGCTTGGGGGTTGTGGATTTTTTGTGAGTGACGTCATAAATGAAGTAGTTTTTGGGCCATTTTGGCTCATGTTACCTGGCCTAGGGCATAGTCGAACGACCAAAGTATTTCGCTGAAGATTTTATTGGATCCTAGGCTCGAGTCTGAGTCTTTTAAGCCTTTGATCAATTTTCTAGCGCCTCTGGATCAAAATTTATGATCTAAAACAAACATAATAATTAATTATCCAATTAAGGGATTAATCAAATTAACTTTTGAACCCAAAACCCCAGCAGGTTATCCAAAGTATCAAAATAGTCAGATTGTTGCCCAGTTTTCAATAAAAACTACAACAAAATACTACCATCTAGCGGTTTGGGCCCAAGGCCAGGTTAAGTGGGACAGAGTGGCCTAAAAGTCCTCCACTTATGACATCACTTACAAAAAATCCGCACTCCCCAACCAAAGAATTTTTTTTCAAGTGCAAACTACAAGACTTCCTGAGTCTTTTAAGCTTTTGACCGGGTCTGTAACGTTTACCAGACCAGAGAAATTCCTGTGCAAAACCACGTGCAATCCACCTGTTTTTGTGCGAAGCATTTGAATTAACCCGGGTGTGAAAATGTTGAAGGGATTGTCAGACTTTCTAGCATTTGTGGTTACAAAAAATGACCAAAATACCACTAATTAATCAGGCAAATCGTCTAATATACTAGGAAATTCTTGAAATATTTTCAAGTATTTGGCCATGACTATGGCCCCAGAAATGCTGAAAGGTCAATCAAGGGATCGACTTGTATTATAGCGTAGAATCCAATGAAGGTGTGAGACACAAAATTGCCTCATTGAATCATCCAATGACGTCACCAAAAATACTAGAAAACCTATCTAAATCATGACATCAACAATCAAAAACCCCAAACCCAAAACTTAATTTTTTTTAGTTTTGAACTACAAAACTTTTCCTATCTTCACAGGGTTTCAACAGCTCTCCAGCTCACTCAGCTGGTGAGTTATGGCCTTTAGCCAAAATGACCAAGGTCACCTTTTGTGGGATTTAAATTTTCATCCTTCTTTTGGTGCCCAGGGCCAGAGAGAACAAAGATTTTAAATAGGAACACACACATATATATATGTGTGTGTGTGTTAATAAAGCAATGTGTTATATTCTAAATGACTAAATCATACATTTTCAATGTGCTTCAATAAAACAATACCTTTAATCATGTCTTGCCTTTAAAAATATGCAAATAAACTTTGCAACTTATAGATTGGCTTCTGCATAAATATTATCATCACATTACCAAGCTGTGTGATCAAGAAATCTCATCACTAACCAATACAAACCGGTGCAGGGTGAAAAACTAAATAGCAAAACACATAAATTCAATCCATGAAAGAACAAATGTTTGTTTAAAAAACCTACCTTAGGTTTCAATTAGAGATCAACCAATATGGCTTTTTTGGGGCAGATACCAATATATCAGCCGTTCATCAACTTATAGCTTATACTGATATTTCCAAAATTATTATATCTTGTTTTCTGCTTCATTATCAGAAGTATAGTGTATTCTATGCCTTACATTTCTTTAAAAAACTTCAAAAATTAGGATTGATGAAGTAAAATTTTTCAAAGGCAGCAATTTTAATATGTTGCTTTGATTTTTCAATAATTTGATTAATGATGTTGCTTTTGCTTCAGCTGCCACAATCGACATGTGCTGCATGGTTCATTTTGTCTCCTTGTTTATGAAAACACTCCTGTTAGTGTTGCTGCAAGATAATTGTCATAACTTGTTCGTTGATGGTTGACTATTCACACTTCATCACAAAAAATCTTATTTTAAAGATGTTTTGGACACAGGTTTTCAGACATGTTCAAATGGCTTCTAAATTTTCTTTAAGTGGCTATAATATTTTCTGATAAAACCACACTCAAAACAACATCATATTTGAAAGCAGCATGTCTTCAAATAGTGGAATTGACCCTTTGCTCACATCTCTACCATAAATGGATCAAATGAAACAGCATTTTGCGTTTTGGAGCACTGTGCCATCTTCTGGTGACCATAACTTCAAAAACCCAATCTTGCAAACCGGCGGCCCAAATTCAATTTTTTTGAATATTCTTTGATTTTTACAGATAATAACATTATTGAAAAAAGTGCAAATCTGAGAATGTGGGTTACAAAACTACAAAATATTTGTTGATTTACAAAGGAATGACCCTCTGATGAAAAAGTAGTCTGGATAAACAAGGTATGATGAACCTGTAGTTAGACTTGACAACCAAAAATATTATTAAAATCGCTCCCCTAAAACGTACTGGCTTGATGTGATCCTGGTTAGTGTGTGCTGTTGTGCATGATGTAGGTCTTTGCGGTAACACAGCAAGAAATGTTACTCTTGATCTCTGACTGGCTGGGCACCCCTGTGGTACGTAAACGTTTTCAATACATTATTTTATATTTGTGAGCATATCAAAGGACGTCCATTGCACAAAATCGCTATCCTGGCCCAGTAGACCAACTCAACCACAGTTTCAAACAGCATCTGAACCACAGAAAGGTAGGATTCTCATGCCAAGGCCTAATATTATTCAAAATCAGCCAAGGACCACATTTTTGGACCTACGTAAAAAAAATAACAAATATACGTTCCTGTGAACATTGGACAGCAAAATCAAAAATTTATGTTTGCCCAGAACAGCTGTGGTTTTTACGTAAATATATGTAGCCAGGAATAAGTAGTAAGTTTCTGTTTTGAGATTACATCTGTGACTGTCATTCATGAACTTGGCTTTGTTGTGATTGTTATTAAGAACGCAATACTTTCAGCACCTTGGCTAGATTTTGTCTGAGTTATATTTTGTGCCAATCATTTTCGTGAGTTGAGCACTAAATGTAGATGTTCTTTGAAAAAAATAGAGGACGTAAAAAGTATCTTGATTTCATGCATCAATTTTTCCCAAATTTGTCAGTTTGCACAATTGTTGTCTTCAGGAGGGTCGAATATTATGAAACAGAAATCAGTGACAAAATAATGCAAGGATTTGAAACCAATAAAAATACAAAATTATATAAAGCAAAAATAACAATTACAATCAAACATATTTCAACAAAACTTATTTAATCGTGGATATCAGATCTAAAACTGAAAACCTCATTCATAAAAATATTCTCAGCCTAAGACTCCTTGTAACTTCCCACCTCAGCTCCAAACCCATCGGCAAAAAGACATAAAATGAATCATTTACAGTAAATACAAAATATTATTTCACAAAACACACGCACATTTATTAATACAATCTTTAATTCAGTAAAAAATTTCAACTGTATCTAGCAGATCAAAGCACTTCCTAGAATGCATACTTATTTCTTCAGTGATGATATATGGAATAGCGTGAGTTCCATCTTTTGAATACTTGTCATACCATATAAACCTTCGGCCAAGAGCAGAAGTTCCCACTCGAAACAATGAAATCTGATCCAGTTCTTCAAGAGGAACCAATCCATACAACTATAAAGCATATTATCTGACATGATAAATGTTTATTAGGAAAAGTTAAATATAAAAATTTTATAAATGTGATTGTTTTGCAGTATACAAAAAATTACTACTTCTGCTCACAATTCTGACTTTCTAAAGCATATTAACAGTCTAATTGGAAAACAAACTTCTTGCCAGGTATCCATTAATTTTACCATCAGCACTTTGTTCTGGGGGTTTTTGTTTAAAAAAACCACTTCTTATCACCACATTTATGTCATTTCATTTAACATCTTGCCACTAAAAACCTAACACGCTCATTGGTTGATAAATCAGCTACATCTTTTATTAGATTACATTACAAATGTGCTAGACATTTTTATATGAGAATAATGCCAAAACTGGTATCTGATCAAAGTGATATCTGTTTTGTACAGGATTAATGTAATTAGACCCAATCAAAAAAAAACTCACACAGGTTTTTCAATATTTAAGCCCACTTAAAAAAAACAAGAAAACTCAACAAAAACTGGGTCCTTAATATTTGAAAAATTTACTCTGAAAAATAAGCAGCACACTTGTACAGTTGAGTATAATTTTTTTTCAGTCAAACAAAATGGAGAGCTACGAAATTTGAAGGACTTGAAAAAAAGAGAATTAGTTGAACATCTTGGGTACATTCCACTGGTTATCTATTTCAACTTGTGTGCTCATTGCTGTGCACATGCTTGACAAGCCTTATCACTTGGAGTGAACTGACAACAGTTTGTGAAAACAAGACAGGTACATTTTTACCTTGAAGTTTGGATGCCATAATAGCTGCAACAAGTTGTGATTGTGTGTATCTAAAAATAGTAGTATTGCATGATGCAATAAAAACAATTCAAAATGTTTTTTTTAGTTTCTTTTCAAAAAGAACAAAAACGTGTTTCATTTCAAAAAAACAAAAAAATATTTTTTTATCAAAATAAATAAGTGGGTTGTTTCGTCTTGTATTTTGAAAAAAGTGCGTTTTTTTTAAGCCTGTCTCAACCCGAGTCGGAGTTGGAAGGATTTTTAACCTAGAATAAGAGTTGAGGAAAATTTTTACTTCGACTACGGACTAACATTTTGCTGGTCAACTGTGGGTATTTTCACCACATATGTGCGCAAGCATTACACTAGGCAATTTAATTGGCTTCACATTTCAGCACAACATGATCATGGCTATTCAGAAAGTCTGCTTGATTTAATGTTTTTGCACAAGGGCTTTGCCCTGCAAACATGTGCTGTTGTTGATTGACTTGTCCGCACTCAGCACTCCAAAGTTTTATTTGATGACAACAAAAAAAGTTATTTGATCTGGGTGCGAGCTTTTCTCTTGGTGACATCACAAAGGGGGCATGTTTTTAAATTTTTGACCCACTTAAACTGGCTCTGGGCACCACACTTTTATCGTTCAAACATTTTTTGGAAACTAGACGATCGTCCGCCTCTTTAGAGCCCATGATTGACATTCTAGCATGTCTGGGACCAAAGTTATGGCCCAAAAACGCCATTGTGCACAAAATTCCAAATATTACAGAAAAAGTATGAGTCTCCAACTGGCAGCTTGCGTGGCCGGTGGTAACTCACCAGATGCTTATGCTAGCGATCTATTCAAACCCTCGAAAGCCTCAGGAAGTCTTTAGTTTGCACTGAAGAAAAAACTTTTGAGCTATGGGTATGGGGTTTTCGGTGGATGTCGTCAGAGTTGGGGTATGTTTCACTATTTTATGATTCTTCTTTTATGATGTCATCACCCGGACAATGAGTCGAAATTGTGGCTCAAAGTTTGGTTGAATTGCAGGCTGTGATATGAATCTTTGAAGGCCTCGACTTTCTGGCGTTTCTGGTGCCAGAGTTATGGCCATAGACCAGAAATCTTGCAGTAATCCTAAGAAATTAATGGGATTCCCCTAATTGATTTACCAGAAGTTTGGCCATAACTTTTGGACTAGAAATATTAGGAAGTCCATCAAACCCTCTAAAGACTCGTACTGAAGCCTAGAATCCTTTTAAATTCAATAAAGCTTTGAGCCACGAATTCAGCTCGAATGTTAAACTCCCACAGGATGTTGACATCATCCAATGTTAGAAATGTTGACCACTTTTTGGTTTTTGTGACATAATTTTGGCTCCAGCTATGCTAGAAAGTTTCAATCAGGGGCTCTAAAGACTTGGATGACAGTCTAGTTTTGAAAAAAACGTGAGCGAAAAAATTGGCACATGGTATTGGCATCCAGGGCTACGTAAAGTGGTCCAAAAAAATGCAAAAGCACCCCCACTTGTGACATCTCTCCCAGGGAGCCACAAACCCAAAACGAAAAATATTTTTTAAATCTCAACTAGAAGTCTTGCTGAATCCGTAGATGGTTTGAACAGCTTTCTCGCTCAATCAGCTATTGAGTTATAGCATTAGAAACCTGTGCCACATTTAAGCAGGCGCGGGACATAAAGGGTTAAACCTGGCAAGTTGGTTGTACCTAACTGAAGGCAGGGTAGTATAAAGTGTACAGATAGTGAACTACAAAGTGAATGCTCCCACACTAAGCTAAAAATCTAACTGATTTGTTTTATTCTCTTTCTTGGTAGTTTGCATATTTTGACCTGTATAAGAGCTTGTAACATGACCAGTTAGCTATCTAAGAAAAAAGATAGCGATATTTGAGTTCAACAAAGCTGAAGCTACGCAAGTTGTGTCAATGAAGTCATTTGAGATGGTATCACGAAACCCCGAGCGCTCTTTATACTAAGGTGCAGGTTTTGCCACCCAATGCCTGGTGAGGGCCTAATCTCATTATTTGTTTCTCGTGGTGCTTTTTGCACACCTAAAACATTGACTGCTTGATGTACCAACTGATGTTTACAATCTAATGGCAAACATGTTGTTTTGTCTGGACTGCAATGTTGTTTGTCAGGTTTTACGACAAGTATATCATGAAGATACCATTATACTGTTGCAATCGGAAATCCCGAGCGGCATGTGCGCAAAGCTTCGCACTGTGGCGGCAAGCAACAATAGAGAGCATGCTCGCTATCTCTCTTCACGTACGCTAGTCATCGTGTTCAATCGTTCACACATTAATATCGGCAGAGGTTTGACGTCACAATCTCTCTTACTATTGCTTGCTCGTTCGTGCCACATATATAATAGTGTTATTCTTCACGCACATCCCGTTCGTGGTGAATCACACAATCAACGCAATGCCACCAGAGAGGTTGCAACAATACTGGTATTCAGGTAGCGGTCATTTAAACAGGGCAAGTTATATCTTATTGCCGAGCTTATTTGGATGTTTTCCCATCATGTCAAAGATTCTAATAATTGAGGGTGATGTTGCTCATGTGGCACTTAACCAGGCCTGTAACCAGCTCGGGACACCAGGAACAGATAGTTTTCTAAGAGAGGCCTAAATTATTTGAACTTTCTCAATAGTTTTAAACTGTGTCCAACACATTTTCCCTGGAGGAAAAGTTTTTTCAAGGGGAGCTTTGCTCTTTCTGTGCTCCCCTAGTTATAGGCTTTCAGAGCTTGACACTAGTAGCAGTTCAGGTGACAAGGACAGCATTAATGAAGAAGTTGATGCATGTACAAAACATTTTCATAGTGCGTTGGTTGCGAGCTCAATTGTGTAAAGCAGAAACAGGACAGCATGGAAATATTCTTTATCATCATTGCCACCAATGCACCCACGCGTATCTCTATAAATTTAAGTGCTATAGCACCTATGATGACTGGAAGCACTTCACGCCAGAAGTAATTCTTCATTCTGTTGTCAAACACCCCAATGAAGAAGCTTACAGAGGAGAAAATGACTTTGACTTGAGTTTGCGTGAGCTAGAGTTGTTCATAGCTCTCCATTATGCCAGAGGACTCTATGACAACAATCACCCACTTCATTTTCTTTTCAACGAAACTTATGGTATTCCGATGTTTTCAGAAACTATGTCATGTGGTAGATTTACTGCTAACCTGAAGTTTTTGAGTTTTGATGATGAATTAAACGGAAGATGCACTGGGAACAGCAATATCTGTTCTTTTCCAGGCATTCACATCCAATCGTCAATTAAAATATTGGTGAAACATTTTGTTGACAATGGATAAGCAGTTGATGCTTCTGAAGTCATGTTGTCCTTACATTTATACCAAAGAAACCCAATAAATACGGTAACAAGGAAAATTGTTGTTTCAAATGTGGACTGGCAAAATATTTTGCAGACAGAAACTCATTTTTTAACTGATATATACACAGCATGCGCATCAAAAAGATTCAAATTGAATGTTGTTGTTGACATTCCCTCTTCCGTCAACTTAGATCTCCCTCAAAAACATAGTAATTTTTCTTTAGTTGAATTGCATACAATGTGACAGATTTTTTACAACTGGCGGCAGGCCGAAGCCTAAATCATGCTTTTCATCAGGGCTGTTGGGGTGAATAGTCTTTCCCAAGGAGTGCTACAGCGTTTCACTCAGTGGCCATGGGTCGAACACTGAGCCTTCCAGTTGTAAGGCAGAAACTCTACCACTGAAAATTTCATGCAACAAGTTGCAACAAGGTGTATGTGCATCACTTACAAGAAACCCACTCGTGGAATAAGTTCTGCTAGCATTTTCAAAATTAACCTGTGTAAAATTCAAAATGTGCTCAATCCCTTATGCACAGCCCAGCCAGGGGTGGCCATGAGAGCCATGACCCCAAAGTTTCTAGCATATCTTGTAATTTTCTGCTTTGACAAGTGGTGTCTCTTACAGTATCGCATCTCTTAAAGTCAAAAGATTTGGTTCCATAAAAATTCGGGCTGGTTATGCTACTGCAATAATTTGTTGTTTGAAACACTTTAAAACAGGAAAAATGGTTTGCAGTTTTGTTTCCAAATTTCAGTAAATGTGCTTCATGTTGAGAATCTACTTAAAAGCACTAGTGTTTCTGTATGCTTTCGAGGAATCAGTCGACTGCCATCTGCTTTCGTATTTTTGCGATGATTCAAACTTGCACATATCTCTATT
>JGI24022J15233_10008232_pt1 | contig 11621 bp, 11 predicted proteins | sample Ectturendosymbi2_FD_15233 | JGI IMG/M metagenome (IMG submission 15233)
TGAGTAGTTTGATGGCATGAGTCGGTTTTTCGAATGTGAAAGGTAATGCGAGGTGCCAACCAACCCCCGGGAAATTCCACAGAGCACTGCACTGCCGCTTCACAGCGAGAGAGTGAGCCTTGCTTGCTCCAGCGTAGCGGCCGGCGGCCAGGAGCTGATGAGCGATGGAGTTGATAGTGACAGGGCACTGCCTTGGACGTGCGCTGCCCCCCGTAAGGCGGTTAAAAGTTTTCCACGCTTTTCTATTTGAGAAGTGAGTTTTCAGGACGCACTGCAATTGTGCTCCATATGGCATGGTGTTTCACAAAGGTTGCAGTGCCGTGCACTTCGCTTTTGGTGTAGGCTGCGAGAGTGTATCCTGGCATCTTGTGGTGGGATCTGTCTTTGTAGTGGGTCCCTTGCAGGAGTATAGCTGTCACTGCGTGGGTCTGCGCGAGCTGATTCAGGACATTAATTTTCACTTTCCTTAGGCCCTCGACACTCAGCTGCAGTAGAGTGACGCCGTCGCGTTCGACCACCANTGGCGTCTGATAAGGGCACATGCTGCGAGATGGCATGACCTGTCCTCGGCTGTGAAGGCTGTTTTTTCTGGAGAGACTTCATACGAGTCCCATATTGGTGACTTCATTAAGACTTTATCTTACATTGTTAATCGTTGTTTCTGAAGCTGCGCATATAGTCATTGTCCGTCATTTTTGGTTTTGTTTCGTAAGTCTGGCGGCAGTTTGGTAGCTGAATGCTCTTATCACAATATCTTCCATGAGTAAACACTCTTCTTGTGAAAACTTGAGACGTTGAGGTTTAACTCTTTCATTTTCTGCAGAACGCTTTTGAGTTGTGTCTTCTTATCTTGTTCACCATGTTGCCCGTGCAACTGAGGTTAATATCAACGTGCATTTTTTTAAACTATATGCCAGACCCTCAGGGAGTTTTTCTTGCATTGAGACTAGTGTTTCAAAATTCGTTGTTATATTTACCATGAATGGATGGCAGTACCAACGGATTTTTCTTTGATGCATCCCTTGTCTAAAAACGTTTTCTGCTGTTTTGGCCTGCACACCATTTCGTTGGTGTGACCACATTCCTGTAAAGCGTGGTAGCATATATCTATCCTTTTGTTAAACTGTTCTGTGCAGTATATGTGGGTTAGGAAATTTACTTATTTACTTTGATTGTTACGCTTGTGGCCGTTATTGATGGGTGATTGATTTTGCGCTAACGCTGAGTGGTGCTACCCAAAACCCTGAAAGGGTAGAACTTTCTTCATGCAGGAAATCTGTTTATTCGATATTTCGATAATGATTGTCAACTTTTCATTTTATAGCACCTCGAACAGCAAATGTTTTTCATCACTCTCTCCATTTATGGCTAGCTTCATACAACCAACCTAACGTCTCTATACACTCCAACATTTTTCCAAGCACCTGAGCGAGGTCGTTCAGGATTGTTAAGTGTGCTGACTCATAGAATTAAGTTACCTAAAACTGCCTATAAAAAATGTCACGGCGTGCCGCGTGTTAATTTGCCGTTATCCGTGCGTGTTTCAGTAAAACATAGAATTTCCTGGAATTTATGATGTTTATCTTTGAAGACTTCCTCGTAACAACTTATTGGAACTAGCACAGAAGGAAGACATCGTACAAGCTTACACAGTCATTAAAATATGTAAATTAGCCATTAATATTAACGTAAATATGATAAAGATCCCAAAACGCAAGAAGTCAGTGTTTTGATTTTGCCACAGACGAAAGATTTACTGAAAAGTGTTTAGTTTAATAATAAACTGGAAACTTCGATATTTTTCAAAACTAAGCAATTCATGTATTTGGCAGTTGCGAATGGCGATTATTCAGAGTTATGCGAAAAGCTGCATTTTTATGACTGTCAATTCACATGCATATGCGATGTTAAGCGCATAAACCGTGAAGCCGATTTATGATACGTTATTGGAAAGGGAAAACAATATTGCGGTTTGCCTCTTTAGTATATACATATTTGTGTCATCTGCGAGATGCTGATATCGCATGTTATTGGAAGTAACAAACATTGAATGCCTGCAAAATAAAAAGTTGGAAAAAGAGATAAGAGATGGAAATGCTGGAATGAACAGAACGACGTGCAATATTGTCATTATGCGCTGTACAATGACTCTGATCCTTTGTGGTTTTATTAACTTTAGGAAAGCTGTGCTCTGGTTATTTAGTGTTCAGGTTCAGTTTCATTGCAATCGCTTTTTGTACTCCTTTTGGAGTGTCACAGTGGTCTGCTCCGACCCATGTCTCTGTGCTACCACCAGGGCCCACGCGGCTATTTCGTAGTGAATGCTGCATTGATGACGAGCCATCAACTCCGAGCACAAGGTTGAACAGGTTCCAATTATTCGGTATGAACCGACCAGGAATCGAACGCAAACCACCGTACCACTTGGCCGGTTTTCGTTTCAGGTGTTTGAGCGAATTGTTTTGTGATAGTCGAGATTCGTTCAAGAGAAGAATCGCGCAAACTGATCAATTATGATTTCCTAAAAACGGATGTTAGTAAAGGTTTTTCTACATGCCAGTACTGGGATTCAATATACTTAAATTTTGCCTAAAGTTGCGATTTTCATTAATAGAGAAATGAAAAGGGATCTGCACAGTTGGACATTCCTGTCGGCAACAAAAAGCAGCCGTTTTCAATCCATTTTAGCAAAATGGAAGAGACTTGTCTCACATCTGGCAAAACAACTAAAATCGAAAGGTGCTCGCAAACTTCGGATCAAGATCGTGAGTATGACAGCTTGGCATTTGAAAATGTGAATTTTATTTCGCCCCATGAAACGCTTGTGGCAACGGAAACCTTTTCCAATCCTATTTTTAAAAGCACACGTCAGTCTATTCCAGAGTCTTTCTCCATTTGCGTGAACACAACCCGGTTTTTAATGTACTGCTCGCACTCTTTAAGGAAATGTTGTGTGCTACACTCCGCAAAAGGAATGAAGCTGCATAAGTGAGTGGTAAAAGAACACCAACTGCCTTGTCTAGTTCTTGCTTTCACAGCTTGCTTTTCGCTTTGGTATATTCCTATATCTAGTAGGCTAGCTTTGCGTATTGGTTAAAATCTGACAAATTTGTCTGCGCCTAGAACCTCGTTTCCAAAGAATCGCTAGTATATCTGTAAACTAACCATGTTTCGCAATCTTTTGTCAATACCAGCACTCCCTGCCACCTGGGAAGACATGGGTGGCCGACAGTGGAAGACCATTCAAATAAAGAATCAGAGTTCTGAATACGTGAGTGTGATGCAAAAATTCAACGCTACATACCAATTTAACGTGGTCAAGGTAAGCAGTTTGATCAATCCGTTGTAGCACTAGCAAAAATTAAGCCCAACACGTCGCCAAGAGAAATGGCAATCCGTGTTCGATAACACGTTTCAATACGCCTTTATAACTCTGGTAAATCCTATGCAAAACGCTACATAATGCTCAGGTAAAATCTGACACGCCAGAAATCAAGCAGTTATCTTAAATCAGAAGCAGAACAGAGTCCATTAGATACTCAGATAATTATAATTATTTTATATCCAACTATTACTAAAAATGATAGAATGCTTTCCGTTTGTTATTCCAAAAAATACTCTCAGTTTCACGTTACATTGTTGGAACCTTTGCGTTTGCACGAAAGGTTTACTGTAGTTAGTTTCATGATTACAACCATAGAAAGCAAACCACCCTTGACTCAGAACTGTCGCCAGAAAGTTTTCAATAGGGGGGATTTGCAGTTCTCCTGGGGGGTTCTTTTGTGCGGGGGGCTTGACATTATAAAATTAACCAAAACTCCACTTATTTATAGTGTTTCACATTTCAATTTGGGGTGGCTTGTAGCTTTGTTTGGGGGGATAAAACGCACCAAAGTCCCCTCCCCCGTGGCGACGGAACTGCCTTGACTATGCGGTTAAACATTTATACTTACTAAACTATCCATTGAAAGCTCTAATGTGATTATTATGTTGTCGCTTACAGTGGTTTTAATATGGTAACATGTAGCAACGAAGTGTTTGCAAGGTTTATGCAATATCCATTTCCGAGTTTTGAGTACCCCTCAAAAAGTTTATAAATTTCATGTATTAATTTTTGAGAACCAAATATAGCAACTACACATAGCAGTAAGCATTTTTTTAAATTTTTCAATTGTTTGCAAGTTTCAGTGTAAGGTAAAGTAACCTTTAATAACATATGCAGCTAGAGCGCATTCAGAACCCAACTCTCTACAACCAATTCCAAGCTCAGAAGAAAAAGGTTGCGGACAGAATGGCAAACAGCGGATCCCAACTTCCAGTAACGCTCGAACTGTTCCATGGTACACAAGGAAACATTTGTCCGAACATTTACAAAGATGGATTTGATAGAAGTCATGCAGGAAGAAATGGTAAGACATCTTTTTGTAGGTCTGTGTAGCGGACACTATGCTAACTTAGCTTCAAACCTGGTGACATGGCTTGCGCCATTGAAACCCGCAACGTTAGTTAACTTGTGTACACGCTTTTTGTACCAAAAGTAATAAACTAGTACAGAATCTGACCATGACCATTCAAAGATGAGCTTAAGATCGCAAAAGCAAGTTTCGTGAAACTTGTGTTTTGTCTACGGTGTCAAAGTTAGTTTTAATAAATTTACTGCATACATTTTTATGCCAGACGTTAACTGCCATCTTCCAAAACGTCACCAAACACATCATTTTCACTTTCTTCTCTGAAACAATTTGTTTCCTGTCTTCCTCGCGAGCGCAAATCACTTTATCTCAAAACATACTCAAAAATGTTTAAACTTCTCATGTAGTTTCGAATATAAATCTAACAGCAGTTGCAGATGCTGAACTTTAATTAATCTTACTCTCGACTAAAATTTAACACTGGCTCCACAAAATTATCTGACACAGCATGGCACGATTCACCACTCATTTTTCATTTCAGGCCTTTTTATATTAACTTGCAATGTAGCTGGTTGGTTGATTTAGCTAGTATACCGAGTGCCTGTATTAAAATGCGACAACCTCTGCTGAAACCATGTTATTATATTTTAGGAAAACTGACTTATGTAATAGTTTTTGTTGTCAATTGCTACGTCTCATTATGACAAATTATATTTTATTCGGCTTCCTCTTTTTGTCTTTGATCTAAAAGAAGCGTCATTTAGACCTTGTGATATGCACTAAAACTGTCTCAGAAAATTAATTTCATTGATTAGTTTTTACGTCCAACCCTAATGCTCCCTCTCATCTTATAAGCAGTGATATTTTAGTCAAAAGAGAATATAGACTGTGAAAAACAATGGAAATTCAATTTAAACAGCATCTACACCAAGTGGTTCTTAACCGGAGGGAACGCCTCCCCAGGGGGGTGTCAAAAATGTCTAGGGAGGGGGGAGACCTTACGCGCTCTAAAACATGGGAAGTTTCGTCAATAAGTTTACCAATCAATATATTTGCTTTTACAACTTATTTAATGTCAGAGGGGCTTGAAACAAAGGACAATTACTTGAGTGAGGCATGGTAGAGAAAAGGTTAAGAACCACTGATCTACACCATCCGACGCCTGGTGGAGCACAAAATCCTGCTGATCGTATCAGGGTTGCGGAGTCGGAGGTAATATGGCCGACTCCAACTCCGACCTTTCCAAAATTTCCGACTCCAGCTCCTCAACATAATGTGAATGAAGATTGACTGTCAATAATTTTGTGGCAACTAGCAATCAATGGAAATCGTGTAGACAGCAAGAATTGTGTTTTAATAAAAGTTTCAAAAGAAATTGTACCATTTCGATAGGCACGAGTTAGGATTCTTGACTTGAGAGTGCGATGTAAAAAATTGTTCAATGAGACTTCCAGACTCGGAGTCGGATTTTTTTATCTCGAGTCGGATTTTTTATCGGATTTTTCTCGGAGTCGGATTTTTTTATCCGATTCCACCCAAAAAACTCCAAGTCCTTGCGACTCCGACTCCGCAACCCTGGTTGGTATCTGCTAAGCCGTGGATGGGTATATGGCAGGCGTGTAATCAAGGGGTGCAAGGAGGCAATTGCTCCCCCCATTCCAAAAATTTTCAGGTTAACCAATCCTTTGATGTGTACAGCCAAAGAATTCCTTCAGTGCGATACAACGAAACTGCTTTAAGGAACCTATCCTACTTCAACTTTTGATCGAACCTGATCAAAGCAGTATGGTTTACCAACTGTCCGTCATTAATCAAACGTTGTGTATGGTTGAATTATCACTTCAAGTGAATCGACAGTTCTGTTGCATGGCAAGGGCTTGGAAACTTAGAAATATAAAATCTTTGCACCGGGCTGCGTCAAGCTGTGGGAAGCTTGCCAAGTGCAAACCAGGAATGCAGTTTTGAACACGCGACTGTATGTTGTAAAACGTCGCTTAGGTGATGATGAATTTGTTATAGTTGCAGCTACTCATCGCTGTCAATTAAAGAACAATCTTAAAACGAAATGAACTTTTGGAGATGAAAATATTTCAATCTGCTATCCTCGGAATTGTCTTAAAACGATTATGTTATAAAAAGTACGATTTTCCGTGTGTTACTATATAATCCACTCAATCACAAATATACCAACTCGTTAACTAAAACTATTAACGGAATTTCAACTGAAGTCATTTTTTGCATGCACGAAGAGAGCCTTATGCATCCTTAGGCTCCCCTTCGTTCCCCAGTTCACTGCTGTGATTGGTACTGTACTAGACCAGGGGGGGCAATTAGTTTCTGCTCGGGGTCACTTTCAGCAGGCCGCATTTAGCGGAGGGCCACACCCAACATGGAAATAGAAGCAAGTCTGGGTTAACTTAGCCTTAATGCTAACATTTACTGTGATATGTTGGAGGAAATTTCAGATTTGAACATACTTCCTGAATGCTTCCGCGGGTCACATTTGGCCGGTGGGTCGCTATTTGCCCACCCCTGTACTAGACAATCATCACACGCGAATGGGCTCCTTATTTCACACAACTGTTTCAGCTATTCGGTACTTTTTGAAGTCAGCCGATTTCCATGTTTAAAGTTGCAATGGGACATTTCATATATTAGTGGGGAGATCTCGAGTTAAGAAGTGCTGCATACGAGAGAATATGTACCATGTTAGTATATTCGATAATTGGTTTCAGACAGCGAATGCAAAAGAAACCTCGGGAATCCGCTGCTTTTGGAAAGAAAGTGTGGAATTTTTGCCTTCCAGTAAATAAAAAAGGGGCCTCTACGCGAAAGCAGAATATGTACCATTTAAGCATACTTTTGTTGCACATTGATATGAAATGTACAGACTGCATATATTGCAAAACCACAAAAATGAGATATCATAGATGAAACCACAATCTAGTTTTATTAAGGACTGAGGACGCCTATACAAAGAGTTGTGGATGCTAGACACGAAGAATGCATGCAGGCAGGGACAGGAAAAGCACACATAGTATGAGTTTGTTGCAACTTGACCCGATATAGATGTTACATAGACCTAATTTGAAGGATTGATGAAATCACAAAAAGTTTAACAAGAAAGTATATAAACCTACGACGTAACATGGTCAAGCAGACTGCTTGGGAATGTTTCTCAATTTCCTGACAAGTAAATTTAAGGTGAACTTTGCATAGAACTGTTAGAAGGCTTAAAATCAAACATTATTATCTCATATTGCGTTACAAGGTTTCACAGCTGGTTTTTCAAGTTGTCTTTGTTTCGCCTAATAACTTTTATCAATCTGCAAACCATCTGTAGTTCCTAAAATGCTATCAATGTATTAAGCTTTGCAATAGATTCGTCAAGTTTAATTCATAAATTTTTCAAACTTGCTTAGGTTTCATAAATAGCAAATGATGCATGTCTTAAAGCAGTTTTTCGATGCTTGTCTGTGAAGCAAAATTTGCTACTTGTTTTGCAACGTCGATTGTGTTTTCTGAAGTAAGCTGTAACATTTTATCAGATCAAGTCACTTTGGTACTATTCCTAAAACGGATATTGCAGAAAAAGGACAAATTAAATGCTCAAACGTGAAAGGTATTCACAGCAGGCTTAATCGATTACTGTGGCAGATAAGACAACAAAATGGTTGAGCTATACCTTTACTGCATCAGGGCAGTTATTTATTTTTTCTTTCAGTTCAATGATACTAAGTAAATTGTAATTGCAAGAAGATCTTTTTTCTCCCAATAAACACAAAGATTTTGCAGCACAATAGTGATTCACCAAATATGCAGCGCCCACGATTTGAAACTTTTGCCTGTTACTTATTACTTGATTTAATGTATCTTTTAACTTATTAAAGCTTTAACTTAATCATAAAGCCAACCTGTTTTCACCAGATTATAGCAGTGGTTTACAATTTGCAACAGGTTCTGAAACATGTTCTACCTGTTACAAACAGAAATGCAAGCATTTCGCTTTTAAATAAAATCATTTCGAAAGTTCCGTAAAAAATTTCTTTCCTTGTCAACGAAATTCAATGAATGACGTAATGCAACACGCAGGCTACGCTGCATACCCAATTAAAAAACGTGTTTCGTAGCACATTTTGCGTTGTATTTTCTGAATTTTCATCATGATAAAAAAAATGTTTTTGAAACATCCAACGTAATTCATTCATACCTTTGGTTTTTGCGTAGTCATTAGTTTTACTAAATTGAAATAACTATTGGGATTTAACAGGCAGCGATGAGTACCGAAAGCCTGAGTTACACTTGCTTAAACTAAGCTACCAATATAAAATGAACTAAGATAATAACCGAGTCGTCCAGTGAAAGTTGCATGAAAAATGCGTATCCATTTAACCTTGGTGATATAACCAAAAATGTTTTCACCACAAAAAACATTTACACCTATTAAGGGAATTAGGCTACTAGAAGTTTTAAAACAGGGACTCAAACACGCGGCCCACGGGCCTCATGTAGCCCGCGAGGGCATTTTGTCCGGCCCGCGATGCTTTTTGGGAATTTTCAAATAATTAACATTTAGGTTATTAAGTTGATTCACTGGTATTTAAAAGTGCTCGGCCAGCGAGTGAACAAGTTTCTTTCAAACAAACGTAGAGACGGTTATAATTGATTTGCCTGTAACGTACGATACCTTACGCAGGAAACAAGATGTAAAAGCTGTTTCTAGTAAGGTACCGCGATTGTTGTGTCAGCGTCATAATGCGGCCCTCGGGTTACTTTATAATTTCTCCTTTGCCCCTCGGGGCAATTGCGGTTTGAGACCTCTGTATCAAAACATTTCTTCACCTAATATGTGTCTGTCCGCTGCTGGCGAAGTGTATTTTGTCACTTGAGTTCGAAAACGCTGATGCGGAAGATCAACTCGCTCGAGTTGCTTGAGCGAGTTTTTTGTCAGAACTGTAGTCACGAGGAGCCCCAGATGTGCAGTATACGTAAAGTGCATAGATCCATAGAACCTGAGACTTTTTCTCAACTTTTCATGAAATTCTAGTAAGCTTGTCGAAGTAGTTTTAAAGTTTTTTGCACTTCCCAATCATTGTCCGTATTTCCTTTTGATTGCAGCTGTTTTGTACGGAAGAGGTGTCTACTTCGCAAAGAATGCCAACTATTCCGTCAACTACTCCGCACCAGACGGGAATGGTCATAAACGAATGTTTCTGGCTGAAGTAGTGACGGGAGAATACATACAAGGCACCCAAAACATTGTGACTGTTCCAATGCAACCAAACGGCTCACCGTATGACAGTGTCGTTGATAACCCTGCTGCTCCATCAATATATGTTGTATTCAAGGACGCCAGCGTATACCCGTCTTACATTTTAACGTTTACGTAAATTTCTCTTCATGTTTTTTATAGTGTTGAGCATATAAGATAATCTGAAGTTCCTACGTCATTTAAACCTGTGCCGTCGGGGTGTGGAACATCAATTGCATTCCTGATCTTTTCAAAATGTTGCAGTTGTTCTGCATATTTATATTGCAATTCAATTCCTTCATCCGTTCAAGTTTGCTATTGTTCGGAGAAAAAAGTTGAACAAAAATATGGTTGTTAGCAGTGGCGTGCTGAGGGGGGACGAGCGGGCATCCAAAAAGGAAATTACAAAATACAAATGCTGTAACAAGATGATTTTTCCTATTGTAAGGCCACTAACACATGCTGCGTGGATTTAATTTTTCGAAACTTGTTTTTTGTCAAAACTAGTTTTTACGTATTCGAATGCCAGTAGTTTTTACGTATTCGAATGCCAGTTCTCACATTACTCAATACTAGGGACCTATACTATAGGTGTGCCGCACACACTCAAACAAACTGATAGTGACATGACTTTATCCAGATCGTACGATCAAGGGGAAATCACAAAAATGATGGAAGATAATTATGGACGTTTAATGATTTTCTGAGCCAAATTTCAAAGCTGTCCTATTTCAACATGCTTGATTTAGCTGACTTTTTGATACATCACTAATTTCCCCATTCCTTTTTTGATGTGGCAGCCCTCGATGTGAGCTAACAGAGCCGCACACCCTGGTTTGCAATATGTGTAGTATGTCGAGCTTCGTCATTAATTGGCAGTTCAGGCGGCTTGATCATAACGGCTCACACAGGCCCGCAGCCGTTCTGTCCCCTCAGTAGTTGTAGGCTACATATAATAGCTACCTAATAAAGAACGAATGTTTTCTTGCGTACTTTATGCACATTCTCAATTCTTGTGTAGTTCAGAAAGTTTAAAACTGTAAACTGTGGGTGTCCAGCGTGCTTGACTGCTATTCGATGAGACATTCACGCAACCTGGTGTTTTTGTAGTTGCGAACTTCTACTGTCGTAACGTTGAGTGTGCTTTCCTCCAGTTTTATTTTGCAGTTGTGCTGACGTACAGCACTGAGTGTGTTCTACTCACCTGTTTAGCCCTTTAACGTCAGCGCGAGCCAATAAATTGGCTCGAGGTTTTTTGGTTACAACTCGCCAGCCGCTATAGCTAGATGGTTGTTCAAACCCTCTACGGATGCGGCAAGTCTTCTTGGTTCTATTAAAAATTTTTTTTGATTTGAGTGAGGGGTTCGCCTGGGAGAGTCTCGCAAAGTGGGGGTGTTTTTGGTTTTTTGACCAATTTTGACGGGCCCTGGACGCCAATCCAATAGGCCAAAATTTTCTCTCAAACATTTTTTGGAAACTAGATGATCTCCCGCGTCGATAGAGCCCTTGCTTGACCTTCTAGCATGTCTGGAACCAAAGTAATGGCCCAAAAAGCCCATTTTACACCGAAGATCAGAAAATGCATGAGTCTCCCACTGGCGGCTAGTGTAGCTCGCGATAACCCGCGATAACTCCCCGCTAGAAGATGCTAGCGAGCTATACGAGCCCTCGAAAGACTCATGAAGTCTTCTAGTTTGCACTGAAAAAAAACATTTTAGATTTGGGTTCGGGGTTTTCGGTGGGAGGGGTTAGAAAAAGGGTAGTTTTGGCTTTTTTTGGTTGTTTCATTATGACGTTATCACCTCCACAAAGGGCCAAAATTTTGGCTCGAAGTTTGTATTCTAGGCTGGAATATGAAGCTTTGGAGGCCTAGATCGACTTCCTAGCGTTTTTGGTGCCCAAGTAGGGGCCAAAAGACCCCAAATCGTTGAGGACATGGCTGAGTCATTTCAGGGGAT
>JGI24022J15233_10008234_pt1 | contig 11621 bp, 4 predicted proteins | sample Ectturendosymbi2_FD_15233 | JGI IMG/M metagenome (IMG submission 15233)
AAAATACACTCTAGTACAGGGGTCGGCAACCTTTTGCTAATTGTGTGCCAATTTATGATTTCAAATTATTCAGTGTGCCAACAACATATGTATATTTACACAAGTCAAGGTCAATCTACCTTCTGTGTGAATTGTAACAAAAGTGATATGTAAAACGTGGAGCTTCTCTATGCCATTCGAAATTGCTTGGCGTGCCAAGTGCGGCACGCGTGCCGTAGCCTGCCGACCCCTGCTCTAGTATTTACATCTCCCAGCTAACTGCATGTGCATTTGAGTAAACACATTCTCAACTACCGGAAAAAACAAACGGGAACCTTGCGAATCAGCGAAAACATAACTTTTACAAACGATGACGTCATGTATTACGTCATAGGGGTCTTCCAGTAAAAATTGCCCCGGAGCCCCTTACCCTTTAATCTGGCTCTGCATAGATGTCAAGGAATTTGTGCAAAGTATTGCCATGCCCGTGTACACTACAGTTTTAATAAAAATATCGCAAAAAAACTCGCTGCACCACTGAATGCATCGCATACCCGAGACAGATGACTACTCGCTGTGACTAATTCACGTTTTTTGACGCACGCTGAACGGCCTTGTTCTCTAGGCCAGGGCTTCTCAAACTTTTTTGTTCTGCGCCCCATTTCAAAAAAGTTTTTTCTAGGCGACCCTTGATGGATAGTCTAATGTTAATGATACGTGTAAATGTCACATTAGTTTACGACCCCAAAATTACATTCCGTGACCCCATTTGGGGTCGCGACCCATAGTTTGAGAAGCCCTACTCTAGGCGGCCTTGCTTGAACGGCCTTTGTTCTCTAGGCAGCCTTGGTTGAACAGACCCACATTTATGGAAACACGTCGTTATGACTCAAACAGAGCGTTGGTAGAATGCGTATGTAGGATTGTGTTCATAAAGTTGGCAGACATACTCCAGGCCTTCAAAATTAAATGCTTAACGCTATGACGGGAGTTAACAAAATTGTTAATTCACTGGGTGGTGAAGCAGGTCAAAACATGTCAAAGAACCACGCAAAAGGGTGCAAGAATTATTTCACACGAGGGAGAATCATGCTTTGCATATTAATTGGTGCGTTAATTTGGTGACACCATTTATCTTCACAGATATCCAAAGAGTGAAAACTGGGCTGTTCTACAAAAGTAACCACGTACGTTTCAGATCTAGATGGTTTATTTATGGCGTCATGGAATACTGAACAGCGCCGCGATAAGGCCTTTGATCTTTGTCAACTTTATTATCTGATTTGTTCCAACTACTTCCGTGCGATTACCATCTCGTGGAAAATTGTTTATTGTTTGGCCAAGATACTGTTGATGCCATATCACATAAGAAGCTACATAAATACCGTAATTTGCACATGTAACGTTGTAGTTCAGCGGGAAATTTTTTTGTCATTATTTGTGAAACACATGGTACCATGGATTTGTTGTGTTTTCCATGGCAACTACAGTACAAAGTGCCTTTTTGCTTTTGCTGTAAAAACACAGCTAATAATGCTTCTTAAACAGCTTGTTTGAGAACTAAAGGTTTGTAATGAGCTTCACGAAGCATGCTGTAAACATATTTAAACCGCACACTGCATTTCAAGCTGGAAGCAAACACCCAAGAAAAAGATAAAGTTAACCTTTGCATAAATTCCAGGTTTATTTTCCAGACCGCACGTGCTTGGACCGTACGATGTAATGCCATGCTGATAATACTTCTGATCTTGATGTAAGCAAAACAATGGTCCGCCGCTGTCCCCCTTCAAACAATTAAACAATTCATGCCGATAACCAAGTTGTAGAGTCAGCTTTTTTCACTATTAACGCGGCAAAATGGCTACGAGTTATTCCTTCAAACTTGAGAAAACTGTGATATGTAGTTAACATAGTTAACATCAAATAAATCCTTAATCAACGACAACCGCTCGGTGCCCACAGGAACAAGTTTATGAAGTTAATTAGAAATCTTGCTTTTTTGTCGGTTAATAGTAAAACATTGGTAACGTTTAGTCATGTTAACGTTTGATTTTTGCCAATTGAACACTATTTTGATGCTCTATTTGCGTTGGTTAAAACAACGTTTTAATGAAAAAAACGCTTTTAGACCTACTTATTCGAAAAAAATTAACCTATGGTTGGAATCAACCACATAAATTGCGGAAGACTCAGGACCGAAACCAAGGGGCTGAGCGGAACAATTGACCGCCCCAAACCTGAAGTTTAATCAATTATTTTATTCTTACGAGAACCTCATTGTCTACGTTTTATGTCCATTTACCCCATAGAACTNTCTTACAACTTCGTTGGTAAGAAACTCGTTAGATCTCAGATCGGCAACCATGTTTTGGATGACTATGTTTTCTTTATCTTTTACCGGGTATCAGCTAATTAGGGAGCTAATGCCTGTGTTGTGCCTAACTTCATATCGAGCACTTTAGTAATAGAAGGCATATGAGCATTGCATCTACACGCAAAATTGTTTGGGCACACACGTGTATGTCTAATCGTGCGTGCAAAATACCATGAACAAAAGCCTGAAACGCTTATTTCCAGTTAAAAAACGTAGACACAACATTTCAGCTTATTGCATCACTGGGAGGTTTGTCGTTAGTTGAAATTAAAAGATTCTAAACTAATAAAATCCAAAGATGTTTACTACCTGGCACGTATCTTCTCCGGATCTTCCGCCAGCACAAAATTTTGGATCTCCTTCGGCAACGATTCGATTTCCATAAAGAGCGGCACTCGCGAGCGTTTGATAGGAGCATATTGGTCTTGGCGTAATTAAAAGACCGATCTGTCGTAGCTCATCGGTTCTTCGACCCACTGGAGAGCCTGTATTGCCATTGGGTAAAAAATAAAGCCAATTAATTCGGTTCAAGCCTTTCGACATTCTAAAGTTATAAACCACAGGAATTGCGTTTTCGGTTTAATTGCGATGTTTGCAATAAGTATGGTGGCTTTTCTTGTTGCAGTCAGGGTAATGCGACATGAGGAAACAAGGGTTAAACAGAGATATTCAGACTAGACCATTCAAAATTTTATGAAGATGACAACAAACAACATCTTTGAAGTCCTAGACAAGGGTACAACGGTTGTCAAGCAAAGGATCAAGAGAGGTCAATTTAATTTCAAATACATTTTCTAAGTTATGTGTTGATGTAGCAAGCAGTGCACTCGATATCGAGTTGTCAAGAACGTTACTCGCCTTTCTTTAGTGACATAAACCTTGCGGCAGAGGCGGATCCAGAGGGGAGGCGATTGGGGCGATCGCCCCTCCCAAAACTTGCGAAAGTATCTTTTTTCACAATGAATTTGTTAAATTTGGAAAACACTATTCACGATGTAAGGACATTTTGTCGTCCATTGTTTTGTCACAGCAGTGTTGTGAAGTATATTTCATCTCTCTTACAGTAGTGAAGCTGTTATTAGACTTGACTACCAAATAATACTGAAATCGCCCCTCCTAAACTTACTGGCTGGATCCGCCCTGCCAATTTGCCATTTTTTCGTAACAGTGTTCGAGCACACGGACGTTCTGCCCCTGTTGGTCTTGCGTGCAGTAACAGCTTACTTGTAAATCCCCAACCAAGTGCGATACACGAGCTTCCGGCAAATGAAGGTGGTATGGCGTCATCAGTTTTGGTTCCAGCCGCGACCATATTTATTGGCTGCACGAACTGATTGAAAATTACTCGAGTCTTGAGCTGCGAAACGATAAGAAAGTACAAGCAACGTTCAAATATGTTGTCTTATAGCCCCTTTAATGAGAAGATTAGTCCCAGAATTGTGAAATGAAAAAAGTGTACAACTAAACCTTCATGCAGTAAGTTAAATTAGAAAAAGAAAAAGTTTAATTGGGAGAAGTGCAAATTTTATGCATGACATACCCTAGAAGAAATTTATAAAGATTTAAATGTTTTTTCCGCATTAAATTTGGAAAAGTAAATTTAAAATATTTTTTGCGCAGTAAATTTGTTTTTGCCTGTGCTCTTTTTTCATTCATTGACGGTAAAGCCGTCGCTGACTGAACAAAATAACTCGGTCACATTTCAGTTCCCTTTTTGACCAAGATGTGCCTGAGGAATAAGAGACAATTTGTGCACTGTCACAAATTCCAACGCTTCACGAGCTGGATGCAAATATCCCATTAGGCTCGTGAAATATGCCATCACAATGCTGAAAAACAACAAAGACCCAGGAGCTGATGGGATATATGCTGAAGTCCTGAAATGCGGCGGTGAGGCCCTAGCTACTGCACTACACGCTGTTTTCGGATTACCTGGTGCACGCGATGTCTTTCGCAGGATTAGGATGCCAACATCATGCCTGTACTTCAAAACCATTGTAGCTTCTTTGCCAAAACCTGTGCTGAATTTAATACCACTGTCAGCCTGAGCAAAACCGTGGTCCTCTCGCAGGGATAAAGTTTATCTCCACTAATCAAAATCACTGGAACTGTGCTACAGTCACTGGAGAAGTTCTACTATCTCAGATTAACAACTGACGGAACACGCACCGTGAAACTGGTGATCAACGCCCGCATAGAAATGGTCGCGACAACATTTGGGAGACTTCGTTCACATCCCTGGAACAATGACAATTTCTTCACCCGTGGTAGAATCCAAGTGTTGTGTGCTCAGCATGCTCGTCTGTAGACTTGTGTGCTTAGCATGCTCTCTGTGGATGTGAGACTGGAACAACTTATCGACATCATGACGGTCGACTTAACTCTTTTCCCCTTCGTTGCCTTCGCTCCACTCCATTTTGGAAGGATATGTCCACTACCAGAGGTGTACGGAATCTGTAATTTTTGACTTCGACTCCGCTCCTGCTTCGACTGAATATACTCCGGATCCGCTCCGACACATTTTGAAGTTTTGGACTCCGACTCCTGCTCAAACTCCAAAGTGAATTATCGAAATTTTTGGCAGTGTCTAAACGACCGTATCCTGTTTTCGCATAAAAAGACTAAAAGAACGCATCAAACGAATTTGGTGATCACTGCAATACATGTCAGTTGCTTCTGAGATAAACAAGGATTAAGGTGGCCATATTTTTTTTACCCTATACTGTAACCATTTACCTTAACTGCAAACCCNAACCATCAACAACTTCATTGCGCTGTCTACTCCGCAGTGCAAAGAAAATCGGCATTGAGCCGTTTGGTTCAATGCAGCAACAAATATTGTTAGGAAGTTGTGAGCCTACTCTTAATAAAATTTCGATAAAAAGTGCTTGTACAGTGCAACTGGCTTGCTTGTTTCTCACAACAGTGTCGATCAATCACACATTTGCTTACCTTAACAAGAGCGACGTCATTGTTCAAAGTGAAAGTGCTGTAATCTTCATGCAGTATTATGTGTTCTACCCTTAAGAATAATTCATTTCCAGATACTGACGAAACCGTCTGTTCTCCTAACACCACACCATACAAACTGGGAATTCCAGGCCTGCAAAAATATGTTGTGACATGACATAAGCACTTTTACCGCGCATAACGATTTGAAAACAATCGCCATGCGTGGTTAGGCATTTGGGATTTCTTGAAAGCTTCTCACCTTTAGAATCTACAGTAATGTGTTGCAAAAGTGTTTGGAGTAATCTCCGAAAGTATGTCAGTTAAACGATTTGCCGTACTGAGAGGGGTCTTCAGAAAATTGGTGCCACTCAGTTCTAAGTCATACTCACGATGCGAAGCAATGCGCTGCAGCAAGGACCCATTTATCTTTGATCAGCGATCCACCGCAAAGCCCACCTCGTGCAAGTCCGTTACCTATTTCGTAAATGTACGCCATCCACGGCCAGTCACCATCGCAAGCTTCGGTACCCCCTGCACAGTGTACATGCAAGTACATGTCGTTGAGCCCACAAAGTTGGCACATCTTTTCATGAAAACCAAAGAAAGTTACCAATGATTCTTGGAGCGAGGCCAGCCTTAACTGGCACGCCGTATTCGAAGCACTTGCACGGATTCAGCAGATTATACATATTGCTACCTGAAAAGTTTAATTTCGCATGTTAAACATGTTTTGCACAAGACACACTTAGCTTAGGGTAAGACAGGTGCCGAAAGAAATTAATAGTTTGTTCTTCTTATACCGGTTCTTATGCGTGTATCTAAACGAGCTATGTCCAACCGACTTTGCGAAATTGCTTACTGAGCCAAAAATTATGTCACTATCCTAACCAGAGCCGCACATTGAATGACGTATCAATTAATGAGAGTCTCATATTGAACGGCTTACTTTGATGTTAGCGAACTAAATTCAGTTTAAGCTAATCTACTGAAAGCGTTCGAATCCTAACTGACTGTTTGGCACCTTTTTAACCACTCCGTATAAAGTGCGATTTCATTGCCAAGTTCAGCGCCAATGAAACAAGGACAGAAATCAGAAAACTAGTAAGAAGTTTTGCACCAAAGTGTCAGTGGACATATGGAAATCTCCAGCACTCAGTACAGACGAGATAAAATGCCACTGAGGACTACCTGCATCAAAAATGTTAGATTTAAGATTAGCAAAATAAGGACAGGTTGCCAGTATGTAGGCTAATTAACAGCGAAAACCTAAACTGGTGCGTACAAAACCTTCGACTGGGCCGCATGCGGCCCGCGGGTTGGGCATAGCTGATTTAGACTTATATCAACAGAAAAGGTAAGTAGCAGTCACTGGGGTGACCGCTACTTGCGATACACTGGAAGGTTTATGCAGGCTATATATCAAACACACCAGCATTCACTGCCCTGACTGTCTTGTCAAAAACTGTTTACCCAATTCCAATATTCGAAGCGAATAAACATACTCAACGTCTTCCTTAGTGTGAATCGTTAGAAATCTTATTATTTTGCCGATCATCCAGTTACTCCCATACCATTTTTTCGCTAAAAATTCGATTTTAACGAAACAGTTGCAGCATCCCCTACAATCAGTTCTCATATTCCCCCGACTTAAGGAAGGTCTTGAACACTGTAGATGAAAAACGGCTTTTGAACGCAGTATCAAAATATATTGTAAAACCTCAACATGGGAACAGTAACGTAAAAAACGTCTTGCGAAAATGATGTGCTTCTGTGATAAAAGGGCGAAGTTGGATTTGATCTTAAATATTCAGTAAAGTTCTTTGACAGTTATGATACGTTTGGTGCGGAATATATTTTGCTTACAATGAACATGAAACTGCAGTTTGTCCAAATGATTTCTCAAAGCGCCGCGTTGTTTGCTGTTTAAAATAGGCGTTTAGGCGTTGCCGTGTTGTTGTTGTGGTGTTGCCCTGTGCTTTCTTATACCCACAAAAAATTAGTGTAACTCATTATTCCTTCTTGATCCAGGGATGACCACTACAAGTTTCACGGCATACGCAACTTTTCAATAACGTTAAACCCGTAAAAACACCTCAGTTGAAATCAATGTTATCAGTCAGTCTTTCAATAATTTAACACATGGGTTTTCGTGTTTCAGCCGAAAATGTTGGAGATCATTGCGACACCCCCATGCTCTCTCAAAAACTCATCAACAGCGTCGTTTGTCTGGCCAAACGGTAATGCTGCTTAACCACCGCAGCCTGTTGAAATAAGTTCCAGGTTTCTTGCCTGCTGATAATTTAACAAAATTCTATGCACCACGAATACTGGTAACGGTAGCTTGCTAAACGGTTTAGCGATAATGCAAAATCACAACTAAAATCTAGGACTTACAGTACTTACAGTATAATAGATGGATCCCTCTTAGCGAAAAAAAGCAATAACGATCTTCTATAGTATACCATAGATATATTCGAATAGCGAATTTCGAAAAGTTAGTATTTATGAATTTTTACTTACTATAAGCGTTATACTCACCGTGTTTGACAGTACAATTTGCCACGCAACTTTCGCAGCTAGCGCAACTGCAGTAACTTGCTTTGCAGTTGGTGGGGTCCTCATTTGCTGTGAAGCAAAAAACACGAACTATTTCTTGACATCATAAATACCATCATCCAACGCAAGTGGTAATGTATGCTTTTACTGTAAAAGCATCAGCTTCGCTGAGAAATGCAATGTTATCAACTGACAATATACAAATTTTTAATTTTGTGTACAGCAATCGCAGCCTGGCGAGTAGCCAGAAAAAAGAATTTAGAAGGGCGAGAACTTCCTGCTCAATTCACTCAAATAAATATTTAACTTAAGGCGTTCACGACAATTTTTGCGAAAAAATTCGGTAAAAATTGCCGTCTAAAATTTGGGAGGAGCGACAGCACCTTTATCTCCATGGCTACGCCCCAGTTCGCAGCTGTTTCATCCGACTACGAACTTTTCTGTTGTTTATGGGAGAAATAACTGTAAAACCTGCTCATAAACTTCGAATAAAACCAATGTCGATACTGAAATGTTTTTCCTTAGCGTTAAAGGATAGCGTTTCATTTGTGTTTGAGTTTAGAAAAACGTGAAAAAGAAGTTCAGCGTTATGGGGTTAGCACTTTATTTGAGTTTGACTTAAAAAAACGTGGAAAAATAGTTTAATACGACGTGATTTTTTTCTTACCCAAGGAAAACGCATTCAGTTACCTACTCAGGTTCTGCAACTATTGGGAGCAAAAAAGCTGTTTAAATTACAATAGACGCCTAAACGTGGGGAAAACGCCAAGGAAAAAAGTATTGTTTTAAAGACTGTGATACTCACCTGCACAAAGAGCGCGACAGACTGGACAAGACACGTTTTTTGGATACAATGGGAAGTCCTTTCTACAGGAAGTCAGGCACCGAGACATATCTGTAAGCAAAATGCTCTATTATGCAGATCCATGGGGCTTAATACAAGTTTTACAGGAAATTTTCAAATAATTTCACGATTTACTTGAGCACCCTGACAAGCAAAGGCCGCATGAATCCAATCGCACGTTCAAGCTTGGAGTTAGTTCCGGACATTGAGAACATGAATCACTCCAAGCTTGTTTGACGCAGGTGGCATTGAACTCTGCAAAAAGGATGACAATCTACAAAGGAAACTTATTGCAGGAATGTCGCAGTGTGCATTTATTGCAGTGGCCTGTTCACGGCCGTGAACACTGTCATATAAAAAAAGCAACCACACAAAACAAAAAGCACGTACAACCCTTTAGAGAAGCTTAAACATTACATCACTGACTATTCTTGGAGAGCAGGAAGTCAAAGCAATTACTGATAGTACGTCAGCTTTCTGCCTGACATCACTGAATTTACATCTTCAGAGGTAAATAAGTTGTAATTGAATCTTGTAAAACTGTTCTTGCGAAGTCAATCCGACACATCAAAAAGTTTATATCAGGACAAAAGAAAAGTGTATTTCCGGACTATGCAAGACTGAGTGTTTGACAAGGTGGTAAATATAGGAACCCAGAAGTTGATATTAAGTATGTTATATACAGTATCTTATACATTTTTGTCACTTTTGATGCACTGCATTAGATTTAGATCAGTGCTCTTCAACAAGGGTTCCGCGGAACCCTACGGTTCTGCAAAACATGTAGTGGGGCTCCGTGAGTTTTAAGGGTTCCTCGTTTTTTAGGGGCAATGATATTTTGCTTCAGTATGTTGATGTGTCATTATGAAATTTTTTAGATCAGCGTGCCGCATTCAAACTCCAAGTAGGCCGGTTAGTTATACACAGGGCTACCATCGATCTAGAACCAAAAATAAGGACGGCTGAGTAAAATTTGATCTTATTACCTGAAACAAAACAACTGTTTCTGTTTGCACAACTAACGTCTGATCATATGTTTGCCTATTTATCTCTAGGAACCATTTGCTTCAGCAACGTCTTATTCTCGAGTTCCTTGTAGTAAGCGTCACGGAAAACGTTTTTTTCGCTTGCTTGTTTCTTGAATTAACTACATGATAAATTTTCGCTTTCTTTAGAAACCTAACCAAAAACCAACTTTCCTACTAATCCTAACTAGCCGAGACAGGTTACTGCAGTGGTTCTCAAACTTTCTTCTTTGTGACGCCTTTGGAAAAGTTTCCTGGACTTGCGACGCACCAGCAATATGAATTTAATGGATACTGTTGTAATAATGGAAGTTTTATTTATTGAAGAAACAACAAAAAAATGTGCATCATTAACGTGATGTGTGGGCTTGCTTATTTTTGCAAACTTCGTCGAATCACGGACGATTTTGTGAAACTGCCACCCCAATTTTCCTTTCAAGATTTAGTCGTGGTTGATATTTGGCTTTAACCACACCATGGCAGAAAATCCTGGTTAGTATAAATACGACGTTGCGAAAGGGATAACTACTCGTAACGCTTTTTTCGCCAAAACTGGGCATTCTTCACTCAATGAAATTCAAATAAATTTTTCGGATTTCCTTAGTTGAACTATCTTTTTAGGGAAATACTGTATCTCAGGTAAGGTCGATATAGTTTTTCTTGTTCAGTAAAGGACGATGGTGTAGGTTGGACAAAAGCATCTCGAATCCATTTACAGCTTGATAAATTTCCCAGAGAATACTGACAAAAATTTAACTCAAGCTTAGTTAGTTGGATGTTGCAAAAATTTTATTTGTAAAGTTGAAGGCAGCATCATACATATATTTTCAAGCTAATTAGACAAGAAAGTAAAGCACTGAGAACTTCGCAACAGGTTTGCTATATCTTCCTTCCACAACAATAGTTTTTTAATGAACGCCGCAATTTTATCTGATAAGTCAAGGATATTTTTATCCGGCCCTTTGAGTTTATTCAATTTACCGAAGGTATCACAAAAACAAAAAAATTTGAATAAATATTTGTTCTGGAGCGAATCAATCAGCAAGTTGATTATTTTTATAACTGAATCACTGCTGTAGCTTTCATTTCCATGAAAGATGTAAATCAAAATTGTGCAATGTGTTTAATATTTTAAAATAACTAAAGTTATGTAATCATGAGATGGTAAGTATGCTATCTACTGTCAGCATGGCTGTACTTGAACAGTAATTACTCTGGTTAAGTTATAAAACTGCCCTTGTTATTAGCTCAATGAGTAAAACTGCACCGAGTTTAGGTTTGTAAGACGCCCTTGGAAAATCAAAACGACGCATCAGGGCTTCGTGACGCATATTTGAGAACCATGGTATTACAGTATTAACAACGCCTGTTAAAAAATGTTTACAATGAGATAGGAATGGTTTCTATGTCTATCAAATATTGCTTATTAAAATTGTTATGCCACAGAAAATAAGAGAAAATAAGGACGCAAGTCACAAATAAGGACATTTGCTAGAAATAAGGAGAGTAATATTTTCTAAGACATAGTACTTCAAAATAAGGGCAAATCTTAGAAATAAGGAGGGTATGGTCGCCCCGGTTATACAGGAGGTTTAGTGCAGGTAGCGGAACAAGAAATTTTGCTAGTTGTTGCGTCACTTGCTGTTCATTGTTGTGCAATTAAGAACGCTATTGCTGCATCACAGTTATACAATATTGCCGACGTACAGTTCACAGTAGAGTAGATTGACGGAGTAGATAGTAGACTCAGCCTGAGTCTAGTAGAGAGTAGACTGAGTCACAGACTAGAGCTGCTGTATGGGGCGCCGTTTGTAAAAATATTTTATCTGACAGATTTAGCACAAAAACTGCTATCTCTGGCAGAGATAGCTATCTCTGCATGCAGAGATGT
>JGI24022J15233_10008236_pt1 | contig 11618 bp, 10 predicted proteins | sample Ectturendosymbi2_FD_15233 | JGI IMG/M metagenome (IMG submission 15233)
TACACAAAAAAGTTCTACCTAACTTTGCACACGAGCAAGCTCCTGTAGGATGTAATGCACAGTAATATTTGCCAGTGAAACAGAAAATTATGATTGGNTAATTTTCTGTTTATTGGGAATAAAGTTGGTTGCCATATTGTGTAACAATGTTTTTAAGGAAAATTTTGTTNAGTTCAACAATGATTTTGTGGTTCTTGGTGTTGAAGATGTAATGCTTCTCCANGGACACATACANAGCGCTTTAACCACTGTGGTTCTGGACAAAAATGGATGAAGTCCTATGACATCTGCCGTTGCAATATATAACGTGGGCCTTTGCATTTAGTTCATAGTTCTTTCGTCTGGAAGTCTTTCCAGTGGAACAGACCTCCACTGAATTGATGCCTAACTTGAAAAACTCGTTTGGGTCATTTTAGCAAATGTTTGCGCCGGGTTGTCTTTCCATGCATTCCACTTGTGTGCAGCAGCAGTTGATCTTTACCTGTGCCCATATGATGAAGTTCGATACCAAGGTCGCGAAATTGTTTACTTATTTCGTTAAGGTAAATTTCAAAACTAATCACTAATACAACTTCTTCTAACCGCTGTAGTTCTTTAAATTATTAGCACTATAATAGAACTACCAGAGGTTGCCGAAAACCGCGATGTACAGTATTTCTAGACCACATAGGGATGGTCTCCCGCGGCCCTCCTAAAAAAATCGGGTGTGAAATAGAAGGAAGGTGGGGCCACGGGAAAGGTTTGCTAGAAGGTGTGAAATAATTATGGATTTGGTCATGCCTAGTCATATTAAACTTATGTCCGTGATCTTTTCGAACAGATTACTAAACGCCGGATCACAACTCAACTTGGCCTTAAACGTAGTGGATGATAATGGCAATTCTGCTTGCGATATACTTGAAATTGCTGTGGACGGTATCTATCTCGACCGCGGTACACCACCGAGACTAGGGAGAAGTTTTTTGGTTCCATCTTCTCGAATGGATTGGTTGATTGTGTGCAATAATCCCGGAGAATACTATGTGAGTTTGGAAACTACCGTGGTTTTCCGTTTGTTTACCTTGATTACACGATTTTGCACCTTATCTTCAGTCTCATATTTCTGGAAGTGCGCTTTTTTGAGCCTATCTTGTGTCAACATTGTAATAAGCAAATGCTTATCACAATTGCAAAATAATCCTATGAACTCCATATCGGACTTGGCTGCAGGTGAATATTGGTGCTGGCCACCGTTTTGATTTGGGCAGAAGATTTTCACAAAACTTTATTGCACTACACGTGAATAAAAGAAACAGAACTACATTCTTTGACAGATACGCCGGCGATAATTAGCAAATATTACCAGGAATAACACCCACGTTCATATCACGTTTTGTTTCCAAAAACTTAGATGTCGTTCATGTGATAGATAAAGATAAGAGTATTACACCATACAGAAAGTACTGTCATCGCTGCTGATAAGATCTTTGACCCTCTCACGTTTCTATCTAACCAAAATCTAGGTTTTTGCGATGCACTGTATATCTTTGATCAAACACTTAATGCACGTAGAAACAATATAGCAGCACGATTGCAAATACAACCACAAAATATCAGATTACAAGTAATCTTTAATACGAATTTGGAATTTCTGTGTTGTTTTTCCTTTTCTATATGTTTGACAATAAGCTTGTGCCTTTTTCAGTTTCAAGAGAAGTTGGCTGTTCACCTTGATCCCGAGAAAATGTAGAGTATAATGTTTTGCATAATGCACATTTTTTCTGCATCTATTTTGCAGGACACGGTGAGAATTGTTAATACAGCATCTCAGTCGCAAAATCTGTTTTCTCAGTGTTAAACGTCTGCTCCAATTTTTCTTACACTGCCTCGATGCAGAATTGTTGCTTGTGCTGAATCCTCTCTTTTCAATCATGTTGGTGAATCGTCATGACACAGATTTTCCACGTAACAGAATTGGCTGATGTCGAATCGACCAGGAATGTTTTTCACTGACACTTTGATCACGTTTATTTTCCACATAAAGAATGTGGAGAGGTCATCAATATTGAGTGTCGCAGTGAGTGACATTTCGAAAGAAGTCTAGATCTGCAGTAGACATTGCTTTAGTTAGTTCCTTTTTTCATCACACAAAGATCTTGTTGATCAAACGCAACATTAAAGGTGCATGTACAAATGTCTACGTAAAAGATCCATTGAGTTCTATCATACATTCTTCACCCACGACAGTTTTAGTATTTGAAGTTCATTGTTACTTAAAAAGACACCAATTTACTTTAAGCATAACATGAACTATTTTTCATATGCTGTTTGATCAGGATCAAATAAATAAAAGTTCATTAGAACAGGATGCTTGTAAAGCTTAAACGTTTTCCAGAAATATTTTCAGAATTTCAAGAGAAGTTATCTGATGAATAGCTCTTACACTAATTCATCGAGGTCTGCAATGTTTTTTTTGTTCTAATTTTGTCTAATCCTAGTAACTGAAACTAAACATCTAATTCCTAGAAACTTAAACTAAACAGTGGAAAAACTTTAATGTATTCAATCATGATTGAAACAAGAACGTACTGTTCTATTCGTTGCGATAGTCTATAATCAAATATTAGTAAATATTTTTGTACTACCGCTATGCATTCCATCAAAGGAGGCTCAGGACAAGTTATCTTACATTAAAAGTTAGACACATAGAATGAATTTAGACCTTCCGCTAAACTGCTTTACCACCATTATTTAATGTTGTGTTTTATTTCTCACTCGTCTCATTGTCATACACAGCTGCAATCTTCCAGCACAGACATGGACCACTTATCTACAGCAGACGAACCACCTCACAATCAAGTCTTACTCACCATAAAAGTGACCGGCCCACAACAACAAACCAAACTCCTAACTGAGCTCCCGGCCAGGCCGTCATTTGTCGGGAACTTTCTTGATAAAACAGAGCAAGACATAAAAAGAAGATTTGTACTTGAATCTGACGCCAATCTTGGTATGAACAGGAATAAGTTTTCGAGTACAACATATTACAGGTATTACCATTTAAACGAAATTTGCATTGTTAGCGCAAGGATGGCGGATGTTTCGAAAATATGTAATTAAATATTTTGTTTGAACATTGGAAACGCACACGAAAACGTACAGTGTCGTGCAAAATGGTTATCGTAGAAGATGAAATATCACGCTCGCGGATTCTTGTCCTTGTAACTTGGAAACGACAGCTTTATTCTGTGTGTGGTAATTGTGTTGGTCGTATTAGCAAAAAATTATTGTATTTGGTGAACTTACACAATAAATGCATGGTTTATGACAAGTACATATTAATTTAGATGACCTTAAGATAGAATCGCTCGTCTTAAGTCCCTTTTGTATGGTTATCTGTTGGGTTCGATTTGACTCCCCAATATCATTAGTCTTTACACTGCGGTACAAGACAGACAACAAGATAACGTCTTTTGATAATTATGGATTTCACGATAGCCACGTAAAAGAATTAAAATCGAACAAATCACCAATTGTTTTTCAGTATGAAACGATATTTAAAAAAATATTGTGCATTCATGTGTATTATTTCACATCAATGTTAATACACTGTATGTTTGGTCTACATGGAACTTTGTGTGTCAGAGTTTTCCGTGTAGTTTTTTAGGTCAAAAATTTCGCAGTAAGTCGGAAATTTCGCTGTCATGCGTTAAAGTACCAAATTCATTTTCCTGGAAAAGTACTGAGGTACTAGATTGCAAAATCAAGTCTTACCTTCAAAACTACCAATCATATCATTCCAAAAAAAACTTCTGGCTGATGAATATCTCTAAAGTGGTGCAAATCGAATTTCTACCAATGAAAATAGGTGATGANAGCAATATATACCTGNGAATTCTACACTTGAATTCATTCTTTAGTTCTNTGACCCTCAGGTTGTAAATAAGCTCTCCCTGGAACTTTTCCCTTTGACCTTCAGGCTGGAGAAGAGGTTCCNCCAGAAATTTTAAAGTTCAAACTGCCCCGTTAGTCTGTAAACTATGGTAAAAGCTTAATATGAAGNACCTGAAATTGCCTAANCAAAGTTTGTTTACTGTACAACGGCATGCTGCCAAAATTTACTGTGATCTGAAACCCGTNTAAACGAAATATATTCCATTTTTGAATGACTCCGGTATAAATTCCCCTTCTATATCTCATTAAACTCGTATTAACACTTCGGACGCATTTTTATTTAATGGTTCAAGGATCTAACTTTCATATAATGCTTAATGAAATTAGCTTTACATCTATGTGGACTGATAATTGTGAGAATCACGCATGGGAGGGACTTCTATTAGCAGTAGCCAAGCCTGTAGCGCCTACCTCCTCCCGTTTTGCTAGAGGGAATATTCTTTTAGGGTAATTTCCACACCAGTGCCCTTAGGATTGTGCCCATAAACAACCACGAAACTGTTAGATATCCAAAACGCATAGCCTAAGGTCATATTTCAACAACTGGCCGCTATTTTACTGCAGAATATTTCGTATTGTGTATTGTGCAACTCTCTTTCCTCTTCAGTATTTGCATATGTCACTTTTCTGTAATTCTAAATCAGAGCTCGTATTTGTTTGCACTTTACTTGCTGCAGCAGTGGTGTAGTGGGGTGGAACGCTTGGGAAAAGCACCAAAACAAAACACTTTTTAGGGTGCTGGAACGCGTTCCCACATTTCTTTCATGATTCGTTTGTAGTGCAATGAAAGTGAATAGGTTACTGATTTTAAAATGTGTTTGATGTGCTGTTGAAACTGGCTATATATTTGCGTGCGCTCCCGCACTTCTTTTGTTAGCACTCGCCGCTTGTCATGGAGAACGTGAGGTATTAAAACAAATGAGGTACTTCTTGGTGTCATTTGTATGACTGTCTGACTGCCCCAAGAAAACCTGGTATGGATCCTCCACTGGAAAATTATGCAATAGTATTGACAGAGAATTATAACAATGCGATGTGGTGAAAATCGATAAAAGTGTTTGAGCTCCTAGTCTGGATCCGCCACTGGGTTGTGGTTGGAAAACTCTTTATGTCTACTGAGCCCGATGTCTTGGTAAATACTTTCACAATCTTTACCTTTTAGTTCTTCTCTCTGCTAGACATTGAAAATAATGTCTTGATCAGTGATTCTCAATCCTTCTGCTGAAGGGAGCCAAACCAGACCTATAACTTTGTTAGAGAGCCGCACTAAAAGAAATTTAACACAATTCAATTTACACGTTTTGTTTTATTGCAGAACGAAGTCCGTTACACCAAAGGTTAGAGGTTTTATTGAAAGACTGCTGTGAGACGCAAAAAAAGGTGCTTGGGGGCCGCATGCGGCTCTCGGAGTTGTGGTGGAAAACCACTTGTCTGGAGTTTTCAAAACGGTCCCCTTCCGCTTTTTCAGCTTTCACTGCAATGCCCAAATCATTTTGTACAGCTGTGGCAAACAGTTGCAAGTAAACGTAGACAAGCAATCTGAATTTCACCAAGATAATTCAAGAGTGGAACTGACCTCTAAGTTCAACCCAGCATCTTACGTACTGCAATTGTATGTTCATAAAAGTAAATTTTATTTTGAAGCAGGAATTCTTCATCGTGCTTTTTGTCAATAATAATAATTTGCTTTCGCTTTACTAATACTGCGATCCCTTTCGTTTCTTTACCAACAGAGAAAACTAAAAAACGATTCAACTAAACCGCAAATACCTTAAAAAGTTCATTTTGCTTCATAATGTTGAAACTGTCTTCATAATTGCCTTGGGATTTCGAGGTAAGTCAGGAAATACAGGTAACGTTTTCTAACATATTCCTTGAAATTTTAGATATAAAGTTGAAGTGAATACTCTTCAGGAATGGTATCTGATAAACCCAAGCCCTTATTTTTTTCACCCAGTCCATACGCACGTGTTCAGTTTTCAGGTTGGTGAATGAAATATTTGTTATACTGTAGAATGATAAATCATCTAGAACTTGCAGAAACGACAAGCGCAAAGGCATGCCTCCGTTTAGATTGCTTTTTATTAAGCTTGACTGGATTAAAAAAATTAGGTGATATTTTTCACTTCATCCATCATAATTGTTCTCAGCGAATTATCTGCATGTTTTGAAAATTCTACGTCTTTCATCGATTCAAGAAATTGAAAATGTGGGTTTCCAAAGTATGCGTTCAAAAAATGCCATGGCGATATCTATCTGAACATCTGTTAGATTTCGCATCACCAAACGTATTCGTGTTTTCATTCATTGATTGTCTAGGATTGTTTTCTCCAATAATTTATGTTTATATTTTTTATCAGTGGTAATAGCTGCAATGCAGAGTGTGTGAGGATGTAGTCATGTTTTGAGACTTTAATTTTGCGAATAATATTTACATCGTAAATTATAACTTTTGAATTATGTCACANAAATTGGGCGAAACAGATTTTGTAAAATTATAGCGCGATCTTAAATGCAAAGACGTGGTTTTCAGGTATTTTTTTTATAGTTTTGACTATTNACTTTCTAGCATGTTCATCTCCATCAGGATAGAGTTGAATCTGAAACGCTAGTAGACGTTTCTTATTGCTGATATTTGCAGTTTTGTACATTAAGATGCCAGGTTGATTTCTGGTTTTCTGTCACTTCAGGCATTTTATTCCTAAAGGTTGAGCGAAATCAAATCCCTGGTGTTTCCTGCAGCTCAACTGCGACTTGAAGTGAACAAATGTGCACAATGAAACTGGATTCCACTATAGGTTTTACAAAACGAGCAAGTCAAAGACAAAAAACATATTCGAAAGATAGGTCTTCAAAAACACTGATGACTGAATAACAGCGTCTCGTCCTTGTAAAATTTTGGGTAGGTGTATTTTTAGGAGCATAAACGAAAAATGTCCAGCAATTTTTGCTCATCATTTGGGTGACTATAAAAACAAAAAAGATATCTTCGTTCAAATTTTGGAATGCCCCATGGACCACGGGATTATTACATAAAGAATGCTATAACCCACGACTTTCCAAAGAAGTTTTTAGTTTTTACAAAAGAACTCAAAAAGCGGTGTCCTAATATTATCCATCCCAGTTGTAAGGTTGAAGAGGAATTGACATGTTGCGCAAAATATTACTTCAGTGGAAAAAAAGCACTTCTTTGAAATAGTGTCGCTTTTATCTGTTTCTATCAGTTTCTACATATTTCAAAACATATTTGTGTTGCGGACCTACATTAATCTGTGAGTATTTTTCTCTTTTGCGTGGTAAAGGTCATCAGCTACAATAAATACATTGGACCTTATGCTGCTGAGAACATGGCAGAAACCATGAAACTATGGAATCAGAATAACGAGACGTGTAAATATCAATACGATGGCTACGGTGAGTTATCATATAATTTCGTTTTAGCGACTAATGTTGAGTAAGCAGGTTCAACAATGTTTAGCAATGTTAATACGACCTCAAACAAAATTTAAAAAATGATGCAATTCGGACTTTACTGTTTTGTTCATAGATCCAGAAGTTGACATTCCTCGACCGACTGACTGGGATCAGTATCTTGGACACGACATTCGCTGGAAAGAAGGAGGTCCGGGAACAATTGGGTATTCGGAGGCTGGAGTCTTCCGTGACGTTCTTGCAGTTCCTCCTTTGTCAAACATAACGGTGAGGGGGAATTCTGTTCGGGAAAAGGATATGAAGTTTATACTGTAGGTGGAAAAAACGACATTAATACCAAACTAACTCTATAGTTTATACCGGTATACCCGAATAGCTTTTATAGCTGCAGAAGACGAGTGAATCTTCGCGACCGCAACAAAACACAAGCCTCTAACTTAGAGCCATCGTTGTTTACGCCAGTATGCGATCCACAAATTGGGATTGAAATCCATTTTCGAAATACCCTCGATTCGTGGTGGTCTCTTGCTTTTCAGAATTATTAGACGACGCAAATTAAGGACTTGATTGTATGCTAATAACTCTTTCAAAACCGTCAAGTCTGTTGTTAAAATAATAATTATAAGGTGCCCTGAATATTTCCGACTTCATACTGCACGAACACCAACCAACACAAGCATTTCATGGAGATGTATTGTATTTTATGGCATTGGAGGAATATGCCTAAGGTACAGGTGACTACCTACTGTAGACTTTTTCTATTGTACAAAATTGGTAGCACACCAAGTTTGCAAAGATAAAAGTGCAAGAACGAAATTCAGAAATCGTATCAATCGTGTTGCTTACTACGTTCCTCTCGCAGTGCAGCTAATAAGGTTTCCCCCATTTTGAAAGTTTGATTTGTAAACCCGTACCTGTTTAAGATATTCTTTACTTCATGTCACAGGTGTCAGGCAACACTCTAAAAGCAGAGCATTCCTAGCAAGATTTTAAGGGATGCTGTAATGTTGTTTGTTGATTGTTACGCTTGATTGATCATACGATTTTTAATCGTACGAGTCTTCTCTCATTTAGGACAAAAACTGATGTTACAAACAGGAAATGAATTGTGCAGTATCCAGGACGCATATCCAATGTTATAGTTACATAAATCGTACGGATTTTTGTTAGGTTTCACGTGCAAACATAAAGCTTGCGAAAGGTGTGAAGGCACACAAAAGACCCACAAGATAGTTAAAATTAATTAATGTGATTTTGTGCAAACCTTGGTAGTTTGTTTTGCTGAGTTGTTCCTGCTGTGACCTTTTCTTTTCGAATATAAAGTGGGCAGCCGTGTTTGCAATTTTCCAATTAGATTCTCTGAATTTGTAGGTTTACTGTTCGTGGCTTTTATTTACTTCTATTTTATATTTCATGCACTTTGCAGAGCTGATGACGCATTCAGTAGGCAAAATACGTACTCTGTAAGATCTTAGTGTCTGATTCTTTGCTGGGAAAGGATTCCTTTTGATAGATTGTTTGTGAAAACCTTTTTCTTTTCATTAGTTTTCAAACATTTCGGAAAACACAACCGTTCAAGTTCTTATCATGCAAATACTTGAAAAAATCCTTGCAGCTCTTCCAATTAGTCTACATCAAATGCTATGAAAAAATTAATAGAATTTTCTTTCCCAGCCTAATGCAATTCATTACAGACTGGGGCTGAACCCCGTTCAAACCCAGTCAACGTAATGTGATTCAACCCCAGTCTGTTTATCAGAAATTTTCGTTTGATCTAAACGTTTTGTCCAACATCGCAGACATGTTCGTATTCCATCCTTTTCTCTGTTCAAAATTTCGTGGGATACTAATGCAATTAGTTATGGTCTGATCTCTGGAAACTATGGTTGTGGGGTTCGGGAAATTACGTAGTGCAAATCGTCAAATCACACTTGCAGATTCGTTTCATCACCGACGAGTTCACCGGTCCGATGGTCATTCACTGCCACATTTTAAGCCACGAGGATAGTGGAATGATGATGGTTGTCGATGTTGTCCCAGAAGGTTTGTAATGTTGCATACTTGTGCCAACTGTGAGCTCAGATCAGGCAAGATCGATGCGTTTTGCCTACTTTCCATCCTCTCTTCAAACAGTCTTCTATAGAAACTAGTCAAAATTGTAAATTCATGGGATACTTTCCAGCTTTGCAAATCCGTATTAAAGATCATGTGCATAAACCACAATATTTTCCAAAAACGAATCAGCCTCTTTGGTGTGAAAACCTTTGTTCACCTAGGGCAGTGATGGCGAACCTTTTATAGATCGAGTGCCCAAATGACAACCCCAAACTCACTTATGCATTCCAAAGTGCCAACACGGCAATTTAACCCGAATGGGCTAACTGAGGTTTTGGGTTAGAAAAAACAATGTATGAATTAACATCTGTCTTAAAAGAAATGCACAAAAACAAAGCTCCAACACTGTCAGTACACGGATATATAATGCTTTCCCATTGCATTCAATTACTCTAGTTTTTAAAACTTGAGTCTACAAAAACACATATATAATTTAAAAAAATGAAGCACCCAGTTTAAAGCTATGTCTATGCAAAAATAGCTAACACTAAAAATAGATATTCCCTTAAAGAACAATTTACTGCAGTGATTCTCAAAAATTTGTCCAATCCTCTCTTAGGCGTCTAGGCTAGATGCCACCACTGCATCCTGTTCCGAGGAGTTCTACAGGTTATAATTACATGCTGGAAAATTGTGCTCACTGTGTACACACTGGACAGTCTGTACCAACCTGGAAACTGTACGCGGAATCATCACATGAATTTAAAGATAGTTTTGTTTAATCAGCAGATCTAAAGAGATATATTCTTACGTGTCTGCTTCAAGTTTCACTCATCAGCAACACAGAACTCTAATTTGACTATTCTCTCCAATGTTACTGTTCGTAAACTCCATCTTTGTTCGATTCAGGGGTTTCCAAACTACGGCCCGCGGAGCCATTTCATCGCCGCAAAGGAATTTCGTCAATAAGGAAAAAACAATGTATATACGAAAAATTTGTTGTTTTTTGTAAAATGTAACATTGTAGCATATCCTGAAACAATTAAATTACGTAAGATGTCCAGCCCTCGAACTGTTGTTTTATGGCTTATGTGGACCTCCTGCAAAATGCTTGGAGACCCTAGTCCAGGGACCGAGCTTGTAAAACACTTTGGGGGCAACAAACCTCTATTGTTGCGTTTTGATGACGGCACCATGTTCGCTCAACCGTAGTGCGACGTTTTTGTAAAGTTGGGAAAATGGGGAAAACTATGGAAACGATATATGTTGGAGACCATGGCCCGAGGCTACGCCCATGGTGCTGGTATAACAACTGGTACTGTACAATGGTGCTATATCTAGGACTGCGTCTAATTTTGAAAATACATTAATTCTGAGAGATGGGCTTAAATAGACATAATTATGCTTAAAAGGTATGATAATAATCAATTCAGATTTGGTCANTTCGGAANTAAAATGCACTGCTACTAATAACCCAAGATTCTCATTAGAACCACCAAACCTCATAGATTAAATCAAAAATAAACCACACGATCNTTTGGTAAATACTAGCAATGGCAACCGTATTCTGATTGCAGGCTGTAGACCAGCGCAGCATTTCGTGATTGAGTAAAATTTATGTGCACACCGATTCAGCTAGTTTAAACTAACCAACACAATTATCAACAATCATGATAAATTTGTTTACATAGTAAATCTGTATACAGGGATCACAGATAATCCAGTGATAATGTTCATTTTGCTTAATTATTCCCTAGGTTTATGCTGGGGTTTCCAACAATAATATAACCAGGATACGCGACTTTTCGGTCCGGCCGTTTCGGTCCGGCCGTTTCGGTCTGAGCCGTTTCGATCTGAGCCCATTCGGTCACGGAACATTTTGGTCTCGACGTTTCGGTACGCAGACATTTCGGTCACGACATTTCTGTAAATAAACAACTGATTACCTTTGCATATTGAAATGATTATATAGGCAGGCGAAATGTCACGCTAGCTGGTGTTATACAAACATCCTTTTGAAGATTCATGAATGCGATTAAATCTGAATTGTAATTAGGAGTTTCCACCAGACTGAAAACACCTGTTCCGATGTAACCATGCATTTTTTACAACTGCATTACTTTTTATCACAAAATATTGGGGGAGTCAGAAAATACTGTGTCCTCCCTCGCCCCCTTAAATTCGGTCCCTGACCTGGT
>JGI24022J15233_10008238_pt1 | contig 11615 bp, 10 predicted proteins | sample Ectturendosymbi2_FD_15233 | JGI IMG/M metagenome (IMG submission 15233)
TTTGTTCGTATTTTGATAAGATTGTATATTTAATACGTAATTCACAAAGTTTGTAATTCATTGAAAACTCCACTTACTCAGCCCTGAAATAATCATGCTCAGTAAAACAAACGTTTGTTCAGTGTAAAATTATCTTTGAGGGAACACTGATCGTCAGCAATTTGAAAATGATAAACAAAATGTCGACCTTCCCCCTTGAAGAATTTCTGCGAACGCCCATGAATGATCATGCTTTCTCGCTTTCGTTTTTCGTGCTTTCAGTCATTACGAATTGGTTGTTTCTTTCCGTTCTCTTAATTTCGGTTGCAAAATAAACAGAATCAACCCGCTTCTTGTTATTATTGTATCAAAATTACCTGCAATAACAAATGTTATGCACAGGCTACTATGCGTGTTGTAGACTATTCCAAACGACAATTAAAAACTATAGGTTCCCCATTTCAAGAGCACCGATCTAAACCGCATCCATGTGACTATATGCTCACTTACTGTAACATACAAGTTAAACAGCGCTATTGCTCTATGCTGGCTACTACCACCGGTAATTGTGATGTATCAAACGTAACCTACAATGCGAATAAGTATTATGTCGTCACGTGAACTGTCTATCTCGAGTCCTCGATGTACCCGCGCAACGCCAGTGACTACGTCAGATCGCTGTTATGTGCCACATTTGCTTGTTGGTTCCGTAGCGGTGCAGTGTTAAAGTTTGACCAGTTTTATCACTCAAGCTTCTTCTAAAACAAGCTTAGACTTGTTTCCTCGTAAATGTACGTATGTGGAAGTGATTGATTTACACAATATGGTCCTGTGAAGCATTGGGTTCATTGCAAATCGACATCGCATCCCCCCCCACCAAATCATCCTGTGTCCGCTACTGCCCGTAAGCGTTGCTTGCAGATTATAGGACTGAAAATGCGTAGTTTTACGTGAAGGCGATTTCCTACTTAAAAATATTTCGCTTATGGATTCAGACTCTTCACATTTGTGGAGACTAGTGACTTGAATAGAGATCAGCTCTAAAAAGTTGCAAAAGCATGGTGGGTAGTCCTAAAGCCGCAACGCATTTATGTTTCTATGAAAAAGGAAGAAAACGGCTGTGACGATTGCTTTTCACCAGCAGTAATATCGGATTTGATTTCTTCATTGCTGCTTGTTGGTCTGCTTTCTCAGCATTGAGCACCGATTTTGGCGATGGTGTAGGACGGTTAGTAAGTGTATCGCTTATATCTGTAATTGCTAAGAGAGCAACAACCGAAGGGGTTCAGTGAGAATATTCCCTGCCCTTGCGGAATTTTTAGAAAAAAACATACGTTCTCAAAAAAATTATTTCCTTTTGGATCTCAGCCAATGTTACGCATCTGCTTTTTCAGAGTTTTGGGGTCTGTTTTGGGCGCAAACGGCCTGATACTCAAAAAATCGACATTTGAATCATGAGCAAAACTAGGTTCTTTTTTTCTGTAGGGGCTATCTTGTAAAAAAGTAAAAAAACATCGGGCATTGCGAAGCATCATAGGCGATCACGTGGGTTGTATTTGCACGTACAACTAAAAAAGTAATCACATAGGCTATTGTAAGTTTGCTGATGCCATTTCTTTCTCATTACGACTGTTAACTTCAGCTCACTTCTGCTTAACGTTCAAGGGCATGGTTGAGACTATAATAAGAAATATTGGGTTCGAGCTGAACGGTTTTGCTCAGAATTGAAGAGTTAAGTTTTGGATTCAAAAGTAATAGCCCATGTTCCACGTTATGAATGCAAAGATGAGCAAGCTTTTTTCGAGGACGTCCTGTTTAGCTGGTGCCCAGCCTTCGATGTTAAGTTGGATAATGTTCAACCGGGTTTTACCAGATGCAAGTGCTTCTCGTCCTAAGAAAGGCGACTTTTGCTCTTTTTGCAATTTATTGCGGACTGTGCAGCCCGCTCTCGGATCCGTCACCATAATGAGAAATTCAGGTATTTGCACCTAATGCTGATAATTTCGTTAGTCAACGCTACCCATGCAGATGACGTGAATGTAAAGTAGCTCTCGAAAAAATTGGACCCAACTAAATTGACTAGGAACTGGCGTTGGTCGTTTTGGTACCTACCTGAAAAAGTAGGTTTTGCTGTATCAGGTCTGTGGAGCCAGGCAAACGGTAAACCACATTTTCCTGGACAGCTAAAACCGCGTCCACCATGCTGCCTCACAGACACTGAATTCCTACACTTTTACAACACCTGTCAGACCAATGTTTCTGATGGTCAAATCTGTCCTGCGCATACGAAAAGAAGAATGATTATGCACTATAATGACTGGCACCTCTCGTGGTGTGGTTCGGAGGAACTTCATCTTGTTGGAGCAACCTGTTCAAACAACTGCTATTTCTAAACAGGCGAAGACACATTTTATTGTCCAGGTACCACTTAGATCTTCTCAATTAGGCGAAGACATATACTTTATTGTCTAGGTGCCACTTAGATCTTCTCAATTATTAATAGTAGCAACATTATAGCAGCGTGTTTGTTTTTATATTGATGTTTTTTGTATTTCCCGACTCTTGAAAGCATGGCAAGAAAGCGTTTTTATTTACTCAACTCTAAAATATCAGATTAAGCAAGCAAGAAGTAAAAAACTGTTAGAAAAGAAGTAAGCGGTTTGATGCTTCTTGCTTACCTAAACTGTGCATAATGCATAGACCTTTTGAAGAAAACCCTGATGAGTTAAGCATTAGATCTGAAGACTTTTAGACTAATAAGTGCTGACACTGCGCATGATGAGATATCTTCCCCAAAAATCACAATGAGGCCTTCTTTCTAGAGGAAGTTTGTCAATTGCTACCAAAAACAAAAAAATAGTCACAATTTCCAAAGTTTTCGGACTGTATATGCTCTCGGGATGCGGGGCTCTCGTCGACTGCAGGCTGATCTCGCTAAGACTGTGTGTGAGGTGGTTGGTGCAGCCCTGCAAATCATCCAACAGCAGAAACTATGCAGAATATATTTGATTAGAGTTTTCGCTCTGCCACATATTTTATTCCAGTAAAAAGTCTCGTGACGAAAAGTACGCGTTTTTGACTGGTGTACGCGGTCTGAGAAATAGTACATGCTTCCCTGCATAGGCCATGGGAAAACAAAGCAAACGCCATTTAAAAATAGACTTTTAGTCCTTGGCTAAGTTTAGGTCTCAAAAACTGGAAGAACATTCTGGGAGTATTATATTGCGTTTCATAGAAGGCAACCTATGTAGTCACGGAAACAAAGCAGCACTTGGAGTTTTGGCGAAAAGTATCAAACAAATTTCAAGACATTTACGAAATCTGTAAATATTGTTCTGTAATGTTATTTTCATTTCTCTTCATTATTAAAAAGTCTTTGATATGTCATTAGCCAAGGGCGCACGTGGAGTAATTAATTTTTTAATTCTGCATTTTTGAGTGTCAATATTTTGATGCAAATGTCGTCACACGCTTGATGCAATTACAAACGGTTTGAAAACAGGTAAAATCAGCAATGCCTGATTTCTTTCGCAATGCGTTAGGGACTTGATAATTAGTCTTGGCTATGGGAATGGTATTCCTATGGGATTTGTCCTGTGGGATGGGACCGTGGATTATAAATTTTTCCAAGTTCCATACTAAGTAATTTTAACGTCATTTATAGCAGAAATATTCTGAAGCTGAATGGCATTATTATAAATGCTCACATCGCAGTAAGTATTAAACTTTTTATAGAAAGAGTACCTGGTTTTCTGTAACATTTGTCTTTTTCAGAATTCCAACAACATGTGTCTTGATTGTGTTTGCAAAGTTGTTCATCTGATGTACGGCCTCCAACGGCGGGGCAAGGTTCCAATAGTTCATGTCCATATTTTGTGCAGGGGTTAATGTCTGAGGAAATATGTAACTACAGTTGCAAAAATGATCAAGTTGTTCTGAAAACCAGAATCTCATGCAATAAAAGTGAACATACAAATTTAGGTACGAGCGGTATACTATCACTTTCAAAAGTTTGTTTTAAGCTGTACATATACAATTTGCAATTTACTCACCATTTACAAAGCCTTATCAACAAAATGTTTTTCGGGACATTTTGAAAATTACTTTTCACCTGTTTGCCTTATCTTAGAGCAGGTTTTTGAGAGGTCACCTTTGGTGATTTCGGTGCACAGAATTTGACAAACGCATGTCAATAGTAAAGAAAATTCATAAAACTGGAGTTGTGTCATTTTGTACAAAAAATGCTCTGAAAGAAAATGGAAGAGAATCAGATAAGTCGCTTGAACGTTACGATTTCTGCCAGTCTACACCTAATCTTTTAGTTTTCATTCAATCCTTAACAATAAAATCGCGCTTGACATGGAAGAAAGTATTTTAAAATGCAAGTAATGCATTGCAGCTTTTTTTGCGAAGCATTCAACGGTTCACGTTATTTTGGCATTATGTTTTCATTTATTCTTATGTTAACTGACATTTGGTTTCCTTATTATGCGATAGCTCTTTGTATTGCTTCAGTTGATTAGCTGAGTCATATGAAACGGCGCAATAACAACTTTTCGAGAAATTTTGCAGATGTTACAAAGTCACCTTTATCTGTGTATAAGTTTGAAACCTGTTTTGATTAGCTTAGAGCTGACAGTGAACTGTTAAAATCCTCCTTCTTTTTTCACCTTTAAATTTGTGAAAGCTGAAAGCTCAGTTCTATTGCGTCTAATAAGGGTCGTGCCACAAGTTGACGTTATACATACATAAGGTTCTCAAAGAGTAAATAAACTTAGTTTATGCTCTGTCTCAAATGCATGATACGGCACTAACCGATTGAATGACTGAAACCCACTTGGTTGGTTTAATTTTGTGCACCAAGGTGGGAGGACTTTGGCGTTACTATCACGATATCTACCGATCGCCATCACTTCTGGTACAAAAATAAATGTGCCTATAAACGGTTAAGCTGCTTTTATTCTTGGCAACTTTGAATCAAATGAATAGAATTTATGTTTAAGACTTTTTCCTAGGGACGAGTGCAATTTTAACAGATTCCTTTTTATTTTTTGCTTCCCTTAACATCTTATGATTTTGGCACAAATTCTGTATGACACCTATGACTTACGCTTGATTAAAATTCTCCGTAGCTTTCGGAAAAAATGTTTCAGTGCACTCGGTTTGTACACTCTTTGGAGAGGCCTAGGGACACTTATCTGCGCTTACTCTGCGCCGAAGGCCATTCTGCTAATAATCTAGTGAGCACTGCACCAGAAGCTTTCCTTTGGGCTTATGCCATAACCTCGGGAACGAGGCGTGATAGGCTGCAAGTACCGTTTTTGAAATCTTATTGGTGCGATCCCGCAGGGAATATCAACATAGCGAGTTTTACGCCATATCAACAGGCCATTTCAACAGAGCTAGATAACTTGTAAAAAAGACATTTGCAAAAAGTAGAACAAAGTATCTTTCAGTCATTCAGTGTTGATGTAAAGACTGAAGCGAAGTTGTGAAATATGAGGCTCAGGTTCAAATTCAATTTTTAAGCACCGCATGCAAACTTTTTGTTGTGAACGGAAGACTCCCCCAAAAGTCGAATGACTGAAAATGTTAAAATAATTTTTGATATAGTGGCGGGCGATTTGATAGAAATAACCTCAACAATAGCTAACTTTGACCTAAGTTTACTGAAACGATCAGAATAAACAACTTGATATCTTTCCGGTGTCTAAAAATTGTGCCCTACACCTGCTAGCGAACAGTGAGAGCTGACAATTACCATTTGCCCGACAAAAACCTTACATCAAAAGACTATTAAATTTAAAAACAGGCTATTATGAACTTGAGGGCATAGTGTTGCGTTAATGTGAATAAGCTCAAACCATTTTTAATCCTTGAACTGTACTTAAGGTCTGTTTGCTTTTTTGCTTGTTTCTAAGCTGAAAAGTCTTGACTTAGTTTGTGGTTGCATACAGCTACCACCAATGCAGCACGACCTTCTCTAACGCAACGTTTACGCAGTCTCATTTAACAATGAATATTGCGTACTGTGGCATCATTAGCTGCGATGGATACAGGGCAGGAAGTGAAGCGTTTCCGCATGTTTCAAAAAACTCTTTAGCTCCCTCCCACGACACCACCCCATTTATGACAGTGTCAGGTTCGAACGAGGCAATGAAAAGTTATGTTGTGCATTACACAAAAAAGAAAAATTGCTTATTGTTTTCGTTTCTGAACGCTTTTGGTAACATATAAGGCAAGCAGATAAACATTCATGACTAGTAAAACCCAGTGTCCGTGAACAAGACCAAATATTTTGGGTTTGGTTCAGCCTCGTGCTCAGCGTTGATGGGTAGGTGCAAGGAAACAGTTCATGGGCAGTCCTGCCATTGTCTCGCCACCAGTGCAGCATTCGCTACGAAAGCAGCCGCGTGGCCCTCAGCGCAAGCAAACGGAAATGGGCGCTGCAGATCAGTCGTGAGTGGCTCAAACCTTTAGTTACGCCACTGGTTGAAGAATACGCTGAAGGCACCGTAGGCTTGTTCACTAAGGAAGGAGCGAGACAATTTGGAGTAAGTGGCTTGGTCATTGCCAAGTTTTTTCAGCTGCTAAAGAAGTCGATGAAAGGATCAGTAGCCTACTCAACAAGCTTGCTCAGTGTTGTTTGATTTGTTGTCCTCATGATTGCAGAACAAGCTGTCAAGGCAAGCCGTCGATTCGTAAATCAAAGACTGCTCATAGTTCTCCATAGCACAGGAACTGCCAATGTTTCCAGACCCACATAGTCTCCTCGTCACGGGAAGCTTTCGTTGGATTACCCCCCCCCAAAGCAAAGCTCCAACCATATAAATTAGTGGAGTTTTAACAAACTTTCAGAATGTCAAGCTTCCCTGCACAAAGGAGAAGCCCCCCTAATGATGACTTTTTGTCGACGGTTCTGGCCCCGCAGTTTGTAAGTTTATTACCACGAAGAATATAAGACTCAGCAACAGTGATTTGAGTCTATCTACACAAACAATGCGACTTTGTTGAAACCTTCTTCCAAAGAGAAAGCAATGTGTGAAATTCCGCAACGTTTAGGCTATTTTTTCAAATGAACAAAATTCAGTGATAAAAAAGGTTTTGTTATTTGGTTTTCACGATATTAACACAAAACCAAAAAATGCATCACTGCGTAATCCAGTTGAAGGATGATCAGATTGTCGAGTCAGCTGGACCAAAGTGCAACGAAAGAAGGAAATTTAGAGGAAAATCGGTAGGCTTCAATTTTGTAGCTTTCTTGAGGTTTCTGGGGCTGGTTTCTCTCACGTAGAAATCAACCGGGTTGTCCGCGGGACATGTTTCTATTTCCAAATGACAAAAACTAGTGGTATTCACAAAGTACATTATCTAGAAATCTGCCTTGCCATCAGACACTTTGACAGTAGGTAGGACATTGTCATGAAAGTATAGGAAAATCGTGCCGTTTTTGGTGATTGATTCTCCACCCAGTTGGACAAATATGTAGCCTCGATTGGTCATCACCGGAAGCACTGCAATTTTACCACACCCCTATAATTCCCAGTTACTCTCGCGACTGCGGACCAGTGAAAATTTCTCATTTTAGGCTATGGATAAGGTATAATGTTTGGGAAGACATGAGATGTCTAAGTGTTAAAAAGATTCTTCCAGACATGGTGGGTTAGATGGTGTTGTTTATAGTTTTGTACCTTTATTTTGGAGTTTAATGAGAGGCCAAATGGTTGTGTTTGAAGCACGCGTTTGAAGCAAAGAATTGGTACATAGTTAGAGGGATTTATTCTGGTACCTGGGTACCTGATTTCAAGAGTGGACACTTTTGCTGTTTAAGCTTTTCCAGAAAAACTCCGTTGGAAATGCTTGAATCATAAATATCTGCAAGGTAGATCGATTTGATATTTGTAGTAACGTTGACTAATGATAGTGGCATATCATATGGGTTATTAAAACTCGTTGCATTTGAGGTTATTACTTTGAATTGCCACGTCATCACTGAGGATAGGGCTAAGTACAGGGAATTTTGCACTGAAGGAGTTGCAGGGGTACAAACCTAGAGGAGACGAAATTGCAGATGCAAGGTTCAGGCCTAATTGCGGAAAGAATTCATTCAAAAATTTTGCGAGCGTTCGTCCGCACTCACCAGATTGCTTCTTAAATCCTCAGATTGTAGCATAGATGTGTTGTTAGAGAGTTAAGTTATATTTAGAAGTTCGTTAAATGTATTTTGTTCAAATTCTTTATAATATACAATCTTCTCTGTTTGAGGTAGGTTGAAAGGTTACTATACTATTTAAAGTATCGTTTAATTGAAAGTTGTTTAATAATTTTTGTACACACGATTTTTGGTTTTGATCAACTGGAGTATACCTTTTGATATCCAAGGTTTGAATTCGAGCTTACGCTGTTCCCTAGATATTTGTGCTACTGGAGCGTGGTTGCTTGCGACATACAAAAAGTGTCAAACAACAAGTTAAATATATTGTCCGTATCAGCAGCGCCGGATTTAGATTGTGGGGAGCCTGGGGCCCAGGCCTGGTGGGAGGCCCCTAAAATTTTCAGGAAGGGGATGATCGATGAAGTCACTAGCATTTCCACATATCATTAATATTTATGACGTAATCTTGTGACGTCACATTTGTTAACTTAACTGTAACAAAACTATATGATGCAGCATGGTATTTGACAAGGATTAGCGATTTGTGAAACTGTTGCAAAACCAGTCACTAGAATAGGGGTGGGCAAACATTTTCTACGGAAGGCCACATTGAAGATTTTATTGCTACCGAGGGCCGCATGCTCGTATTACATATGTTACATCTACAATCGCTTGGAAAACTTAAAAAAAGTTTTGCATGAGCTACCACAAAATGAAGATAACAATAGTCACTTCCGGTTGAGTAAAAATGCGGTTTCGAATGAAACGTGTGGAAAAAAACTTGATGATTCTAATCTAATCGATAAAATTAGATTAACATAGACTCTAAATATGTACTATCTATGTGCATGTGACTGCCCTGCGGGCCGCACAAAATGCCCTTGCGGGCCGTAGTTTGCCCACCTCTGCACTAGAAGCATCGCATCTCCTTTTTTTCAATATTTGCTTGAAAAAAGTTTTGAAAATTTTTTGGAAAACCTTTCTGGGCGTTTTAACGTTTTCATTATCTCTAAACGCCAGTCCTCGCTCAGCAATAATATTTACGACAGAAGCCAAACGTTGCAGGCAGAGGCGATTTCCGATATTTGTCGCATTGATTGACCTGACTGACTAGTTCTGTATCAATTCTTCATAGTGATTAATTACATCTGCGACTAAACCTAATCGTGGCATCTATATGTTCCATTGAATGCTCGTGGCTCCTCAGGCGCTCAAGAGCGTGCTTCCAGTCGAAGATTCTATTTCTAATAAGGAAATGCGCACATTTAGCCGCATCCACGCACATCAGTCTACAAGTGAAACAATTAACACAAGTTTGTGAAGGAGAAAACAAGTCAGCTTCTGTTAACTACTTCGCCATTGTGGTTCTGGCGTCAAATAAGATTTGTGGTATATTTCCGTGACGCGTTTCTGTCTTTTCTGTGTTGTGTAACATCATGTTTTAAAAATGACTTTGCATCACAATGTCAAAAAGAACCTGTTTCATATTTCAACCAATATTCCCGCATTTTTTCCGGTATATTGGCCGACCAGAGGGCCCAGACACCGATATCGTTGCCTCCAGTGGTAGCGTCACAGCCATCTCATCTATCGTGTTTTTGATTGATATATCTTGACGTTCTTATGCTACTACATTGATGGTTGAACTAGGTCTATTTTCATCGTTAGGTAGATATAAGTCTGTCACAACATGTTTTTCGATTTTCTGTCCTCTTGCAGGTTCCGCAGAAGTCTCCGTTGGACTTCACTGCCGCTGTAAAATAGTCATTTCAATGTTTCTTCACTTGGCTGCAACTTCTTCCTCTTTCATGTTTGCCTCTTTTGCTTTTTTACGTCTTTTAGAACAGCTTGAATAAGCTCCGCACTTGTTAAACGACGATCCCTTCAGTCCATGTTTATTTATTAATAAACTCCATAAGGCTGCCACAGTTTCATCGCAAGGGAGGATAACTTACGACTATCACTTACTTGAGTGTATTATCTGCACTTAACAAGTCAAATAACAATTAGGCCTATTGATTAGTCTTTAGCATTGAAGTAAGATGTCCAGCGTTGACGATGTTTCAGTCAAAACACACAAAACAAAATCCTTATTTACTTGTCCTATTAGCTCATGAATATTTTGCAGTTTCCTTAATTTTCTTTAAAATGTAAAATCGCCTTTAACAACATTATGAAACTAATTTCATGAAAAATGTTTTAAATTGCACACCAGCTTTAACAGAGTAGAAACTGGTTCAATTAGAAAGATTTCTCTTTCTTTTAGGTTCGTGTCTGCATCAAGGAAAAAATCGTTACACATCAGCGTAATGAGCCATAACGCTGAAGTAAAACTGTGCAATCTTTATTAGTTCCCTGAAGCAATTAGTGGCATTGCAAGTTGCAAAATATTTTGCCCATCTTTCATGTTCCATCATTTTACAATAAATTGCATCTGGTTGATGCTCTTTTTGCACGAACTCAAACAAGTTTTGGTATTAGTCAAACAGTTTAGCTTCATCAACAGAAACGTTTTTCTCCAGCAGATGCTACTCACATGGTTCAACATTTTCCCATTCAGTTGTTTGCAAACGGGCGAATCTAGTCAAAGCATTTAAATTCAGCAAATAAAGTGGTCCATTTAGCGAGATGTACAACACAATGACTTGTACAATACGGATACATCTGATATAAATAATACACAGTCACAATCCTTGCCTTCTGTCAGTCCCTGGGTTTTCATAGTGCGGATTTACCTGGCTTGATAGGTACATCTGATTATCTCTATTGAATCCTTCCCTTCACAGCGGCGAAACACGATACAAACTCAACAAATGATGGCTTGGACTTCTCAATACTCTGAACTTGCTCATTACAAGCTACCAGAAATGATTGCAAATGTCTTAAACGGAGTTCGATCAGAGAATTTCCAAAAAAACGTTTTAGAACAACAGTTGGCTTGTAGATCGACATGAAGTATGAATGTGAAGCTGGGTACATCTGGAGCATTCTTGGCAAGCTAGAATAAAGTGATAGCCACCTGGTTACGTTGCGAGAAATAGGTCTTTGGTACTCAATATCCACAAAGTCACAATAGTCTTTTCACTCTCTTTTGCGAACTTTGTAAATGCCACCACACGTAATTCACTCAGCTTCAAAATCATTTAGTCCTTTTCTGAAGAAGGGATACTTCTGACAAATTTCTTCATTTTCTAGCGTTACTGATTTGCTATTATTACTAGAAAGTAACACTATGCTATGTACAATACACTGATCATCGTATCACAGTTCATCAGCAAAGCTAGTACAGTATAATGGAGTCAGAAGTCCACACTCTAATGCCAAAGTCAGTGGTTCCCAAACTATGCGCCGCGGCACACTGCTGCGCCGCCAGATGTCACTAGGTGTGCCGCAAAAAATATTGAAATTAAAATCAATCAAGTAGAGTTTCTAAAATTCCACCCTGCCGACTTCTGTCAGTACAGCACACTATCGATATTGG
>JGI24022J15233_10008241_pt1 | contig 11612 bp, 4 predicted proteins | sample Ectturendosymbi2_FD_15233 | JGI IMG/M metagenome (IMG submission 15233)
TTGGGTCATACAATAGTCCAAGGTTGTTGGATGTTGGCCAGGAGTCCAGGCTCTCACCGTCAGCGGATGTTTTGTTGTAACCCCAGTCGACGTGTTGGCAGTTGAAGTCGCCAACATACAGACTGGGGTGTGGGAACGTCGAGATGGCTGTAGGTGTGAGTCGCGACCGTGGAGGTTTGTAGACGTTACTGATCTTAGATCTAGTTTAGAGCTTGTTAAGCGTGACGAGAAAACCAGTGATATAGTGATATATGCAATCTGCAGTACCAAAGTAAAAAAGCTATCTTTTGTTTTTGAAACTAAAACATTGAGACTACTCTGGCACATGCTTTGTTTTGGGGGAGCTTTTGTCCTTCTGCTAGTGATTATTGTAAATTTCTCCGTGTTGGAAGAAAGTGTTCACCATGTACAGTGCGTTATTATAGTACAGTTGCAGCAGGAGCCTTCCTTTATTATTTACGTCAGCATCGCTATGTTGGCCAACCACACCTTTGCACACACCAGCATCTTTCCCAACGTTTGCATTGAAATCTCCCAATTAATGTGATCGTGGAATCGTTAGTATTAACCCTTCGCAAGTCATCACTAGTTTCTTCCACAAGTTTCGGGGACAATGCACTTGACTTTGGGCTGTGCGCCTGTACCAAACACGGGGATCGGTCTAAAACCTCAACACGCACACCTTTCCTTTCCTTCTAGTGGGATCCATTCACAAACACAACCTGCCAGCTGAGGACTTGCAAGTAGCCTATGCCCACCACAGACGGGAAAACTTTGCTGATTCAACGCTGAAGCAGAAGGGTTTACACCCATCATCAAGCTCTTCAATGTAAGAACCACGACGCTTAGTAGAAGAGATGCCAACAACGCCCAGGGAATCTCACTTGGCTTCCTTGCCCAGTTCGTGCTCTTTTCCTGTGAGTGAGTGATGATCAAGTTTCCAGTTACTAACTTTTGACAAGACTGGCGTTTACGCGTGTCGTTCACGTCTGTCAAAGAAGTACAGTAGAAACACTCTGCGATGACCCCATTCGCCTCCCAGATGCGTGGCGGGCGCAACATGGTGAATTGCTTTTTTGACCTGATATTTTCACATATAAAAAGAAAATTTCATTGTACTTTACTCGCTTTAAACTCCCTTTGAAGTGTCTCGAATGGCTTGCGGACGCCCATCTTCTCTTACTCTGCGCCATAGGAATGGTGGGAAACAGCTACCAGTCGTCGTGATCATAATTAGCAAAATATCATATCAAGTGCTAAGCTGTTCGCGAGCAAGTGCGTTGCGATGAATCAAGAATAGAACATGCCTAAAATCACACATTACCAATGCACAAAATATTAAGGCACATATGCAATACTGCATTTGAAAACTTGCTGATTTTCTGAGATTCAATCTTTTCTACAAAGTTTTCTTTCCAGTTATCTGCGGTATTTCTTGCACAAGTCATTCCACTAAAAGGTGCCAATAAAGAAGAGGTAGCCGTTAATTTCAGTTATTTTTTGTAGAAAAAAATCAATGACTTGCACATTTTTGCCCACAACGAATAAGTAAATCATATGTGTGACACGTACGGTGTTGCCATTACAGCCGCGTGACCAAAACCGTTATGTTTTTCTCATCTGTTCGAAACTCATCTTCAAATTTATTGGCCAAGTAGTAGCTTATGTGCAGAAATTGGAGCGCCACTGTTCTTCATACTTGGAAATTATCTGAAATGTAATACTTTTATGAATCAAACATTTTTAAAACAGTAAACCGTTTATTGGATAAGAGATAAACAACATGGGTTTGGAGATGAAATAAAGACAGTAATTTGAATATTTTGTAATGCAGAACTTCATGAACCTTTTGAAAGTCATATTTAACTACTTTTAATATTTCGATGAGTCATTCACGTAGCGTTGCTTGGACAAAAGGGTTCTCTTCAGCCGCCCGGCCAAAACGAATCTCAAGTTTGGGTCTGCCAGGGAATTGCCGTTGCCCAAATATCAACAAAAGGCAAAACAAAAGAAAAACGTAATGTTTCGAAAACTAGCTCACTAGCTAGCAGGGCAGTGTTCTCGGATTTCCGTTTCATTTATTGAGTAGGGGAAGAGTGCTCTTGGGATGGATACTTCATAATTCTTTTCTCTGATGCACTGTGATTCCTGACCTTGTTTAGATCGTCGATGCTGCTTCTTCATGTGCTCTCAAGGTCTGTATTCATAAGATTTGAATTAGGTAAGTTATTTATAAATAGCAAAAAGAATAATGGGACTAAAATCGAGCAGTGGCGGACCCCAGAAATTACGATTGATCTTAGAGATGATTTAGTCTTCCCCTCTTGAACATACTGTTTTCTGTTTGTAAATACGACTGTATTAATTTGAAATAGATCGTGGATCTTCTTGGTCATCAGTAGCTTCCTCCACGAATTCTGGGTAGGCTGCAGTGCACTTGCGTTTGGACCGTGTACTTGTATCAAACGGTCTGTTTCAAAACATACCGGTTCATAACAGAGCACTCTTAACAAACCATTCGAAACAGACCACCTTCCCAACGGACCTGTTCGTAACAGACCGGTTCATTACAGACTACGTTCATAATAGACCAATTCATAACGGACCACGTTCATGAAAGGCCACGATCTTAATAGAACAGTTCATGACGGACCACGTTCATAACAGGCCACGATCATCACAGACCCGATCATAGCAAATAATGTTCACAAGAGATGAAAACTTACAAGGAATATCGTTTGTCTTCCTCAAACAGTTCGTGCTCTTTTCCTGTGAGCAATGTAATGTTCCAATTTGTAATCACCAGCTTATGGCAAAATTGCCGTTTACGTGTGGCTTTCAAGTGTCCCAGAGTAGAAGTCTGTGATGTCCCCACTCACCTTCCCAAATGCACAGCCACAGAGGGTAGGACGTGGGCCCAAACGTTCGGACAAATGACCAGGGTCACTGTCGCGAATTTTTTGAATAGACCCTCTGCCGAAATCCCGAACGCGGTCCCGAGTACTAAGAGCGCCGCGCCTCACAAAAGATAGCCTGCATGCCGTTAACGTTATTCGTGTCATTGCTCATTTAACCACCAGCGCAAAATATTTGTTACAAAATTTTTATAATTCTCCGACACAGCGTTTCTTTCAAATTCAACCGACATGTTACGGCACACAGCTGTAGGCCTTGTCCAAGCACCAAGCGCATCGCCGCATAGTTTGTATGAAAGAAACGTTCTTCATGTTATTTTTTAATTAACTGAAGGTTGCATTCTTCAGGAAAATGTGTATTTTATTCTATTGATTGGTGCAAAACAGCCGAGTTAGAAATAAACAAACAAATGCTCTCTTTACATAGCTGAAAGTATTCCCAAGCTTGCAACTTGGAGACTGAATAAACCCTTACGTCAGGGGTTCTCAACCGGGGATAAATTTACCCCTGGGGGTAAATTTTACCTATCCCGGGGATAAAATTAATGATGCTGAAGTTACAATACTTTGCGTGCCACCTTGTTATTTTACCATGGATGTAAATTTCATGATGCAGGATTTATTTTCAGTGAGTAAACAAAAAACAGGGGGTAAATTTCATGTTAGGAAGCTGGCAAGGGGTAAACGGGAGAAAAAAGGTTGAAAACCCCTGCCTTACATCAGGGGCCCAACCAGCTCTTCATTTCGTGGAGGTCAATTTGCATGAACCTTCATTCGATGACGTCATCGTGCTTAGTCAATCGTGGTACAACTTTTTCGCAAACGATCACAGACAAAGTTCTCCTTGCAACATTCCTAAAAATGAAATCTAATTAGTTTTAATCAGGCCCGCAACTAGGTAAAATTATTTTCGCCCCCCTTGCAAACATGTGTTGGACATAGTTTAAAACTATTGGATATATTTTAAAAATTTGGGCCCCTCTCACAAACCTCTGGTGTCCCAAGCTGGTTACGGGCCTTGTCTTAATCAAGATGCAGACCGAACGATCAGGACAGAGTAAAAATTAGTAACCTAATCATATGCATACGGGAAGGCATTTTACTGCGAGGGCGGAAAACATTTGCCTTGAAAATAACAATTTGCCCTAAAAATAAACAATTTTCTCTGAAAATAACTTTTTTTGTTTTTAATCCGAATAGGGCCTGAAACGTCTTTCAGATCTGTTCTATGCAGTTGAATTCGTTTATAGCGGCTTGGTCTGTGACGTCAATTTTCCTATAACGTTACATTTTCTTCGGTCCCGATGGCATCCTTTACATGCATTTCAAATCGCTTATGCACTGTATTGAAAAGTTTTTCACCGTTCAGGGTTTTTGAGCAACTTGCGCTTGCCCTGAAACACAGTGTTTGCCCTGAATTTTTTTACTGTATTGAAATATTTTTTATCATTCAGGATTTTTGAGCAACTTGCGCTTGCCCTGAAAAACAGAGTGTGCCCTGATTTCACTGTATTGGATATATATTTTTTATCATTTAGGATTTTTGAGCAACTTGCCCTTGTCCTGAAACACAGTGTTTGTCCTGACGTTTTTTTTGTATTGAATTATTTTTTATCATTCAGGATTTTTGAGCAACTTGCGCTTGTCCTGAAAACAGAGTTTGTCCTGAAATTTTTCACGGCGGGGGGCCGGCAGCCCCCGCCTCGTACGCCTATGAACCTAATACAAACACTTGGTTCCGTATTCAACTAGTGCAGTGATGGCTTTTTTGTGGCAGATATATAGGCTACTAGTAAACCTGCCTAACTTTTCGTCTGGTTTTAACAATTTCATCAAATCGTTTATCAAGATTTTTGAAACTACAGTTGAATACATTTGCTGTGAAATAATTTCTGCAGACGATATTGCGAGTGGTGAAGCTGTCAGATACAAGAGACTAGTATGAATGTCAGGATATATTTAATCAATGATGCTATTGTTTCAATCGTAGATACGAGACTTCGTCTGCCAACTGAAATACTCTTGAAAGGAATGCAGCAGGAATGCAACTTTAACTCTATTACGAATGGTTGGGCCAGGCTCGCCACCAGATGTGGATGGGCCTAGCCACTTTTGCTAGGACTACCTGAACAACACCTAATAACTTTGAGGCTCTTGTGAAATTCGAATTTCCCTTGCAACGTTAGAGCTTGGCTGTGAAACCCCAGCAACGGTTAACCACTGAACTTAAAACGCAAAAATAATGCTTCTATAGTAACCTACAGTAATCCCACGCATACGTAAAGCTAACACAATGTGAACATACGAGCATGCTGTTTCTGTCATCAGTCNCAGTCTACTGGGTGCAAACTTTGGTTCACTAGTGTGATAGCATTGCAGTATTTATCGTTGACGTTTCAAGANAGTATGCAAACTCTCTTCCTCAACAGATGGCAAGAAGCAAANTCAAAGCGTACACACACACGCACTGCATTTCTGAAATTTTCAGAGNGGTACACGAAAAAAAGGATAAAAAATACTTTAGAAACGGGCAACCAACATTTTAAACGATCTCCCAATTCCAGCATNTTTGTGGTTAAATACCAATCTTTTACGAAATTTTCGATCAGATGACCTGTCTCAAGATATATCTTGTAAGGAGATAGGTAAGCTGTAAGACAAAGAAAAATTCTAATAAGACTTTTTAAAAAAATGATCAGAATACAATATTTCAACTTTATTATTTAAAAGTTTCTGCAAATGTCAAAATTGCTATGGAATGCTTTGAAAATTTCGGGGGGAGCAAATGCCCCCCCCCCTGGTTGCGCGCCTGTCTTACATTATCCAGTGGATATATGAGTCAATTAGTACGGTGACAAAAACAAAACCATGTTTTATCTTTAAAAATGCTGTTAATGCCAGTTGTATTGCTCTCAGACATTTTGCTTCCTGCTATCATTCGAAGATGGGTGCATGCAGATAAGTGAAAATTTGAAACTCTTCATCACCATCAACATCCAACTCGCATTTCTTTCTCGGGGGGCCAAAGAATCTTCAGTCGTAGGAACGTTATCATTTTCTTCGGTTGGTTGAAAAGCATTTCTTTTTCAGTGAGTGAAGGGTTTCACTGTTGTATTTTGTTGATGCATGATTACACCTACATTATGCAATGAACTTGGTTAAATGGATTTGCGTAATACGCAGCATGTGTTGTCCAACACCATTCCCAAACTTCTAATTCCAAAAATACGTGGAACGAACTTCTTCCAAAAGAGAAAGCTGCAAAAGGGGCTTTTGACATTGTGGATAATGACAGAAAACTCGAACAAGGCATTTTTTTCTTTAAAACAAGCAATTTTTCTTTACATTGCACATGCTTTCGACAAAATTCTTTTTTTTTCCATTCTTTTGTCCTTACCATTTTAACTCAAGTTTCAAAATGTGTCATTTTGTTGGCGATTGGCCTAAAGTGTTAACTTTTTTGAAACGTTTTCAAAAAGTTTGAAACGTTTTCAAAAAAGTTTTGAAACGTTTTGAAATGAAAATTTTTGAAACGTTTTCAAACGAACGCGCATTCGTAACACGGGGCTATAGAGAAGAGACAACTGCTGTACACTTGCATTTTACCAAATCGAAAGTTTATGCTTTAAAGAAACCATTTTGTGCTAAACGTTGGCGATTTCGTTGATATAGTGGTTTTGCAAAAGTTGCTTATACGTCTGTTGTTGTCAAACATCTGTTATGCACTATTTTTTTTTTAAATGTTTGCATCGCAACATTTCGTAAACGGAAATGAAATTTTGAAAGGATAGCTCGGTGCTGCACAATTTCTGCTTAAAATTTAAATATTAACACATGACGATGGTAGTTGTTAGGATTAGTCACGTATTTCCTCACGCCTCTGTGCCAATTGTTGACATTGTGTAAAGCGGTTAACTGTACTACTCATCGATAAGGAAGCAGATCAACATTATCGCGGAAAAGAACAAACCTTATTTGCCATTCAACATCGAATGCAAATCAGTTTGAAACATTACAGATTGGGAATAACAGCTTTTACAGAACATCTATACTCTTCAAAAGAAATTTCATGAGGTCCACCAATCGGTTTCTTCAGCATTATCGGCCTCGGGAGTTGCGTAGATAGATCAGATTATTTTTATTTCAAGAAGGCAGTGCTTTGCGCTGCGTGTGCAAAAGTGAAACGAAGGAAAATTGTCACTGCATTCAGGGAACATCTCATCAGGCGATGTCGAGAATTAAGATCGGACAACTTCCTTCATAGAACAAATATCCTTTTATCCGAGCAGCACGTTTTATCACGTCCCGGTAAAAGGCTGGAAAGGATGAGAAAAACAGGAAATCATGCCACGTTACTGAACCATAATAATCTAACGTTGAAGTTTAGGCGGTTCTAGATAGAAAGAAGTTTTCGTTTTTACCACGAAGAAAGAATAGTTCACCTATTCAAACGTGGTGTTTCGCAGGATGAAGGATAATTCACATACTCATTCAGGTATTTTTTCTAATGCAAATGCTAAACAAAAACCATCATCAGAAAAAAAGGCCGTTCGTGATCTTTGAAAATAGTCTATCAGCTATTGCCAGACATATTTCACATCCGAGACTTTGCATCCTTCCACAATCTGATAAAAAATGCTGACAAGTAGGTGGAAACCTGTAAGTTTTATATGACGCTAAACAATCGTATTCACTTGGTACAGAACAAACCTAAGTTACGAAAATCAGATCGTAATCGAAACATTTAATTTTTCAACCAAACATTGTGACACATTCAGTTCAGAAGACTGCGGTGATTTTGCATAATGTTTGAAAGTTCACAGGTTTTGGTGTTTAAGATATTGGAAATGATAATACTTGTTTAGTAAATTGTCTTCAGAAAAAACTATCCATGGCCTTCAGAAAATGGATTCGGAACTTGGTCAGAATCCAATTACATTTTGCGAATGTTTGTACTTTTTCAGATTCAAAACTCAAAATCGAAATTATCTCGTTTTCTATCTCAATAAAATAAAACAAGCAATAGCTGGGAATCAGAACTTTTGGAGAGAAATCTTATCTTTATTATAGGAAATTTGTTTGGTTTTTGATATCTTCGAGATTATGAAATACAACCGTACTTTTTATAACATAGTAACTTGCACACATGTCTATTTCGTTTACAAATTAAGATATGACCTGAAGTTTTGCCACTGAATTCAATTAGTTAAAAAATATGCAGGAATATTTCCGCTATTTATTCAGCGTAGTTGAAACAAATGCCTTGTAGTTAATTTGTAAAACCAGTAAGACCAAGTGTTTATCCTAGTTACGCACTGAGTGCTAGTTATGGAGATCAACCACAGCTCCACAGCTATGTGTTCGTACAAAAAGGTTAAATCTGCGTTTAAATTTTGAAAACTCGAAATTGCACTGAAATTATTCTACTTTTTCATGCTGGCATTTAAATAAAACCAACTCTGTCTTCAAAAGAATCGAGAGAAATACATCAATGGTTCACTGCAAAAATACAGACAATTTTACATCACGTTACGCAGCACATTGTTATTCAAGATTACGTTTAAAGCACGACCTCGCCGACCACGCCTAATCCCAGGGCAAGGTTCCTGCAAGGCGATTGGCAATATTCGAAAAAAATTGAATTTTATTTGTGCCAGAAATCGAAGAAATATTTTTCTGCTTTTTGCAACATTTCATTAAAAACAAGAGCCTTGTTCTGATTTTCTGGGGCAGAGGGTGCATCATATCGGAGCATCCCCGGTGTGATGGCATTATTTTTCGACAGAGTATGCTTTAAGACGTTTGTCTTAATCGATCGCCACCGTAAACGTTAGAACAAAGCGTACTTGTCGACGAAGAAGTTTCATGCAAAGCATCCTTTTGCGCTCTTGCTTTGCATCAGGAGTTAGCCAGCAGTGGTAAACGCATAGGTTGTCGTTGTTGCGGAGGCAACTGTTCTCCATTCAAGTCCAATGAAGAGATTGTCTACGATTGTGCCATTTCTTGCAGTGCTTGCTTGGCCTCTTGCACTAAGCTCAGATATGCTGAAAAATCCTTTCAGAAACGAAAGTCCTTAGACGACTGCGCAAGGTCTGCGGTGAAATTTTTATACTGCATTAGTTTTTATATTTGGTAGTAAATCATTTTTACCATTGAGCAAAAAAGGTGAGCAATCAGTTAAAAAGTTTTGTAAGTCCAGAAAAGATAGATCTAGCGTTGACAAATTTTGATTACAAATGGTGATGAACAAGTGTTGATTTTTGGGCTTCAATTACAGGGTGACCCAAAAAAAGCAGAACTCACAAATCTTTGAATAAAATTTTTAATTTCAATTATTCCTCTTTTTTTCAGGTTGTGGTATAAGTAGACTTAGTGCATGAAATATTGCAACAATAGTCTTTCTTATGATGTCTTGGTCAACCAAAGAGAAGGCATTTTGCGTGGAGGCCTATTTCGCTAACAATTCGTACAAAGTAGTGCAAGCAAGTTTTCGGAGAAAGTTTCAGTGTCATCATGCTCCATCAAAAAACAGAATTTTTGACTGGACTCAGAAGTTTAGAGAGCGTGGAACTGTGCAAAATGTCAACGATTGGTGAATTAACGGCAGCAATCACAGCCAAAATCAGTGAAATACCCAAAGAAGAATGTGTTAGAGTAATTGACAATTTTGCACGACGTTTGCAAGTTTGCCTCCAACGCCGTGAAGGCCATTTGGAGCATATTTTGGAAAGAACATGACTTTTATGCGAAGGGACTCCAATGACTGAAACTTTGGGGAATGATTGTACACAGACTGAAGTTTAAAACCTGTAAAGTGCTTGAAGTTTACTGGATCTTTGTAGGATTTAATAAAATTTGTAGGGGTTCTGTTCTTTTTGTATCACCCTGTATAAAATGGTATCATATTACGAGCTAATTTCAACTTTATTTTGATTAATTTTTGACATATTCAAATCAAAAGCGCACTGTACATAAAGAACCATGGAAAAAGATTTTGATGCAATACTTATACAATGTTTTTAGATGCTGAACGCCAAATGTTTTTGCATTACAGTTAAAGAATCAAAAAACTTTACCATGGAAAGCATCATCCTTAGTATCAACAGCGAACATCATGTTGCCGCATTCAAGGGGTTGTTTGGCACCTTTTGTCTTGAAAGATTTTTGAAAATCATTTTGCCTTCGGATATATTGTTTGCAGAAATTTTAATACCCACTACATCCAGGGGCGTAACGAGGTTAGATGGCGCCCGGCGCAAGAAACAATTTGGCGCCCCCATGTTGGAACCTGAGGCCTTTCGGAAGCAAATTTGCTGTTGAAGAAAGTGGTTGTGGCCTTGTTAAGACTTTTCGACGTCCCTCGCAGTGATTCGGCGCCCCATAATGATTCGGGCAATTGCGCCCCCTTGCACCCCTTGTTACGCTTCTGACTACATCCACAGTTTTTCATATCAATACATCTTGTCTTCGAGACGTTTTATAGGACAGTTAAGAAAAGCAAGGTGCTTCTCAATAACTATGACAACTGTAGAGACTTTGCTATGTTTCACACATCTAACGCTTTGAAAAAGACTAAAGTTTAACATAGGTATCCCAATGTTTCAATAGAAATCGTTGGCCCCTTTCATGCAGACTACTTCCTCTGCGGCCTGTGAGTGTGGCGCAGAACAAACTGTCGACCATGTCGTCCTCCACTGTCCAATCCATCGACCTCCCCCACGGACTACACGGCCTGACGGTTCTGGACGATGAGACAACCGAATGGCTGTTCAACACCTGCCCCGATATCTAGGTGGGCTAGCAGTGGATAAAAGAAGAACTCGCTCAATCGAAAGAAGAAGATGCAAACTACAAATTTTTTCAAGCTCTTATATACTTTCAACTGCTTTCTTTGCAAATGTTATTCAGCGTGAGACAACCAGCAGCACCATTCATAAAATTACATTTTTGGTTAATTTCAGAAGTCCCATAAAGCAATGAAGGAAGTTCCTACGTACAAACAATAGCGCCCTTCATGAGCATGTGAGTGGAATCCTCTGCAAAAACAGTTGTTTATTGTCGTTATAGTCTACATACAAAATTTATCGATTAACATCAAGCATGAGAAAATAACACGAAATTGTCAACTAAAAGAATAGCAACAAAAACCAACTCATCTTTCATCCTTGAACATGCTTTCACCAGTTGTTGCCAGCCTTATTACTCAACAGACAGCTTGCCTCCTGCGATAATTTGAGACAGGATACCCGCAGATTAAGTGAACAAAAGCTTTCAAAACATCCCAAAACTCTTCCTTATTTTCCAACCAGAAATTCCTCTCAGTAGGGTTGGAGGTGCAGCAGCTTCAAGAGGTCTCTAAACACTGCACAGTCCACAAAAAACCTTTAGTACAGGGGTTCCCAACCGGGGGTACTCGTATCCCCAAGGGGTACGAGATTGAACATCAAGGGGTCCGAAGATCCTTGGGTCACAGAGCAGCTTATATAGCAATATATACCTCAAAATTTTTTTGGGGGTACTAAGAATGCTCTGACCTGACAAAGGGGTACAAGCAGCAAAAAAGGTTGGGAAACCCTGCTTTAGTAGTTCGCCTGGCTAAACAGCAAACACATCTGAAAAAACTGAATAGTTTATTGTACCGCAACTGTAGTGTAAACTTTTTCACTGTCCCGCCCGAACTAACTAGAGTTGACTTTT
>JGI24022J15233_10008245_pt1 | contig 11610 bp, 7 predicted proteins | sample Ectturendosymbi2_FD_15233 | JGI IMG/M metagenome (IMG submission 15233)
ATGTTTGGATGCAAAACTTTAGAAGAGCAGTGTGCATCCTTGCTGCTGATCAAAAAAGTTTAATTTGGAGAATGTTGTGAAAACAAAAAATTTCATGATACGGTACCAGCATGGTAAAATTAACCGATAAAACTTTTTTATTGGCTACATGTTTTACTTACTGGAAAAAAGGTACTATAAATATGTTCAGTAAATTTTTAAGCAATTTTACCCTAAATCAGAAAGAAGTACATCTACTGAGCTGTGCACAGGAAGTTAATGTATTTTTTATGCAAGCACAAAGTTATTTACAGTAACACAGTGCACTTTTTGCTAGTTGTAGTGATTGGATTAATTCAGTAAATTTATGATGTAGTAGATTTGATTTGTGTTGGGTGACAGCCAGCATTGAAAAAATTCTGAGTGAAACATGTGCATTGGACTGATTTGTACTTCTATTATTTTTTTTTGTGGCACATGTGCTGTTTATTTGTGATGCTATAATTAAATGCTTGTGGTTTGCTGCTTGTTTAATGTTCATGCCTGGACTCTGTGTTGTTTGGACAAGCCAAAAAAGGTTGATTAATTTAATTGGCATTATTGTCTACTCTTATTAAAAACACCATTGTTGATCGCTTTGTTACTAAATTAGTTAATGTGTATTAAAATATTAGTCTGTCAACATGGGTCAAGTCGCTAGCAGCCTAGCATCTGGTATGAAACAAACAATGGATGAAAACTTCAAAAGGCAAATGGAGTTTCAACTAAACTCTTTTCAAATGCAGCTTGAGCGCCAACTAGCAATGCAGGTATGTTTACAGCTCAACAGTTATTATATAGATAGTGTGTTCATAGTTATGCTCATTCGTTGTATCTATAACTAGTTCTAAACTTTGAGGGGTTATGCAAACAGCGAACTTGCACTGTTCTTGCTTATAAACCAGCAGTCATTTAAATGCCCTTTGTTGTGCCAAGCATTTTGTACATCATCACTGGAGGTTATCCCATATTTGAACAATGATTAATCAAGTTGAGTGTAATGAGTGATAGTAACTTGCTTTGTGACACATTTAAAGCTTTGCGTAGTGTTACATGAAATCGATTTCCTATTAAAAATTTCGTAGATAGATTAACTTGTGTCGCCTTTGTGGAGATAGTAATTAGTGCTTGCCCTTCAATGTTATTTTCAAGTGTATTTGTTTATCCATATTTATGTGTTGCTTTATGCATTCACCTTAGATGGTATACAGCTTGCTAGCATAATACAATAAATGAGTATTAGGAAAATACTGTAAATATATTGCAGTGTGTCACTAGTTATTTAATATTGTAACAACATAGCAGTAATGCAATGCTTTCATTCTTGTTTGGTTTCCAAGTTTACTTCCTGACTCAGACCATTGTATTGTTACTCTGTTCATCATTTTCCATGTCTTTAAAATTTTTCCTTGCTATGATTACCTTTGAATGATTCAACAGAATGAAATTCGAGAGCGACAGATGAGTATGCAAATAGCAAGAGCTAGAGAAATAGTGAAGTATTATGGAACTTTCTATGCTCTCCTAGCAGTAGGTGGTACTATAGGGTAAGTGATTTTGTCTCAAGGCATTGATTAATGATTAAAGGAAAAGTTTACTTTAGGATGACTACGAGAATTTGATTGCTGCATTAGAACTATTAACAAACTGAAAATTTCATATTACCTCCCTGTACTTTGTTTGATAGAAATAATGGTGTATTGTTTTTTTTTTCAAAATATGTAAGCTACAAACAAAGCTTTTAACTGCAACTGTTTCAAACTCACAACTAGTTTCCAATTCAAATGGTAAGGCTGGTGTAAACCAGTATTGTAGTCCTAACCAACATGTTGAAGACTGATATCACACGCAAAATCACAAGACCTCAGAGGAGATTCAACTTGCATCAACAAAATCATGTTGTACTTGCTTAATCGCAAAATTAGCTTAACCTGCTGTAAAGCATGTAGGAGTCTTACATTCTAGTGAAATTTAATCTGCGTTTGAGAATTCTGTAACTTGCGAGGGTGAACTCTCCTGTTTGAGTATGTTACAGCATCTAAAATTATTCATGGCCATGACCGTATACTGCGTTCAAAATTGTGGTGAAACTGCTTTATTGTATGTAGATATATTGTTACAGTTATCTGAAAAGAAAGACGGTTGCACCGTTGATACCATTGTTTCCTCTGGGATTTGTACTTGCTTTTCAACTTGATCAAGCCTATGGGAATTTGATGCAGCGTGCGCGAGGTCTGTATCTTCTAAGGAAAGATTTCCAAAACTCTTGTAATTGTCAACATGACGGTAGTTTTTCAAACTAATGCTGGATAACTTTTTTCTTCATCTCAGTCATTAGGGTGTTTAAACCTTAGTTTGCAGCAGGGTTGCGGAGTCGGAGGTAAAATGTCCAACACCGACACCAACTCCCACCTTATAAAAACTTCCGACTCCGCTCATTCCAAAATTTTCCACTCCCATGGATGAAGTTTGGCTGTCAACAATTTTGTAGCAACTAACAATCAATGGAAATCGTAGTACACAGCAAAAATTATCTGTTTCAATAAAAGCTTCAAAGGCAATTGTATCATTTCTTTCAACAGGAATATCCAACTTAGGAGTGTGATGTAAAAAAATTATTCAATTGGACTTTCGGAGTCAGACAAAAAAATCCTACTCCGACTCCTAATGTTCTTAAAAATCCAACTTCACCCAAAAACCTCCGACTCCGCAACCCCTGTGTGCAGGCCAGTCAATGTTCTTTTTATGTGTTTGCTGATTTTTACCACCCATTGCTCCATCAGCTCAGGAATAGTTTTAAAAATGCAAAGGTTGTTAGCTGGCCTGGGATGTTTTGATTTTGTAGTGGGATGTTTTGATTTTGTAGTTATTGAGGAACTTAAGTGACAAAAAATTATTGGTTGCTTTGGATAACTTCAAAACAGTGCTGTGCGTATCATGCCTTTTTGCACTAGTTATGGAGCTGGAGCTAAAGGGAATCAATCTCAGTTCGTGGGCCAATTTTAACAGTTTCACGATATTGTTCACGTGGATGAGGTTGGCTAAGTAGGTACGTAGTTCTATTCATGATGCACTTTTGTGACTCAAACCACAAAGTAACAGAAATGCAAAAAATCAGCTAACACAGTAGACAGAAAGGGTTTTAACGCGGTTTAATGACAAAAGAAAACAACTCAACGAACTACCGCGGACTCGCGCTCATATCAGTATTCATTGTCAAATAAGCTCACTCGAGCCAATGCGCACTCGCGCCCAATCAGTAAATGCTTAGAACGTTCACTATCAAATGAGCTAACTCTAGCAACTGCGCACTCGCGCCCAAGAAACGATCACTGTCGAATAAGCTCACAACAGATACAATTACTACCGCCTGAAAGCTACAGGTCGGCTGGCTCTACGTTTGACAGATCAAATAATTTTGCATAAAACAATTGGTCACAAAGGATCACAGCAATATCGGTTGAATAAATCGAAGAATCGGTTAAAAACCGATTTCACCACCGCCAAGCTGGCCGCAACAATCAACGTTTGCACCACCACACACACAACACCACAATTACTTCAGCTGGCGCCCCGCTAGCAATTCCACAACTTAAGAAATATGCAGGAGCCGCAGGCGCGCCGCAATTACGTGACTTGAGACTTGGAATGCTCGCTACTGCGGGGCGAGTGACGTAGTCAGTGAAGCATCACACATTCATGATCTTGCCGTAACAAACACCAAAGGGCAGAAAAGTCAATTGCATGTTAATAAAACATTAAAAAGAGAAAGCATTTGAGGACTTAGGAATTTTGGAAATTAGTGTAAACTACTTAACACAGGTTTGTCGAAAACCTATGGGTTAACTACTCAGCCAGCCTTATTGTTGGCATAAATCAATATTAAACTGAAGACGTTTCAAGCGAAGAAGAAAAATGAAGTGGCAAAATGCACTAATCTATACACTACAGAAGTTCGTAGCAAAAGCACATTAAAGAACAAAATACACTCATGGTGAAAAGCGTGCCTATATACACGTTNGTTGAGATTGAGCACTTGAAAGGGTGAAGNGTACAGGGACTNTATATACAAACTTACAGAAAAATATAACATATACACGAGTGAAGAATCAACTGNCATATGGCCAAGAAAACCGTGATTTTTGTACACTTTTCCTAATGAAAAGTAATATGAAATTACTTCAAGTTTTCACGAATTTCAGACTAAAGTTTGGGACCAATGCAGTATATGTTATAGAAACCTGATCCAAATATGTTTTCGTTCTAGGGTCTAGGCAAATGGTAGTTTTGCAAAGAGAAATTATTCTTTGATTATTGTGATCTGATGCAATCTTACAAAAGTAATTGTCAAAGTGTTCAGGTAGTCCACTGATAATTTAAATAAATCAGGAATTTTTAAAGTTTCGTACTTAGAATAGAGACTATCCGTTATAGTTTTGTTATAATTAAGAGGGCTCCTACAGCTTTTTCAGCATGTGGCAGTCGGATAAAGCACGTTGAAAGAACATTTTGCTGTCGATTTTACGTTTTGTGGAGGTCCTGTGATGTCGTGACGTAATTAGCGTTGGATTAAATCCAGGACGAGGTTCCTTGATTTGTTTAATGCCAAAACCGTAATGGAAATAAAAAGGCAACGCGAGTGAAAGCTGTGACGCTTCCACATTGACTGTGAAATTTGAATTAGCAATTGGCTGATTTGTAACAAGTGTTTAGGCAGAAGGTGCATTTAAACGTCGATGTACATGCACTGGAAGTAGTCTGAACTTGGGCGTCAGCGCCAACCGCTGCGTTAAAATTATATCTGATGTGCTTTGATCCGTCCCTGTGTCGAGACAAATGCAACCTNCCCTTTCGGAATTTGATGAAATTTTGTAGGATTGTACATATTTTCTCCTGATCACAAAAGAAATANTGTTTTGTTGAAAATAAGACAACCGTNACCGAAGCTGCACCTTAGCCTGCTTTTGTGCTCACCCAACCATTACGACGAGATAAATTTCATGTGTTCAATTTTGACGTCCTGTAACTCTACCTCTCCAGTCTTTGACAGTCAAACTTATGCATATTACTTCAATTAGTGAGCTTGTACGGAGATGCTGATCCGAAACCTCATGTTCGTTGATCTTTGTACCAAGGTTAATAATGTTCTTGTATCACTCATTCATGCGCAGGGTTTTTTGAAGTTTGTCCTTGGTGACCGCGATGACATTTTAAAAGACCGCAACTATTTATCTAAATACCGAGATGGTCGTAAAGCGAGGATTTAGTGATTTTGGTGGAGGTTATACAGCGAGGTTCTGCTGTATTTTTGAGAGACCGCTGGAAAAATTTGAGAGACGTTAAGTCTCTCAAAACACCTTAAAATGCTGCTCATGCGTGGCATTATTTTAACAGCTAATATCTTGATGTGCTCAGTAGACAGGATGATGTATGACACCTCATCTGAAAGGTCTATTCAAGGACAATTCAAAGAAACAATAATATTGGTGGCTTATTGAGTCTTTCTAGAAAAGGATGCGCATTTAACTGTGTGCAACTCATCGTCATCACGATTATTAGGTTTGATATTGCCGATGGTAATTGTTATGCATTTATGTGACTTTCACCAACTACAAGCGTCGAAACTTGCGTCATGTCAGATTGAAAACATCTTCATTGTATTAACATTTGTTCCAAATTTTTAACTATAATGTAACACCCGATCGAAAGGTTTCTTAACGGATAAGTCATGACGGTCGCCATGTTTTCTGTACCGGCGTTTGCCATTGCGCATAAGACTAATTTCAACCTAGCGTAACATCATGGCAAGTGTTCGTAGATTTTTAATGTGGTACGAATGTGCCTGTTCACTTTGTTTTTTTTTTATCAGAGCTTGTATAGTTTTGATACAAAAATAGTAAAGCCCTTACGTAACTTTCACCTGCGGACGGAGAATTAGCTGGTTGCTATTTTGTAACAATGCCTCCTGCATGTGACAGCTGCATACTTAGAAGTGCCTTTAAGTGTCATTTCAGCATTAACGAAACATCATGTTTACGTAAAACATTGTCAATTTGTGCTTAAAAGTACCACATTGCGGTGAAACTTCTTTGGTTGTTTCAAACCAACATTACACTTGTTAGCGCGTGTCAAATCAGAGACGCCATTTTGTCAAATATGTTTGAGATCCACGTGCAAGCGACTACCGCGTCTGTGAAATGCATTTGGCATCTACGCGCATCTAAAGTACCAATTTTCTGACTTATTACTTGTGCAGAAATGAAATTACGCCCCCCCCAAAAAAAACTTAAAAAATGAACACTGTGATCCACAAGAGCAAAAATGGGATGCGGCCCTTCAAGTTTAAAGGGCAGTAAATCTAAACCGCTCGGAATTTTGAATATTGGCGGTTTTTCATTTTGTTTATTGCTGCCATAGGGGCACATTTGGTGCAATTTTGAGCAAAATCTGAGACGGTGACGATGGAACCTTTCTCATATTGGTTGAGTTGGACTGGAATTACCCTGCAATTGTTTTGCCCCCCACCCCCGAAAATAGTACAACAACAACGTACAATCATTTCATCCCAACCCGAAAATATCAGCTGGATGTATCCCTGGACGTGGATGCGCTGAATTCTTCCCAGTGGAAATGTATTGTTAAGATGGAAAGAATAAATTCACAGTGAAGGGAAGACTAGAGAGCAGAAAAATTACTGTCAAGTTTTAAACGAGTAAGGGACAACAGTGATATATTGACACGGCTAGAACTTGCACCGCGCAGTCTGAAGCATTCAGATACTGTTGAGGCCGCTTGGCTCCAGTGGGTTCGCAGGTGCCCTGAGAATAGAACCTTTATGTATGTGGCGCGAATAAGCAGTAATAGTGATCTCGGTGAGTGATCTCTAATACTGTTTGTGAACATGGTGACTAGTTGATTGTACTTGTTGATGGCCTCATGGCGATGAAGCTTGATCTTTATTGTTGCTTGCTCCATAGTGTGAAACTTCGCGCTTGCCGCTCGGCCTCTCTGATCACAACAATACTAACAACGACATTGCGGTTGCCAGTCTGTATTTTGGCTCTGAAGTTTGCTTAAACCCATGATTGTTTATAAAAGTTTCTCTGAATCCTTACCGAATAGCAGCAAGTCATTCTCAATGCTGTCGTAATGACTATCTTTACCATCGATGATCGATGGCATTCTGGTTGATTTATGTTCTATTTTGTCCTGGAAAACCCTTAAGGGCACATAAAGTGTTTCATTACCAAGTGGCCTTTGCAATCACAAAAAATGTAAAGCATTCAGCAACTGCAACACTACATGCGATAGTTCTGATGAGTTGCATACAGTTCAGTTGGCATTAACTTTCTAGAAATACTCAACCCGTCAATTTTATTCTTGCTTTTAATTACCCGTTCGTGGGCTTACAGGTGATGCATCACACATCATCCTACATGGAGAGATTTTACGTTACCTTGCTCGGCAAGTCGAAATGAACTCGTGCGTGGGCGATCACAAAATGCGTTTCTAATTAACCTTGGTTCAAAGATCAACAAACATGACCTACGGAATCTGCATATATGAATTAGCTCAAGTGTGCTATGGTTTACAACAGCGGCGGATCCAGGGGGCAGTTTGGGGCAACTGCTTTCCCCAAAACGTCTGGGATAAATGGGCCACTTTTTGGAGCCTAGCTAAGTTGGAACAGATTTAAAAATGCTCTCAAACTAAACAGTGCTGCACACTTGTTTGAACCGCAGGATTTACGTACCGGATATATTATCGAACAGTATCAACAGTGCTATTCTTCCCTGATAATACTACAGTATCGTAATTTCTTTTCCGCATAAGAAACGACCGCTTTCACTAACACAGCACCGTTCTCTACTTCACGCTCGGCTGTGCAAAATTGGTCTCTTTTTACTATAAGCTTATTTCTTAAGTGCCTAATGGCAGCCTTGAAAGGAAAGGCAATTGAAAAAATAGGAATACAATGTGGAAAGCTCATGACCTGACGCAAGACTAGCAAACTCGTAGGCAGCTTCTGCAGGAAACTGGCCATGTATATAAAGTTGTACTTGTGCTGCAGCAAATAAGTCAATCAACTCCATAACGCAAACAGCGCAAGGCCAAGTGATTTCGCAAAATGTTGCCACCGGTCAGAACTTTCTGTTTCGTTCATTTCGCAGTTCGAAATCAAATCAGTGCCAGAATAGAAAGTACGGCGATTGGAAGGCAGAGTAACTGCAGGGAGTTCCTTATTCGAAGCGAAGGTTCTTAGAAGAGACCGTATGTTACACAGCAAGTATTCAGGTTGCGCAAACCTGCAATGCACACATGCTCACCGGAAACTTTCAAGTCACAAAACATTGGTCAAACGTGATATGTGCATGTAACAAAGCACTCGCTACTGTTCGCACCAGTTCAGGTCGTCGGAAACAACATCTCGAAGTCAACGCTGCACAGATTAACAAACTTCTATAAATTGTTACATCTTGTGACCCTGCGTCACAATAATACTCCCCCTTTAAAAAATATTGTGAGGCGTTAATGTTAACTTTGGTTAAACAAATCTTTCGTCAGTAGCATTGGACAACAATACAAATCAGGTGGACAACAATGGTTTAGCCCGCAAGTCCAATTCGCGTATAGGACTTCTGTAACTCGACACGAATCAGTATTTTCTACGTTAGTCAAGAAAAATCGCATGTATTTTACTGTCCGAAATAGCAGGGGTAATGCTCCCTCTAGATGTGTGAAGAGATTTCTACCAGGCGAGGCAAACAAACTCGTTACGAAGCCTGATTTAAGCTCATAATGAGTTTCATGAGAACATCTTTCAGGTTGCGACGACTGCAATTTTCTGCACTTGCGACATGCCGTCCGATTTCCAGCCTTGTTCAATTTATGGGAAAACAAGTTCGTTCAAACTTCATCTGCAGTATTTCGGACAACAGAAACAAGCCAAAGTGTTATTGGGCACCATCTGACTTGAGTGTCGAGCCCACTGTTTCAACAGGAATAGGACAAACCTCAATGTACAAATTAGAGTCCTACGCTGGGTGGGATAACCCGCGGCGTTGCGGGTACCTGCACTTGCGGGGCTGGTGCGGGAGCCTGCAGGGCAGCGGGTGCGGGCGTGGGTTGAACATGGTAGGTCGGGCTTTCGATATTGGTAAGCAATTATTTCTGCGGGTAAGTGAATGTTGACACAACGCATTCAAAATAGGCATGAGCAAGAAATTAATGCTACAGAGAGCTTGCGGCACAGTAGGATCTAGCGACATCCGTCAGGGTGGCGAGACCACATTGGAGTTGATCCAGTGATCTTGAAATCAATACGTTCTGCGTGATAGCAACTAGCGCTGCTAATGAACGAATGTTTAGTATCCGTGGTTATGTCGTGAATAACAGAAGAGCAAATTTAAAGAGTTCATCAGTGAACGACATACTATTTTTCAACAGTGCTCTGAGAAAGAAGCGCTGAAGATTGACTGAAAGGTTTCACATTTTTACTTTTAATAGTATTTTTGAAGATGTTACAGTTGGCTTTGAAATTGATGGTATTGTATTCTCGATATTTCAAATAACAGTCGCGCAACTGAAGTGGATGAGCTGCTGTTTCGAGGTGGCTTTTTAGAAAGTTGCTCACAAAACTGCCTCTCAATTGTTTTTACAACGTTGCAACGCTTGCTTATGCCAACAATCCCACTGTACCACAGAACATAGCTGATATTTGCTTAAAAATTCGACGATAAAATTGCTTTCGGAGAAGATTGCCATGTATGCAGTTTTTCACGGAGATCAGTTTGCTGATCATAACATGGTTTAAAGAAAACCCCATTCTTTCTTCGTTCAAACTGCCTCGAAATATTCCGGCAAAATGCTTCCTATTGTGGCCACTATTTATGTTGCCACCGGTCAGAACTTTGGTTTGATAACTTCATAGTTCGAAATCAAATTGATGCCAGAATAAAAAGTACGGCGATTCAAAGGCAGAGTAATTGCAGAGTTCTTTGTATGAAGCAAACGTTCTTAGAAGAGAGTGCTTCATAGCAAGTGTAGCTTCCTGACCCTTTCTTAATTCAGGCCCAGATCAAGCAAACCATAACAAATTAGTTTATGCACTTTTTACTGGCTTTGTTTGAACAAGCCAATGAAACAAAACGTGGTCAATTTTTGCTTAGAAAAACGCGGTCAATTTGTGTTTAAAAAAGCGTTATACTGTGTCAATTTGTGCTTTAAAAAAAACAGCCCTATACAGTGGCAGCTTTGCGCTGCAGAGATCTGACGTCCTTATGGGAAACAGCCTTGTGCTGCGGCAGCCTTTTGCTGCAAAGATCTGATCACCTTTCGGGAAGCAACCTTGTTCTGCGGCAGCCTTTTGCTGCAAAGACCTGATGTCCTCACGGGAAGCAGCCTTGCGTTGGGGCAACCTTATGCTGCAAAGACCTTATGTCTTGAATGCTAAGGGACAAACCTTCTCGGTCCTCGCTGTCGAAAAGAGGAGAGCTCTATAGTTGTCTCCAACACTAAAAGAACAATGCCAAGGAATACGGAACGAGGCAAAAACGCGGCCCAGCGATTAGTCGAGGCCTGAGCGTAAGGGCATTGCCAAGCATGACACACAGCAACTCTGCGAACGTTGAGTTGAGTTGAAATTAGTTGGCGATAATTTGGAATTTACAACATGAACAAGCAATCAAACCAACGCTGCACAGATTGGTTTACGTACTTGCATTACCTTTGGGAATAAAATTGTAGCAAACTCCCAATAAATTATTATTACAAGACATACTGTAAACCTGTGTAACAATATTATCAGCGCTAGGTCTATAATGTACATCACGAAATAGCACAAGTCTTTCTGTTGTAGTAAACATTCGTGCTGTGGTATAAAGTTGGCTTTAAGATAAATTAGATATCCGGACTGTCCGTATCCTGCTTCTGCTGAACACTGTCACAACTGTTCTGAAACCTGGACTAGTGGGATTAACATTTTTTTCACATAAGGAACCCAATGTTTAAGCATGTGAAACGGTATTGAACACTTCACTGAAATTCTACCTTTATAGTGGCGTTAAATATATTTTACGGTAATATGCTTCTAGGCCAAGTCGGAATTTATCATGTGATTGTGGGATTGTTTTTATCGTGGTAGTAATGTCGTAGCGGTTTTGTCCGAAGTACATAACGAAATATAACAATGCCTGGGTTGTTATTCCATAGACATGCATAACCTGGTACTTATAAGTGCGAACTTTTCTTTTGGTACTTTTATTGACAAAAACTTTCTATTTGAACAGGGTTTTTTAAGGTGTTTTAGGGACCCGATTCGGGTCCCTGTAATTGAATATCGAGTCCCTAGAATCAGAGAAATCGGGTCCCTACAGGTCCATACCGGGTACCTAACATTTTCCTTAAGAAAAAACGTATTTGAATATCTCTATGTTGCGTGTGCGGAGTGTTTGTTGAGCTTTGCGTACGAAACTTTATTTAGGGAATATAAGCCTCCATTCAACTTTGGTACACGAAAAGCGGAAGTGCTAAATAGCCTTATAATAAATACTACGGCCAAAGCAAACGATACAACTGACATCTTGCAAACGT
>JGI24022J15233_10008246_pt1 | contig 11610 bp, 8 predicted proteins | sample Ectturendosymbi2_FD_15233 | JGI IMG/M metagenome (IMG submission 15233)
ATATGGACTATCTGACTCCAATATTTTTGGCAGTGAAACGAGTTTTCACAGCTGGCCCTAATGATTGTAATCGATGGGATATAGTGCTGGCAAAAATGTTTCCCATTTGTAAAAAAACCTTCAGGCTTCATTGTGAAATATTTATTACCAGTTGCAAGTTTTTGGTGACACTACTTCGATTCAATCAACTCGCAGTTTTACTGCAAAAGTTTTACTGGACATTTTGACAAAAACGTGGCTTTAACGTTTCTTATCTCTTCCCTACGAAATTTTCGAAGGGGGTAGAGATGTGTCGTTGCTAATACACATTCTTAAACGGTTCAAAAAAGGGCTCTTGTGCCTTTAGCCTCCATTCGGGTAATTTTTTTCCGACATTATTACCAAACTTTTAGACGAGCAACTTCATTACACGTGAACTCCTTTGTAGCTTTTAACTCCTTTATTTCGATATTTTTCTTTAAGCGTTTCTAAAGGTCGACAAATCTGCTGCCGTTTCAGGGCAGATGAAGCCGTTCCTTGTTTGAAACCGTAAACAGACTCCCAGTAATCTCTGCCGACTTCATTTTCGATATCAAAACGATATTTCGTTTTCCTGCAACTTGCCACTAAGTAGTGCATGCACTCGACACACGCCAGTGCAATACTGATTAAAGTCATGGCGTTCATGTAACGCAAGCAAACGGTCTTTTCCCAAGGTCTGGAAACCCAGCAGGGAATAAAGCTCTGTTCACCACCGAGCAAATGTTGTTTGCAAGCGAAGTGCAAATCTGTTCCTGAGCAGCGATAAAAACGAGGAACCTGTGGCCAAATCAACAAAACGAAATCGAGGCCATCTGGCCGCACACCGCTGTCGTTGATTGCAAAGAGCATGTAAGCGAAGCAAAGAAACATTGCATCTATTCCCACTTTCATCACAGAGGTGACAAAATGAACTTTCCTTGTTTTCCACGTAAGAGTCGTATTGCGGAAACCAGCTTCTGTGGAAGTTCTAAGCCTGCGAAGGCTTCTTTTGAGGTGAACATTATTGCTTATCCTGCGTCGCCTGTTGCTCACTTTGCTTGCTTCGGCTATCCACCTGCATCTCTTTTTCCTCGGAGAGTGCTTGCCTGTTTCCTCATGGTGAGCAGCTAAAGCTTCGAACTTTTGCTTTTCGTGCAGGGCGTACATATGAAACAGCACCTCTGGAATGTTAAGAGCCAACAACTGAAAGGACCAGAATCGCAAATGCGACATTTTGGCGAACTGGTCGTAGCAAGCCGTTTTGCATCCAACTGCCCGCGTGCTGCACTTAAAAGCCGACTGCTCGTCATCATACACCATCTCCGCCACCGTGAGAGCGCCGACGAAGCGGAAGACGTACACGACACAATACCATATTTTCCCAACCAATGCACTGTGCAGGAACAGCTGTTCTGCAAAGGCCACCAAGTGAAACATTTCAATGATCAGCTGCCAAAAGTTACGCGTTCTTATATCCTTCAATCAAAAACAAGAAAAGGTTAAGTTTTGTTTCAGTCAACCACACATCAGAGTTATAACCCTCTGAGCATTGATTTTCTAGATTAATTTGAGAAAAAGCCTGTTTGGATTTACTGTGGTCTAACGTCGATTAAAATCAATCTTTTCTCAGTCTCGAACCGCGATATAACAGGAAGTGAATTCTTTTGGTAGATTAATATTACTATACAACTTTGAATAATAGTTAGATCTAACAGCCATAGACTAGTCTAGAAGGCTGTCCCAGACCTTCAGAAAACAAATATTTGAGTTCGTTTGGTGCTACCCTGGCAGTGATCAGGTGACTTTTCTGATTTTTTGCAGTATTTTACGATCAAAGTACACCCATAGTTTAAAGAAAGTTAATCATTTCACAGTGTTTTGCAAGCACCTCGATACAACCTCTCAGATCGACATCGCTCTTGTTTAAAACTTTTCTGAGAGGTAAAAGCTGAAAATAATGTCATAACTAAGTAGCTGTATCCGAATGTGAAAACTTCTTTGCACTGAATGAAACCTGGGAACAGAAAGAGATTCTCACTGTTTTTCCAACCTTCACCGCAAAATGACTTCAGTTGCTGAAAACTCACACATTGAAGCAAAAAACGCGTTCGAGACAAAGGAAAGCGTTTTTGGCATCAAATTACAATCACTGTAGGTGAAAGGTTAAATGGCATTTATTACGAAATTGCTATTTGATATTGTTTTGTTTTAATGACGAAATTGCTATGTGCTAGCAATGAAACCAACTGCAAACATATCTGTGATTTTAACGTGCAACAAACTTTAAAGCCAGGTGTAATGAAAGATTTCTTATAAGCAGGGGCGTGACAAGGTCAGATGGCGCCCGGGGCAGGAAGCAAGTTTGGCGCCCGTATGTTCGAACCTGAGGTCTTTCGGAAGCAAATGTGCTGTATTGAAGAAAGTACTTGTGACATTGCTGGGAATTTTCGGCGCCCTCCACAGTCATTCGGCGTCCGCAGAATTGCGCCCCCCTTGCCTCCCCTCGTTACGCCCCTGCTTATAAGTCAAAACAAAACCAATGAAATTACAACATTCCCGTGAAGAGAACTCCACTTTCATCAAATAATGCCTGGTTTACAAATTTGTTAACTACTGTTGGATCATTATGTAAAACGAATTTTCGTATGCATAGCTTGGATACTTTCAGCATTAAGACCTAATAGCTGTTATTATTTAATACACGTTTCTGTAAAGGTATGTACGTTTTTGTTTCTAGAATAATTATGAAAAAATTTTCAAGATTCGTGCAATCGCTTTATGGATGGCAAAGTTCGCGATCTATAGCACCGTCTTGTTTCGCACGATGATGGAATACTGACGTTAAACCGCCTGAAATCTCTTTTCCGCTAAGTACTGGAAGATGTGAATTTGCTAAAAGCGCATTCATGAGAAAAAAGCAATTTTACTCCGCTCGCCTTCTCGACACTTCTACTCACGGCTGAAAGAATCCATGAATACTCTTTACTGCCAGTGAAGCTAAAATCAACTGCTGCGTTGGAACGGCTGCTGGTTGCTGACTGTTTTTACGCAGAACTTGTCAGTTTTTTTGACTAACGAAGATGTGATGCTTCCTTCTTCTTTTGCAGCCATGTAGCTTTAACCACTGCTTGAGTATGTGCAAAAGCATGTGAACAAAACTTTTGCAACTGTCGAATATGTGGTCAGTTTTAATTTTTTGTCATACTCCAGTTACATGTAAAAAGTTTATATGTTATGTCAGTGCCCGGATAGCATGATATAAAAGCTAGCTTGTTGGTTTTGAATTTATTTCTTTGAAAGATATATAGAAACGCACAGACCTGTAAAAAACATTGTAAAAACTTTTTAAAAAACTTATTTCATTAAACTAAAAGTGCGTCAGCTACAATTTCATCTTCTATTTTTATTTTCTTTGTTAAAAAACAAATATCTCTTTTTTATGCTGTACCCAATGGTGATCATGAAAAAGCGGAGCACATTTTATTTAGACAGTATACCCGCTGTATACAAGATACGTCGCACATTACTGCTATGAGTTTCAGAAAGTAAAAAACGTAAACTACGATACTGTGGTGTAACATCCAAAAATCAGATGCTTTTTCCCTTCGAAAAACGAAAACGAGGTGATTTTTTAAGCCACTGCGCTTGAAACGTTTACATAACAGAAGCTCCAACGTTGCCTTTACAGTCATACGTCTTTGTACAGAAAAAAATAAAACATGTTTGTTTCATCAAATACAGGGAGGCGTAACAAAAGTCAACTGATATATGTCGACACGCCTTCGGTGCAAGCGACACAAACACTGCCACATTTTCAAACACATTTTCAGAGACTGAAGACACATTTGTCCGATGGTTTTTGACAAATGGCTGCACTCCGATCTAACAAGTGGAACTATACCCTTTAGCGTAAAGAGAAGTATCTCGGAATTTTTTGCGCTCACTTTGAGTTTTCCTTTCATGTTTCCTTAAAATGTGATTTGTCATCGAGTTTAATAAAATCTTTGCAATTTGTTATGCACCTCTTAAAAGGTTCATAAGCTGCATCACAACTTCTTAATTCCCGCAACATTCTGTTTGTATTTGTCATGTTCTAACCTGCATGAACTGAGACAGGAAAAAGGCAGGAAATGGTTGCCATCCATTGGTGCATTGCTGCCTAAGTGATTGATGTGGACAGTTCATTAATCAGCGTTCGTCTCCTATTTGTGATCAAGGTGAGCTTTTCAATGGTAATAGCGTTTGTCACAACATATTATTTTGTAACTTCTTCACTCCCACACGCAACGCGCTTTACTTTAAGCATAGATCGCAATGACAAGGAACACACAAATAAATGAATGAATACGAGGATAGCCGTGGTGGTAGCAGAAGAATATACGCTTGATGGCGCACATACACTTTCATTGATGAAACACAAACGTAAAATGCATACGAATGAATGACCACATCACGATTATCGTAATGTAGTGCTGCGATGACTTCCAAGTACACCGATTTATAAAATGCATAGGGGGAGTGAGAGGCTGTNAAGTACCGGGGGTCATTTAGGCTGCAGACCTCCCAAGGACAAAGCTATACTTATAGTGTAAAGGGAACAGTTTACATAGCAGTAAGTAGTCTTTTGCTCGGAGCATAAAGTTTAATATGCGCAATGCGGTTATATTGTATATTGAAGCAAAATGCGTTACAGGCAAGGTCAAGCCACCAAAAAAATGGTTTAACGTTGTCACATTAAACATTTTCACATATTTAAAATATTCGTGAAAGCAGGAGAGGAAATGTGGGGAATGTTATAAACTGGTGCAGCTCTACAATGGCGTCGCGGAATTTAAGCAAGTTGAGAACAAGGCGTCCAAACAAGTATTTCGGAAAAGTATTCTCACTTGATGTCACGAGTCGTGCATGGGAACGGAAAATCGTTTGCAATATGATAGGCACATTATTCGCTTTGCGCTTGTAGACCTAAGGCATTCCACTACTTCATACAAGGGTTTGATGCGACCAATTTCAGTGAACCCACCAGAAACCAAACTGAGTAAGATATAACAGCGAAATTTCATGATGTGACTATTTCCATTGTAACAGCGTTAAATAGTTAAATCAATGGTTTACATACACCAATAAAAAGAACAGAAAATAAGTTTCTAGTAGCCGAGTAACACATATTTTTTATATTCCGCTGAAAATAGTGCCAAACACGGTTTATTTTTTATTTCTAAAGGAAGTTTTGACCAGATTTCTGTTGCGCTGCGCTTTATAATTTCAGCGCCTGATTTTGAACGTGCTTTTGGTAAAGCAAATTGTCGGGTTTTGAATTGTCTTGTATTGTACAGATAAACATCTGTAATGAGCTGAAAATAATTGTTAAACGTAGCTGGTAGCTGAAAGTTAGTGTATTTTTAAATTAAATTCCTCACTTCAAGATTGTACTTATATTTTAGCTGGAGAATTTTCTGCGTTTTATAAATGGTGATAACTTTGTTAGTCACAAGTAAATTTGTGTGGGGCCGCGGATCGAACACCCAACCTTCCGATTGAGAGGCGGAAACTATCCCAATGAACTATCGCCGTCACCTGCTTGATGTGCTGTTGGTCAAAAACTCATCTCAACACACGGCAGAGGGAACTGTGCTTTACATTTCTGGATGAAAACAAAGCAATTTTTATGTGTTGGATGAAGTGGGTAATGATTGTTGTCTGATCTCGTTTCGTTGTTTTTTGTTTTTTTTTATGAGCTGTGATGTTTCGTCCGAGCTGATTTTGCTGCATTGTAGCTTGTTGGAGATGCGTCTCTTTTCTGCATATTTGTTTGTTTGTTTATTCGCTGTGGGGTACTGATTTTGGGTAGGTGCAAGCATTCTACTTTCAACTCTTTAACGATCGCAAAGCCATTATAGTGGCTTTGACTTTTTCCAGTCATAGCTTTCCAGCCGATAGAGCTATAGAGCTGTTCAAATCCTCTAAAGAAGCAGAAAGTCTCCAAGGTTAGAATTTAACAAATCCATAAAATTTCGAGTTTGCAATTTTTTGGGGGTGATGTCATTATTGGGTGGGTCCAAGGGCTTTTCGGATGACGTCATTGGGGCCTGAGGAAAAGGTTCGAGGGGTAAGGTATTTTTTTTTACTTTCAAAATAAACTAGGTAAAAATCCGTATCTTTAGAGCCTTTGATTAGCCTTCAAGAATATTTTGCAACCACAAATTCTAGAAGGCCAATCAAAGGCTCTAAAGTTGTGGATTTTCGCCAAGTTTATTTTAAAAGGAAAAAACAAGTAAGTTCCACCTTGTAATTTTTTGCTCATGTCCCGATGACGTCATCCGAAAATCTCTTGACCCCCACCCACTCATGACATTGCCTCAAAAAAATTTCAAACCCGAAAGTTCCAGGATTTTTTATAATCGAACCTAGGAGACTTTCTGCTTCTTTAGAGGGTTTCAACAGCTCTCCAGCTTTATCGGTTGGAAAGTTGTGACTGGACAAAGTCAAAGCCACTATAGTGGCTTTGCGATCCTTAGAGGGTCAAAGCTTTGAGAAGATAAGAACAGTGTTTCCAAATACAAATGGAACAGACTTATCGCTAAAAGTGTTTCCAAAATAAATCTATCTATATGAAAACTGCGGAGAGCCTAGCATTTCTCTTTACCTTTGTCAAAGATTTACTGTATTATGAATTGGCGTGGTTGGGCTGTGAGCGGCTGTGTTATCTTTTTGCGCGGTGACTTTTACCTGCGTTGTTAAGTTGCTGAGAGATGCCATGTTATATTTTTGATAGCCTTCTTTCGGGGTTATCATATATGCAGGCTGTGCTGGGTTCACAGATGCGGATTGTTGATTTGATGAAAACGTGATGGAATTCAGAGTGGGTTTTTGCTTTGTTCATTGCGTGGTGTTGTTACTTCATTGTAATGCCTTTATCTTCGTTTTCATTTTTTTGTTTTCACAACTGGGCTTCACTAGCATTTTGTTGCTTTACATGAACTTGTGGGGACAGTAACCAATGACAGCTACGGCCGTCGCTGGTTGGCCTGATAATCCTGATCACTTGTTGTCTTTGTGGTCGGGGTGCTAAATAAGCTGTACTGCGCTTTACAAGTCACTTTCTCACTTCCAGACGCTACAAGTGATTTGTCTTCCGGATTTATCGCTTCAGCGCTCTTCAAACTAAAATGCGACGTCAAGACGGGGCCAAAACATTCGCCACTGAAAGGCAGACACGAAACTCGATATCTTACACAAGAAGTCGGGCCTGAAATTAACACCTGAAAAACTGTTTCGATTGATGTGGACAAGTCGTACATTAGCAAAGTGCAGAGTCAATGGACGAAAAGTTCTTTCGAAGTGATAAGCAGTTTCAGGCGTTGCAGGACGTGGACAGAAAACGATGTGCTACAGGAATAATTGTGGTTAAGCACCCTCAGAAGCAGCGGTATCAGCCGGTGAGGAATTCCTCCCCAGGGAGGAATTTCATGACTTCAGGGGAGGAATTTCCACTTTCTACTTAAGTTCACCATGTATTTGTAAGTCGTTTAGTACACTATCACACGTTTTTGTTGACAAATTTCAGTGCCATTATTTGACAACAAAAAGTTTTTGTCCTAGTTTTATTAATCAAGTTAGTGTTGTTAATAAAGTCCATTGTTCCAGTTGTAGTTAATACTAGCCTGCGAACCCGAACAGGGGAGGAATGAAAAATTCCAAAATGAGCAAAGGAAGGAATGCATAAAAAAAGGTAGGGAACCACTGCTCAAAAGCANGTGATTTTGAAAAAGTGAAAATTTAATCAAACGTGCACAATACTTTTTCTCAAACAATTTTATTTTTTTATGAAAACAAGGTACAAAACTTAGTGTACTTGATGTCACAAAGAATCTTAGTATTAATCCATAGTTTTTTGTATAGCAGCTTATTTAGAAACTCCGCTTAAACTTATCGTACGCGTCACAATACCGTGATACACTGAAACCAAAAGGTGTACAGGATTTAAGTAGCATGGGTTGTCTATGCTGACGGTAGGATATTTAGCCAACCTTCAAGATTTAGAAACTGAGCTATTCTGAAAAACTACAGTAAGTTGTTTCACCACGCCATGCAAGAAGCGATTGTTGAGTATTTTGTGAAGGACAACTTCGACTTTTGAATTCTATCGAAAAGTGCAATTTGCACAATTTCGTTGCACCTACTTGAAGTGAGTTGTACACGGAAGCAACATAGATTTTTTTTTAGGCAGCATTAGTTTTTGCCACTTTCATTATTACTTTTCATCAACCGCTTGGGCTTTTCACCTCTGAACACAATATTTTTAAACAAGCCAATTTATCGCGTGTTGACGTTTCGGCCTATTTGTTAGGAAAACCCACAGGCAATCAAAAGTTTTTTTCACTAATTCCACTCCTACTTTAAAGAAAAGCAAAATAAGAAGATTTATTTCAAATATGTTTGGCTTCAGCTCACGGGCCACGTTTATGCACCCACGATTAAAAAACGCTACTCCCACCATTTTTCGACTTGAGGTGTGTCACTGTAATTGTTCTTAATATTGTTGAAACCCGAATTCGACCTGAAAGATTATCAATCGCTCACGGTCAAGTTTCTGCCAATATTTTTACTCATGGTTTTTGAAATCAGAGTTATTAGGCTTACATAAATTCAGGATTGTGCAAGGCTGATAGTTGGTTTGTTTCGGTAGTGATTGTGAAAAATTCACATAGAATCCCAGAAACATGTAAAATTTGTATGCTTTAGAATAGAGTTGCCCGGTTGATAAAAAACAGAACAAGTGGAGTAGCAAAACGAGTTTTCTGAAAACTAGTGTATCTACCGCAAATCTAAAGTCTGCCCATTCGTGTTGACGTAAATACGAAAATCGATATTGTTTTGGTGAAATCACTACCAAACAACATAATATCATAAGCTGAACAGGTTACCCCCATCAGGTATGGTTCTTGTTTTTATTATTGCAGTTGTTCTTAAATGAAAAAGTGTCAGAGTCGTTTCAGCTAACACTTTGATAAGTCTTCGAGCAAAGTCGGCCCAACATGAAAAACAGTTCTCACAAATTAATACTCTAAAGGTATTCAAGTCACTCAGGTTTGCTGAAAACACCGCGTCGAGCAAGGATTACCCTGGATAAGACAACCTTAGCAGCAATGTTTTTTCAGACAAGCTGATATCAACGTTTCCACAAAACTGAAAGTCTAATCTCTACAGCAGTATGGTTCCCAACCGAGGAGAAATTCCTCCCCAGGGAGGAATTTCATGAGTTCAGGGGAGAAATTTCCACTTTATAGTTAAGTTACTTATTCACTGCAAGTGTTGTACTTCTTTTTTAAGTTGACATTGGCTTTTTCAATTAGTTATGATAACACTTTGTATTTGCAAGTTATTTAGTGGACTATCATACGTGTTTGTTGACAAACTTCAGTGCCATTGTTTGACAACAAATAGTTTTTTTTACACTTTTATTAATCAAGTTATTGTCGTCAATAAAGATCATTGTTCCAATTGTAGTTGATACTAGTCCACGAACCCGAACAGGGGAGGGATGAAATTTGCATAGGCCGAGGGAAGAATGAAAAGTTCCAAAATGAGCAAAGGGAGGAATGCATCAAAAAAGGTTGAGAACCACTGCTCTACGGTAGGGTGCGTTTTTGCGAAATATTCATGCACGGTTACCTTTCGCAGAAAATCGTCATTGTGCATAGGCTGCAATTGTTCTACAATCTAGACATATTGCTATCAACTATGAAAGTTTGCTATTTGTTCCTTTGCTCGGTTATCATCGGATCTTTCGTCATAAACCGCGTCGGGGCAAGCAGGATTACGTCTTACNGACCAGGAGCTCCGCTTGACGCGGAAGGATCTCAAGCGCAAGGTGGCGACGTTTCCACGATATTTGTCCCCGCACAGTCCGAAAAGAGTCACGGAAACCAACAGGAAGATTTAGTCAGACAAAACCCAACAAACCAAACCGTCCAAGCTCACACATACCTTCATCGCAAGTCCCATATGTTACTACGCCACCAAACTCCGAAAAATAAGAAGCGGACCAACCGCAAGCATAAAAAACATCGAGAATCAAAGGAAAGGTCGTCAGCGACGCTGGATGAGGCAAGTGCGCGTAAACGGGTTCGCGACAGCTCTTGGTATTACTGCTCGAACGGAGGCCTTCCTCGGGATGTAAGCAAGGTAATGAGAGAAGGTGGGCGAAGAGGCTTGATGTGCCAGCGGGAATATCCAACACACACTTGCTGCGCTGACGAGCACTTGACGTCAGAGCTGGTAGGGTCGCAGGTCAGTTGCTTTGACTACAAAGATAGTGTTGCAACCTTTGCGTTGGCGTTGCGTTGAATGTGTGATTCACCACGAACGGGATGTGCGCGAAGAACAACACCCATATATATGTGGCAGGAACAAGCAATAAAAGAGTGATCGCGATAGAGTGATTTTGGTGTGTTATCTCTACCGACACTAACAGGTAAATGATTGAACGTAGTGTCTAGCGTACGCGAAGAGTGATCATGCCATGTGATCTCTATTGTTACTTGCTGCCACAGTCTGAAGCTTTGCGCACTTGCCGCTCGGGCTTTCCGATCGCAACAACAGGAAAGCATCAGCTTAATGCAGGAAAGAAACTTAGGTCATGCTGCTATTTCTGAGGCCTGATATTATCAAAAATATTTGTGAACTTGATGCGATTGCCCAATATTTTCTGTATTCAGGCAAGGATGCAATCTGCGTTTCTTGGACAAAAATGTGGCTAATCCGTTATGGAGCAACGTAATTTCACCACCTTTTACAAAGATTTTGAATGTATTGATTTGCACAGCACTTCAGTCGTAATAATTCGAAAAAGCAGAAGTCTTTGAAACGTTTCTGGGCAGTTGCACTGCACGTCAAATGAAATTTTTGATATTTTTGATTGCATTCTTGCTCTTATAAATATACGTCCACATTCTTCAGCTGTGGTTTTGTTTCTTATCACTTGGACCGCTTGTCACACCCCGCCGTAAAAAGTGATTCTTTGATTCTTTGATTCAATTATGGCGATTATAGCGATCTGTGATTCTTTGATTCAATTATGGCGATTGAATTAGATGCATGCGCCGTGATCAACTCAAATTCACATTTTTGTGAAGTGACGTACAGACAATATTTTTGGTAAATGCAAGCCTCTGTGAGTGCTAAAAAATTTTTATTTTTCATGCTACAAAACTTGTTCAGTGTATTTCCGTAGAGGATCGCCCACCCAAGGCTTGTGAAAAAACGAAATAAGTTAAAGACAAAAACACAAACATTTCTGACTTTCTTTGTTGCAGATCGTGGAGCAAGTATCAGACCCTCGGTGCGCCAGGATGTTGTCGAAGCTGAGATGTGCGCACTGCTCCCCGCGGTCATGGTGGCTTTTCCATGCCCCAGATCATGTCCGATTACCTCACAAACGGATGATACCGATTCTCTGCCCTCACTTCTGCAGACATTTTCAACAAGCATGCGGCAATCTTGTGGCAGGTACTGCGCTGATCAAATGCATTAAAACCCTTTAACGACCACCGGAGCCAATTAATTGGCTCGAGGTTTTTTTGTTATAACTCGCCAGCTGCAGCAGCT
>JGI24022J15233_10008247_pt1 | contig 11609 bp, 8 predicted proteins | sample Ectturendosymbi2_FD_15233 | JGI IMG/M metagenome (IMG submission 15233)
TATTCCTTCTTTTAAATCATCCAATGCTTCCTTCATCATGGCTTCCGCATAAACATTGAACAGTGTTGGTGAAATCAGACAACCTTGCCGGACTCCTATTCCAACTTCACTAGGTTCAGTCAGTTCATAGTTCAATCTTACTGCAGCTGTTTGACTCATATACAACGTTGCTATAAGTCTTCTGCCCGCCAATCTACACCAATGTTATGCAATATCTCCATCAATTTTCTACAATTGACGCGATCAAATGCCTTCTCATAGTCTACAAAGCACACGTAGAGATCTTGGTTGAATTCAATGCTTCTCTCAGACAGACACTTCGTAACTTCAATTGCATCTCTTGTGCCTCTTCCGCTACGAAAGCCAAATTGATCTTTCCCAAAAATTCTTCTGATTTACTTTCTATACGTTTAGCCAAGATCCTCAACACCACCTTTGATGCATGTGATATCAGGCCAAAAAAAAGTTCCAAAATCTTCGCATGTTCAGTGCTTAACCATTACTGGCATTTCACAGCCAAGCTTGAACGTTGCAAGGGAATTTCGAATTTCACAAGGGCTTCAAAGTCATTAGGTTTTATTTAGGTAGTCCTGGAAAAAGTGACGAGGTCTACTCATTCGTAATACAGTCCAGGTTGAATCCTTGCCTGCATTCCTTCAAAGAGTGTTTCAGTTGGCAGACGAAGTCTCATATCTACGATTGAAACAATACAGTAGCATCAGCGACATGGGCGTCGGAAGGATTTTTTCCAGAGGGGGGACCAATAGTGAATTTGTCCAAACGTCGCCAAAAATATTTTTCCAGGGGGGGCCAAAAGTGGCAAAATTTAATGTTACCCACTCGAAACTAGAAAAACGGCCTTTGTGCCAAAAATTTAATAGGAAAATATCAAATTTCAAATTCCAGGGGAGCACAATGACTCCCCTTCCGACGCCCATGATCAGTGATTAAATATATCCTAACATTCATACCAGCCTCTTGTATCTGACAACTTCACCACTCGCAATATCGTCTGTAGAATTTATCTCACAGGAAATATATTCAACTGAAGTTTAAAAAATCTAGATAAGTGATTTGATGAATTCGTTGAAACAAGACGAAAAATTAGGCAAGTTTACTAGTAGCCTATACATCTGCCACACGAAAGCCACGACTGCGCTAGTTCAGTACGGAACCAGGTGTTTGTTTTAGGCCACTAATTTTTACTCCGTCTTGATCGTTCGGTCTGCATCTTGATTAAAACGTAAAATTTCTCTTTTTAGGAAATGTTATGAAGAGAACTTACCTGTGACCGTTTGCGAAAAAGTTGTGCCACGGTTGAATAAGCACGACGACGTCATTGAATGATATTTATGAAAATTCTCCCCCCTGAAATGAAGAGCTGGTTGCCCCCCTGCTCTTCACCATAGGTGTAGGAGCAGGCAAATTTGGCAGTACGAAGGATTTTTGCCCAAATTTCCCCAAACTTGCCCGAAAAATACTCCAAAGGAAATGACCTCCAAAAATAAAAAAGGATTGCTTTTCTTTTCATGTTGGGTGCATTTTTTCAAATCAAAGCATGTAAAGCACCACTATTGCGCAAATTTCCCCCAAACTTGCTCAAATTTCCCCTAACTTGCCCGAAAAGAACAAAATAAAAAAACGTCTGCACTTGCATTTGTGGTGTCATTTTCGTAAAATCAAAGCACACAGCGATTTTGCGAAGGTATTCACACATTTTGCCCAAATTTCCACAGATTTTGCCCGGATTTTAAGTGATTTTGCCCAAATTTTTATCAAATCAAACGTTTTGGGGGTGTGCTTGCACCACCTGCACCCCTGCCTCCTACACCAGTGCTCTTCACATACTTTCCTTGTTTTCGACAAAGATATTTTAGATAGGGTGCGGCTGATATAAATGATGACAACAAAACAAAACTTTAATCCTTTCAACAGTTAGAAAAGCCCGCGATCACAAGTTTGATAAATTGCAATTGTTGCGTACCCATGTAACATCATAGTAGCAGCGGTTGGCAAAGCAAATGCAGCAGCTGAAAGAGCTCAGGAAAATATAGGCGAGAGCGTTGTCCAGAAAGGAAGAAAAAAGCGTGCATAGAAAGAATAACGCAGGGGCGAATTTGTAGTAACTGTTACTTCTAATTAGAAAGTTCTGTTAATATCTGTTGTTCTTCGTAATTTTTACACTATTCAAAATCATCTCGACCGGAGGAGCAAACCCCGCAGTGTGTCGCTTCCAGCCTGCGGGTCGTATGTTTGACACCCATGCTAGACAATTCTTCATTGGGGGTAGTTTCAGGCAACTCAGATGGTGTTCATGCTCAAACGGTATAACTGAAGTGCGTTACAAAAAAGAAATGATATTATCACAAAACACATGTAAAAAATAGCACGTACTATATGACGGTAAAAGTCACGGTCTGGTTATGGTTATACTGCGCAACGTCAATTTGTACTTTATCGCGGAGTTAAATAACAGCTTCGACTTATTGAAAAATATATAAGGAAAAAACAGCACTGCTATAATAATATTGCTAATAATGCTGGCTGTTTAACTATAAGCTTCTGATTCTAATTCCAAGTGCCAGTGTTGTTGGTGAAAGTCAAGCCTTATTCTGCTAGGTCATTGGATTTTAATATGAGAGTCACGACTACCAGAAGCGTCGTGAACCATTTTTGGAGGGTGGAAAATAGATATTTTATGTACACAGCTGTATTACATTTGGTTTATTCGAACTTTATAGATGGGGATCTTTGGCTTATAGTGGGTTGTTATAATGGGTCGCGGTACAAACAAAGTTGAAAAACGTTGGGGACACATCATGTCAAACAATAAGAGTTCCACCGTTGTATTGCGTTGTCTTGCAATGTTGTAAATTCATTGCACACAGTATCGCTCTTTGTTATGTTTTTAAAAAGTTTATCGGTAGAGTTCTTTTAATTGTTTTTCAATAAGTCTCCACAACTTTTATTTCTTTGGTTTCAATCCCGATTGTCATGTTCCTAATTTTTTGTATCTTCTGATGACATGCATTTGCCTTGTTTTTTTTTACCCAAAATATATCAGCAATCGTAAATAAAATGGCTAACTTCAGGCGTTCTAACTTTGCGTCTTCAGAAGTCAGCAACTTATCACTTCAAAAAAAACGTACATTGTTGCAATTAACTGCGTCTATTACGTAATGGGGATAGATTTCACCGAAAGATGCCATGTTTTATTCAATCAAGTGGCGGAATCTCTGCTGTGCTATGTGCATGAGCGTCCTGTACTCATGTGCAAATGTTATCTGCTAGAATCGCAGTACTTTCGAAAGTTTCAGCCACCTGAACACTCATCAGAGTAACCTTCTCAGTCGAAATGCAGCCTAACCAATCGAAGTACAGGAGTAGCCTGTTTGTGATATTTGTTTGTTACCTGTTCGGTATTTGTTCCAACATCTAATATGCGTTTATATCCGAGCAGTGGTGGACTTAGGGTAGGGGGACCGAGGCAAGACTGAAAAGAGGGACTCTCTGATCACGTCATCATACTCAGCCAACCGTGATAAGCAGGCCCGTAACCAGAGGGGGCGCAGGGGAGGCGAAACCCCCCCTAGAAAAATTTTCGCCCTCCCTGGAAAAATGTGTTGGATATAATTTGAAAATTTTGGACATAGTTCAAAAAGTTTGTGCCCCTCTCAGAAAACTCTTCGCCCCTCCTGGTGTCCCAAGCTGGTTACTGGCCTGGCGATAAGACCCTTTGATCAAGCCTAGGATGCCACTCAAGGCCTAGGATGCATTTGCAGGCCACTCAAGGATGCGTTTCTGAGACTACGGCATGACTGACGACTGACATAACAGAAACTGCAAAAGGTACCTACCGAATTTATTCGATTGTAGTTCATGGCTTATAAAGCTTTTTTCATCATTTCGTGCGGCTTACAATCGAGGCGGTTTACACTTTCGTCTCTAGTATATCGAAAGGTCTAAATGACGCCCAGTCTTTCCTTGGCTACGTTTTTTCGACCAAACTCTCTTTTCGCATTATCTTTCCACTCTTCAGCATCACGAGCACACGCGCGCACTCCATCACAGGAGGGAATATGATGAACAGAAGGCAGTTGCAATGGTGTTAGCATCATTGCCAGGGTTGCCAATTGAACGCGAAACTTGCTATACACGAAAGTATCTCAGAGGCTTAGGTAACCTATGTTCAAGTGAGGCTTACAATCAAGCGCGGATTACATTATTTTTTAAAACCATTGCGTTTAACCCTATTCCAACGTACAGTTTGAAGAATGCATTCTCCCATAGGTCTACGCACAAACCTTATGCTGGGACAGTGGTGGATCCAGACCAAGCGTTTGGGGGGGGCAGTCAAATACGGGGGCGCCAAAAAGGTCTTCACTTGTTCAAATACTAAAGGTTGTCTGCGACAATCGTTGTGTGTCACACGGAAGAGGTTACTTTTTGTAGGCCAAAAAGTGGATATTTTTGTTGGTCGAACTATGTGATTTTTCAGGGAATAACCAAACCACAGTTTGAAAGTGCTTTATATCATTAATTCAGAAAACGTTTGAAACGAGTCCCAATCAGTGGGCCTCATTTTTAACAAGCTACACAGATCTCGTATATCTACAAAATGTATTTGTAAGGTATAAAAGTATGCTGCGTGCAAACGTTTGCCACTGTTTTGGCTATCCCTAGCGAGATCAGTGAAGACCAGTGTCTGACACGCATTTCAGACCTGGTTAGAAGCAGAACGGTTCTTCTTAGACTTGGATGTGACAACTCATTTCCCACGATAGGACTTAAATAAAAAGCTAAATGACAATCACGTTTCCAAGCGAAGCATGTGCATTTACATGTACACGAAAGACTTATTTATTGCTGAAGCGACAATTCAAAAACAACACGTCAATGAAAGGCATTTGCCAGGACACTACTCACATTTTAGGTAGGTTTGCTGGCTATCGTAAAAATCTATCTCATAATCGCATAATAGATTTTCACTGGGCCTTAAACCATATTTCCCTAAAATACATTTGACGCCAATTATAAAGGTAGATTTTCAATCAAGTCTTTAAATACCGTTTCACATTCTTCGACATTGGATTGCTGATGTGAAGAAAAAAGCATCAATCCCACTAGACCAGGTTATCAAAAAAAGTTGTGACACTTTTCAAAAGAAGTGGAAACAAGGGGGCTGAGCCCCCCAAATTCACAATCATACCTCCAAAGTTGCTTTAGTCTCCTAATGAAGTCATTTTTCAATGCATGGTATATTATTACAAAGGCCCCGAAGAAGCTCAAAGCCATCCCCGATGCTGTTGATCTGGCGCTGGATCTGCTTCTATCCAGCCAGGCCAGAAAACACAGAGGAGAATCAGTCTATCACCGATTTAAAACCACGAACCTTCGCCAACACCAAAGTCACCAGTAAAAAAGTTAAAGATTTCACCAGAAGATTTCTTCTTGCTCAAATTTATATGATACAAACGGAATGATCTAGCAACCAATAAACTAAGCATTTTTCTTTCGGTTGCAGATGTCGCTAACCATGCCAAATTTTTCTTTTCATGGTCAGCGTGAGTTGTCTACGGGTTTGCAATTGCAACAAAAGGTTCAAAACCACACAGCCATCAGTAACTGTTGCCTGGCTCGTAGCCAGGTGGGGGCAAAAAATCCCGTCGTTCCTCCAATTTTGGCCTGCAAATATTCAAGTGTTGAGCACAAATTGTTATGACCACGTACAGTAAAACCATTATTCAATGCACTAAGCTGAAGATAGCTAGTCTTTTGCCAAAGTTTCGGCGTTAGAGCTATAGGCGTACGAAGTGGGGAGAGATTTGGAAAAGATTTTTAAAATTCAGGAAAAACTTCCCGATATGTTCGGACAAGCTTCAGAAGAACCATCGCCCTGCAAATCTCTCCTATTCGTTTTCCTCAAAGTAGCGTAAAAATTCGGGAGAATTGAAAAGTTTTCTCTCCCTAAATCCCAAAGTTCCCGTATGCCTGTGGTTAGAGCTGTGTACCATGATTTGTTGAGGCGCGTCGCTGNGCGCAGTAATCAGGGGCGTAACGACGNGGGNNAAGGGGCACAATTCCCCGGGCGCCGAAAAGTCCTAACAATGTCACAAGTACTTCAGTGCAGTNCATTTGCTTCCGAAAGACCTCCGGTTCGAATATGGGGGCGCCAAACTTGCTTCTTGCCCTGGGCGCCATCTAACCTCATTACATCCCTAACAGTAATCCAGTACTCCTCTGCGCTGTCAATGTATATGAAGTGAGGAGTTGCACAATTGCATAGTTACGTTGGTCATAATTCTTTGAGCTAATCGAACACGTTTAATGCATTGTTGTCACATAGCGGCAAGTTGTTTGCTAACGAATACGTCTGTAGCTTTTTACACGCTGCATTACGGTTCAATCAGCAGGGGTGTAAGGAGGGGGCAAGGCGGGTGCAATTACCCGGGCGCCAAATCACTCTCGGGGCGCTGAAGTACTACCGGGACGCCGAATGTTTGCGAGGGCGCCAAAAAGTCCCAACAATGTCACACGTACATTCTTCAATACAGTAAATTTACAGTACATGGACCACTTGTGGTCCACCTGGACCGCGTTGATAATCACTGGTCTAATGTAAAAGCCTTCAATTGAAAACTTTCGCTTAATTGCTTATGGCAAATTTAGCAAAAAAGTGACTTCTTGGAATGAAAAATTTAGATATATATAAAACCAGGGGTGGATATTAAGGGAAGCGAAAGAGGCGGTAGTTTTGGGCCCTCCTTTTGAGAGTTTGACACTTACATTTTGCATTGCTTTGTTAAAACGTTTATTTATCACTCTAGACTTCTAGAGCCACATTTAATAAACACTGAAGCAAGTCAATGTTTGTCAAAATAAGCAAAAGTTACGTGCAAATGTGCCACAAAGGGCCCGTCAAAACGTTTAATGTGCAGACAAAGAACAATAACAATCTAAAATCGAAAGACTCCAAACAATTTACAACGTGAAACGGTCACGCAGAAGCAAATTCCCAAACAAAATGAAGATTTTAACTTACTTTAAAGTTTCTGTATAGCTTGTGTAAAATATAGGGACTGCGTTTCGGAGAGTTGCCTCGGCACCTAAATTCTAATATCTATCCTTGCATATAATAAAGAAAAAATTTAATACAAAGGACCGCGTGGTCCCTACAAGCGCGGTGCCCTTAGCAATTGCTGCATTTGCTACTATTGTTAATCCTGCACTGATTGCATGCTTGATGTGACGACGCCGGGATCGGCTTCCTGCTTCAGTTTCTATTTTTGGGATGCCACAATTCATCTGATGTATGGAGGGACTATGCCACGCGACCAGGATCCTTGAGAGGAAAAAAGGTGTTGGTGCGAGACCTGTTTCGGGCCCTCTTATGATTTATAGATCACTGTTCAAAAGGTTCATTAGCTTTTCAATACTGTGAATAGAAATGATACGCTTTTTTATTATTTTATGCTATAACCATTTACCAACGTTATTAGTTAATTTCAAAATATCTCAGGCTGATCTCAAACAATCCACATAACATAGTTTGGTGGGTTTTAGGCAGTCGGTGATAGCACTTCTATGCGCCATTCCGGATTGTTTCTAGCCTCGAGACGTTCGACGCCAAATAGGAGAGGCATACTCTGTGACGGGGAAACTTAGAGCCAGAGCCGTAGTAGGATTGTTTTTGGATCGGCACCTCATCTAGAATTTGTGAGCTTTTTGAGTATGTTGCTTCTAGACCCTACCTTTGCTTTCGTCTTGAGGATGTGTTCTTTGTGTGTAAAGGAGAGGTCCAGGGCAATGCCTAAATAGAAAAGCTTCCGATTTTTCCCAAAATAGCTGACATGTAGTTAGCGACTTGCTTCCCTGTTTCTGAGGTGGAAGGCACAGAGTTGGGTTTTGTCTGGATTAGGCCCGAGGTGATTTATTGTGTAATATGGGATGTGATTGTCCAAGGCGCCAACGAGAAAGCCCGACACTTTTTTAAACGACATTTTATGGATTGCAATTCATAATTTATTTACATACAAAAAAACGCCTGGTGACTGTTGAGACGGCCGAACATTTGTAAATATTAAACAACGGGGCGACAACGTCTCCTTGGGGAAACCCAATTTTTGTTTCCTCCACGGACTCTTTCGGTGACAAAGAATCTCCTATTTTCCAGCAAATTTCGGATAAACCTGGTCAGATGGGAATCACGAGTGCATTCGTACGATTTCTTGGTAAGTAGTCTGTAATCGAGTGCGTCGTATGCTGCGGATAGGCCAATAAAAGCAGCTGCTATAATTTCTTCTCTCAAAACCATCATCAATGAACTGAGATCGATTTAGAAGCTAACCAGCGCAAAACGTTCCTGGTCTGAAACAAAGTTTACCTGTGTTCATTCGCTTTTAATCATTTTTTGCATCAAGTAACTTCTAGCGATTTTTCAAACAAACAAGAAAATTAGCTTCAACACAGCGCATTTCGCATTTCCATATCTTTCAGCTGGTTGAAAAAGAAACTTTCTAAATTTACTGAGTTTTTGTACCGATTTGACGTAGAATGTGTATTTCATCAACTGGGATGCAATACATCATATAACCTATCGGGAATGATGAATTCAAGATATCAGAATTGCAATTTTGTTGAATCTTTATACTTGGATAAAATGGAGTTTACCGCTAGAAAAATTGAAGAACAGCAGTCAAATGCCCAGCTTTAACTCAACCAGATAAAGGACTCAGAGACAATTCGAAGCATTCAGGACAAACGGGTGTAGCAATAAAGTGGATCGCTGCTATAGACAGAGCTACCATCGATCTAGAACCAAAAATAAGGACGGCTGAGGGAAATTTGATTTTATTACCTAAAAGAAAACAATTGTTTCTTTTTGCACGACTAATATCAGATCATATATTTGCCTATTTATCTCCAGAAACTTCAGCAATGTCTTTTTCTGACTTCCTTCTTGGAATCGTCATTCATCACGGAAACCGTATTTTTCGCTTGCTTATTTCTTGAATCAATTAAATGCTAAACTTTCGCTGCAAAACCAGCTTTCCTAGGAATCCTAACCAGAGGTAAGACAGCTTGCAGTGCTCACAATGCCTGATAGTGCGAGTGCGTTGCGTCTGTGCTAAACGTTTAGTATTTTTATGACGCCACAAAACCTTGATACAAAATGTTTACAATGAGATGTCTATTAGATATTGCTTATCTAAAATTCTAACGCTTTAGAAAATAAGAAATAAGGACGCAGGTCACAAATAAAGATATTTCTTAGAAATAACGGCAGTAATGTTTAAGACGTAGTACTGCAAAATAAGGACAAATCTTAAATATAAGGACGTTATGGTAACCCTGGCTACAGAGAAGTGTGCATTGAAATAGTGTGATATCACATGAGGAATTGACACGCATGTGAAGCTTTCACAAAACTGCTAAAAGGATTTTTATAACGCAGTCAACAGGCGTAATTAAAAGCAACGTAAAAATGCATGTGATAAAACTAAAAAGAAAAAACATGCAAAAATTTAAAAGCGAATTCTAACAATCAAACAGTAAGCAAAATGTTTGATTGGTACAAAGAAGAGGTATAAACACGAAATCTCCCGAATATTTTTATTACAAAACTATGGTATACAATAGTTTACGGATCTGACGTAGACTTATTCTGAAATTTTTCGACAAACATACTTTCCTCTTTTACTGCCAATTAAAATACTTAGAAAAACAAAAAAGAATTGTTTTGTGTCAAAATCAGCAAAAAAATGTTTTACAATTTATGTTTACAAAAAGAAAGGTTTACATGACCAATTGCACTGCAACATTAAAGTGCATAAAAAATGTTAACATCAAAGGTTTCATTGTGAATATTTTCACCCATGCAACATAAGACATCTGCAAAGACATGAGTGAACGACTTCTCCGGTGATCAACGTTGCCCGAAACAGCACACCCACTTATTGTGAAAGAGTTGAGAGGGATTTGGTATTTTATAACATAGGGCAAGAATGGCTTCAATGTTGCAATCAAACAAATTATCAAGTATTGCTTAAGGTCGTGTGATACGAATTTTTACTGAAGTTCATTTTGCCCTAAATGCGGCTTCGAGGCAGATATTTCACCCAGTATAGATTTTCTGTAATTGCGAGCTACCAATTTTTTAAAAATTAGCGATTCAAATCTCTATATACTTAGTTTTCAGCAACATAACAACGAAAATTTGGGTAAAACTTTAAATTCTGCGCTATAATGGAACACTGCTGTTGGAAGAACTCATTTGGCGCAATGGCTCCGCGATCACCAGCATTCTTCATTAAAGCTTATTCGCTTTTCCGTTGCGCAGCAGACAGAGTGGTCTTCAAACAGCTTTATTAGGAAAAGCCTTTTTCTTCTGAATCATATTTGAAAAATTCGCAATCACATCCTTTTTTGCAAAAAAATAAAGCAATATACCACGGTTGTCATAACAAGGTATCGCAGGGTTCATCAGTAAATCAAAACTTACGAAATACGGAGAAAATAGTTGGCAACTTTCGTGAAAAATATCGACTATTGCAACGTTGTTTTATTCCAATGACAACTTCTTTTTTTCCGAAACGGTTTAGGTTTAACATTAGCCATGTATAATAATTCCTAAGATTCAGTAAGGAAAACTGTCCGGTAAGAAAAAGGTTTGCATAAAAGTCATCACAGAAGTCATGGAATGCGTTGAGAAACAAGCATAACGCACTTGAAAGCCTGAAAGGTATCCTGAATTATAAATAGGGCAGACATCGTTACAGGCCTCCGTTTGTCCCCAAGGCGGCGAAACAAATTGCCTGCGCTTCTGGCGCGTTGCTAACCAACGCACGCACGAAACGTATGGGCAGACAGATCTACGTGTCAAACTAAGTCCATGTTCAGAACAGGACATGCAATACATCGGCCGTTTTGCTACTGTCATCTTACCATTGCTCTATCTGAACTTTTGAAATTCTTTGCCACAACATCGCTATCGTCGACCTGTATTGCTTGCTAACGGAATTGCAAGCTGTACTTTTCAGACAATGCTCGCTCTAAGACTCAGATGCGCAACTGCGCAGTACCACCAGACACCTGCACAGTGATATCTCATTCTCTCGGACTTGCAACCTTTATAAGTTAATATCGTATAGTTAGCCCTTTCAGCAGTTTAAACGCTTGCTTCACTCGTTGTGTGTCTACATGGTTGCACAATTGCATGCGCACTCCAACAAACTGTTGTGTTTTTCCCTGACATGAGTTTCAAAACTCAGAGCACCTTGTATAAAATGCACTGTACTTAAATTCGGAGAAGATAACGGCAAACAGGGCGGACAGTTCCGCTTACGGCTTTAGTACAGTAATGTAGAGCTGCAGAGCGCGTATCGAATAGTTTGTTTGTTTGTTTGAGATGGTGGTTTGTTGTTGGCGCTTTATAACCACAATGGTCTTGTAGCGCCACGACTGAATTTCTACAATTTCAGGTTCCATTTCACTTGTTGATTTTTGTTGTTGTTCTGGGTGAGTTCCCTGCAGCTCTTCCGTACACCGTGCGGCAGGTAAGAAGGCCGCAGTACCAATTTAACTCTCGACCTACCAGGTCGAGCACCGAA
>JGI24022J15233_10008248_pt1 | contig 11609 bp, 8 predicted proteins | sample Ectturendosymbi2_FD_15233 | JGI IMG/M metagenome (IMG submission 15233)
CGCGTTTACTCGGCGACCACCGGCGAAGTGCTTTGCCGTTACCCCCTCTACAAGACGTAAGCTTTCATAATGAATTCTCCCTTTCATAGTGAATTGTCCCTCTCAGTTGCGCCCGTTGTCTGCTTATGACCCCACGGTGGCTGTTGTAATCCTATTTATCGCCAAATAAAAGTCCCCTTATGTCACTGCCCAGTTGATTTTCAAATGAACAGTCATGGCTATACTGTGCAACTTAACCAGTGAAACTCATCCCACCAGGCATTACCGAGAACAAAGACAGGTATGGGAGTCACAACATCTATTCCTGTTATTCTCAGCTCGAAGCCAGCCGAGACGCAAATGTCAAGTTGGAGTCGATGTGCGAGAAAAAGAACGTGGAAAATCTTCACCTGACCGAACTCTTTTGTAAACTCTGTTCGGGACGTTTGGACAGCTGGTTAGCATTTAAGAAATTGCTTTCTTTGCATTTTTCCATTGCTTGGAGTTCAATTTTCAATCGTTTTGAGGAAAAGGACTTTTGAATCTTTTGCAAAACGAATTTGCGAGCAATTTTTTTTGTGGAAACTGCTGCCATTGATTTGACTTGGCACTTGTACAACATTTACTGCGAAAATAGCTGCGTGGCCTATGACGCAGTGCTAGCGACGACATTCGCTCGCTGACCACTCATGACCCCCTAAGAGGGCGCATAAACCTGAAGTAATGAAGTCCTGCTTCTTTGTTGACAGAAATCGATAAAATCCGTGTAATTTACCGAAAAATAAGAGCCATGAGAAAGTGCCTGCCATTTTTTCTTTTCACATTTGTGTCAAACTATGCAGAAGATTTTTAGTTTTTGTATCGGACTTTTGCAGCTTGTTTTGTTCAACTGACAGGGTTTTGCTCAACATATTTGTGTGCCTTCATTTCCCATCACTACCATCATGGTCAAAACCCTACTCAGGAAACATTAAAACGCTATGCGAGTCGGAAAATGAAGGGTGTAATGCAACTCAAATTTGATCACGTTTTCCTGGGACACGTGACATCCGTTAATTCCGTACCAAACTATTTTTGACTTCTCGACGTCCATTTTTAATCACTTTCACAACAAAATCGTAGCTGCACAGCGAAACATACATAGCATACAAATTTTATGCACTGTACCCCCAAAAAGGTGATTTTTAGAGGGGACGTTTTGTTGTGAGTGGAAAACGCCATCATCCGCTTTTTTCATATCAAGTCATCCTGTAGGAAGACTCTTCACATGTATGCAGATTTCCGAGGTCATATTTGGCCAAACACGTTTGCTTTTAAAATCAAATTGAAATGTTAAAGGTAGTAGAGTGGACAAAATTAACCACACATCAGGAAACCCTGGGTAGTATCTTAATTTTGTATTTATACGGTTTCAGGGGCATTTTCGTAAAAAAATTCTGGAACCATTCCATTTGTCTCTGAAAACCAGGAAAAGTCAGGGAAATATAGGTTTCTAACATTTTTCTAAGTATATGAAATCAACAAAAAAGAAGCCCTTGGGTGGTGGACTACCCAGAATTCCTGGGCAGGTTAATCTCGACGACAGAAAATACCACGTTAAAAACAAATACGTCGTTCTCCTGTTGAGGAAATACCTCAGCGATGTGTGTCGTCCGCTCACTCCTGGTTCTCTGGCCGCCAAAAAAAGAAGCCCCCGATACCTGCACAGCATTCTTGCCGATCGCAGTCTTCCTTCGTATTCCTACACTTTCTGCAGTGATCAACGTAAAGTGTTGTTTTTGTTTGAATGCAGGTACGACGAACACCATCCAGAAGAGGTGAAAGGTCAGTTGTTCGTTGGCGAGGGTTCGGATTCCATGCGCATATTCGTGATGTTGTCGGATGATCCCGAAATGTCGTTGAAACTGCGACTGTCTTTAAGTTTAATTCGTGACGCCATACTTTTTGAGATACCAGATCATCAGTTTAGTAAATAATCTTCCTTATATTTTAACGTGTTGTTCGAGTTGCCATCGTTACGATGCAGAGCAGACTTTTTAATTGTTTGCCGAACTTCACTGCATTTTAAGCATTTTGTTGAAATTGTGTGGATTATACCTGATGTCCTACAAACTTGTGTTTCACCGTCTTGCAGCCTTGCGTTTAAGTCATTGCTGTGCTCACAACAAACGTAAACCTACATATTTGCAGGCCTGTCCAACAATCGTGAAATCGCTTGTCGTGAAATCAGTGTTGAATTGTATGTAAACGATGTGTTGTTTTTTGTGATGAAGGGGAGGTCTGGGAGAAGCTTGCTGGTGATGCGCAACATGCAAAGGAGGTAGGAAAGCTTTCTTTCAGTGCTTATGTGACGAAACAAAGTCGTGTTGTTTATTTTTATTAGATATGTAGCGAAACACGAAAATAGATTTTTGTCTCTAACAAGCAAGCTTTCCACAAACACTGGGAGCGAGCAAGAGTTTCAAAGCGTTTTAACGTTTCTGTAATCTTCTCCGTTCACTTAGCAGCAAGATTTCGACAAACGCTTAATGCAGATTTTCGTCAATGTCTGTTTTTTTTCGCTGAAACATTTCGATCATTTGTCCGAAATAGCTGATAAGCTTTCTGCCATCTTTCGTGATCGGACATTTTTTGACCGAATTGACGTAATTTTTTCGTTCATTTCAAAAAAACGATCAATGACCGAAAAACTTACTTCAGTGAAGTGTTATTTGATTTTCCGGCGACAAAGATAACTTGCAGTCAGCGGACGCTAAAGAGCAAGCACCCACGTATATTTACATTATCAGCAACCCCTCTGCTACTCATAAACATGTTCGACTTTGTTGCGCGACCCGAGTTTCCAGTCAATAACACGTTGGTCGCTTCTGTTTCAGGACGAGCCTCGCAAAGCGACAACTGTCGGTGAGTTTTGCCTTGATAAAAGTAAATGCTTTTTGTTCTGTGCGGAACAACATCTTGTGCAAAGCTGCGCCTCCGCGTTCCGAACGTTTTCGTCAAAACAGCCGCGTGATCGCTTGTTTTTGTGGGGGGGAGGGGGGAAGACCTACAGGTATTCTTGGTCGTACAGTCCGAGAAATGGCGAACAAACGGGATGCATTTGAAGAAGAAATCGGGCAAAAAAAGCAGTTTCAAAAAAAAGCTAACGAAATAGTCATCGCTAACTTTCTGGACCGGCTCTCTGTCACGTCAGTACACCGTGTACCTCAGTCCAGCCAAGCCTAGATGTACGCCACTGCTGACTTCGTTAAAGAAAGCTGCGGCGATGTGGTTTGTCTTGCAAGGGACCAACCTGAGCCGTTCAGGATGATTTCAGCCTCTCTGACAAACGGCTACTTTTCTTTTTGCGCAGACGCCCTTTACCTCGAGAGCGCCCTGCCTTTCGTCGTCGACCAAGTCTCTACTCTTCATAACTCGTACAGCGCAGAGGTGAGCTGCTACCCGGCTCGGTGCCAACACCCAACGCATTCAGTGTCAGGTTTGCGAGAAAGTTCTCTCGGAACTTACGCTATTTGCGTCACAATCAGATGTTTGCGTACGTTTAGCTGTGAAAGGTTCAAATCTTTGTTATTCCGGTGCAATTCGTTCCGGTACTGCGGGGGGTGTGGAGATAACTGTTAAGTCGCCATGGGGAAAGCAAGCCACTGTGATGTCACTTTTGGATGTTATCGAAGGTAAAATCTGTTTGATTAAACATTTTTATCAATTGTCTCTTATTGAAAATAGAGAATACACAACTTTATTTGTGAAACGTTGCCCGAACTGGTTGTTACCAAACTATTGGTGTCCGTTTCCCCCCTTGGTTATTTTGCCGTCAAACAGAGGACCGGTCAGTTTTGTCGGCAAAACGGGGCTTATTAAATGTAAGTACTGTTTGGTGCTGCAGTACATCGACTTGCCGCGCGTGTTGGATTCCATCACGACGAAATCCTTGTTGCTTTTCGAAACTCAACGCGTCACAATAGCCGAATGTGACGGAATAATGATGGTATGCCGCACACTGTCAGTGCGCTGCTCACGCCGTGTGTTTTCACAGCGGATTTCCGATCTGATCCGGGAAGTCTCGCTTTGCGTCGACAACGACTTGAAGACAAACAGCGCCAGGTATCGGGCGCTCCGTCAATGTCGCGGTGTCGTCATGAACGCTTTACGTCACGTGAGTAAATACGAGTCAACTCAGGTCTGGCATCTTCGTGGACACTGGACAACCGAAATATTGATCATATTGTAAATTGATCAAAACTTTATCATACTGAAATTCTCATCTGAAAGATACGTGTGCATGTTGCTTCATCTTGTCTTTGTTGCAAAAATGAATGGCCCGTTACAAATTTTCAAGTTGTTCAGTTCCTGGTCTCGGGTGGTGTTGTTTGTGGGGGTTAAACCGAAGCAAATATGCTTTTCGCGACTCCCATGTTGACTCAGTTTGCATACTGCTTTACATCACGGTGCGTTGCCCAGAATCTATGACAATTTCAAATATTTAAAAGTATTTCATGTGCTAATTCATCCCAAACGAGATTTGCTAACAACCAAAATTATTTCTTACAATGGGTTTCTACAAATTCAGTAGAGAGATTGCCTCTTCTCACAATAGGAATTAGCTCGTTTATATTTAAGCAGGTTTGTTTTGAGGAAAATGTTAGGTACCCGGTATGGACCTGTAGGGACCCGATGATAATTTTTTTCTGATTCTAGAGACCCGTCGCGTCCCTAAAACACCTTTAAAAACCTGATTTAAGCTTGTTTCATTATATGCCTTTTTGTAGTTACATCTGTCATCGCAAAGAACATAATGCTTTCGTTTGCTTGTTTTTTGATCATATTTTAACGTTGCAACATTTGTCATGTGTTTACGCAAAGTTTGTCTTGGCTCTGCACGTAAATCTCGGAATAATAGTTTGCGCAAGGAACACCTGTGCGTTCACAAAGCCATTTCACCACTGGATAGCTTCAGCAGGGGCGTAGCAACATTCCGTGTAGGGGTACATAATGCCCCCTGAAAAAAAACACTACATTTTGACAAAGTGCTGTATTCTGAATTTAAATAAACCATGCAGTATTTTTTCCAATGTTCCTTCTGTGTCTGGGCGCTACGGGGTTAATTGGCGCCCGGGCCAAGAAACATGCTTGGCACCCCCATGTTCGAACCTGAGGTCTTTTAGGAGTAAATTTACCGTACTGGAGGAAGTATTTGCACATGGTTGGGACTTTTCGGCGCCCGGGGCATTGTGCACCCCTCGTTACGCCCCTGGCTTAAGGATATTTTCTGCAACCTAGTTACGAACACGTTCTAGCACTATTTACGTGCGCTGTGTCGTAACAAATAAACTATTGTTTCGTGTCTCTGCGATTTCCTGCAGAAAATCGAATTGTTGCAAACCGACCTGAGGACGATCTCCGATTGGCAGGAATGCAAATGCGACCAATGGCTGAAGGAGTCGCGGACGGAGAGAAGCAGGCAGATGCGCGGCCAGCTGGAGGCGATCGATAGCATTGGAGCCAAACTGGGCAACTTCCTGGAGCCCACGTTAGCTGTGAAGAACGAAGCGAAGTACCTTCCCTTGATCAAGGTTGGACATGGCTCGTAACGAGGCCAAGTTGGTCAACGGCTTCCTAGATAAGAACGTCTTCAAACCCCCCGAAGACAGTAATAGGCTTTTCGTGTTTTTTATTTTGCATACTTGAGTAAAAAAGATTTGGAGGAGGAAGTATCGGAAATATTCTTTGTGAATTGTTGAATTATGCTTAAGAGCGCATCTGAGATTAACGTCATAAAACACTTTCATCGCTAAATAGTTATCCAGTAGATGTAGTTTCTTCAAGTTTTAAATTTTTGCAAAAGTTGTCTCACCGCATTTACTGTTTCGTTCTTTCATCGTTACTAAAATTTATTTGCAGATCCTTCTAAGCCACATTTACAGTCTTAATGAGAAGATCAACCGAATGAACGTGTCATTAATCGCGACCACCCCCCTGCTCGCCTCTTGCTCACCACCAGTGAGATAACAGTTTTTGTGTATTTGTCGCCACTAGGCTCATTTTGAACATCCCATGAACGTTTCGTACCAGAGCTGTTTTTTCCGGATTGCGTGAACTCCTCTGTCTGTAGTTGTTCAAACCTTTCAAAGACTGTTGCTTGTGCTTTTACCGGCACCGTGACATCACATCCATGACGTCACACCCATGGGCGTGACGTCGGCGTCCGTTCAGCTGAATGCGACGATGATTGGTTGTTGCGGCCAAATTGCCTGGTTGGCATGTTAACCTCAAAAATAAAGGAAGCAGGGGCGGAGCTAGGGGGGTGCCAGGGGGGCCACTGCCCCTCCAAATTTTGCCTGGCCCCCCCAAAATTTTCCGCGTGATGTCATGCCACTACATTGAAGTCCTACACAGACCATTGACAGCTCCCCTTGTTGCAAATCTGGCCCCTCCAGTGGCCCCCCCAAATGAAAATGTCTGGCTCCGCCCCTGAAAGGAAGTAAATACAAAAATCCATGAATTAAAAAACAGANACGAAATCCATGGAGGTGCTGNGCTNAGAAAGAAATGTACAGTATATATCTTTAATTTGAGATTATCAAGACTGTGTGCTCTTGAAGCATATTGGGGATCGCCTATAACAGGGATGGCCAACCAGTCAGAGACCATGAGGCACATTTCTTATTGTGTTACCGCAAAGAGCCACATCACGCACATGGGAACACATGAACATCACCCCATCTCTTTCTTACTCACACACATACCTTGCTCAGCTAGACTTACTGTACATACAGTACCACGCATCAACATGACCAATGACAGAACTTTACAATGCGTTTACTGTATTGTTATGCACGTTATTTAGTGGGACTTCTGGTAATTACGTGAGAGCCACATGAAACCGGGCAGAGTCGCGGGTTGGCCAAGCCTGGTCGACGATGTCGGCTTCGGTAAAATTTCCTCCTTTTCGCGTGTTACGTGTCCGGAAACACTCACTCGCTTGGGCAGAAAAAATATTGATGGCAAAATGACGGCGCACATCTCGTAATCCCCTAGCTTTTCCAGCATGACGTCATTTACAGATAACTCTCGTGCGTCGCGGGGCGCGAAGAAGTTCCCGAAACATCTCGAACATTCGACTGAGCGCTGTGTCGATTTCTGGCTCTGCGATGCATTTGCGCGTTTTGAATTTTCAAAGAATTTAGTTCAACGTCTTGAAGATTTCGTATCACCGGTCACAGCCGAACGTTCTGTCTCAGGTGGAAGATTGTTTTCCATTCGTCGAGGACTTGGGCGAAGTCTGCGACGAGGTGGCGCTGCCCCCTGCCTACGACAGACTGCTCGGATGCATCTACCCTTACCAGCCTAGAGGTTGCATGAAGGTGAGCCTTTAGGAAAGAATTCCTGCCCATCGTACAACCAGCAAGTGCCAGTGTTGCCTGTGAGAAAGTTTTGTGCGCGCTTTCGCTTTTTTTTTGCTTTTGACACGGATTGACAACGGGCCGTCGTCCCGGAGCCTGAACCTCCCCTGCAATCCATGCCCTGCTGCTTCAACTTTTGTGTTTCGGCGAAACCGCCGTTGTTTTATTTCATGCCCTTTTCAAAAAGCTGGTCCTACACATTTGGAACGAACAAATACGAATGTCCTGTACTTTGCCTTGTTTTGACAGGATGCATTGCGAGTTACAGCATGGAGTCGTAATTCTGCTGTAAAAATGCGTTGTTGCAAAACTATAAAATGCAGCCAAACCTCCCACACGAAGCCTTTTTTCAAAACGTTGGTGGTGCAGTCCTCAAGTTTTGTCTCAGACGCAAGTAATGAAAACTTGAAATTTGTCGACACCAAAGAAATGGTATCGTTGCTTCTTCACTAAAAACGTTTGTAGGAAAAACGATATTTATGGCGTTTATTGCTGGATTTAATCGCTAGGTGTGCTTACGTCACACTGGGGACACCTTGATCCTTTGAAGCACCTCTGCTACGATCATTATGTTACTAACAGTGCTTCCTCATGTGGGTGTAAATAAACCTCGCGTCTGTGAGATGCATCTTTTTCGCGATAAGACAGTTAAACCTGTCATGGCGACGTGGCTCGTTCACATGAAATGCGTTGCTTGTTCGCGGTGCAGTTCAACTTCAATCGTACGTCGAGACGAGACTGCAACTGTGTTCTTCTATTCTGTGCTAAATACGTTTTTCTTTTCCGCAGGATCTGCTTTCGAACAACACAATCGCTGAGATTCTCTTGTTCATTTTGTCTACCAAGTAAGAGCATTTTGATGTTTGATGCTGAAATAGTGACGGTAAATAGTCCACCCAACGCTAGTTTTGCGTTGTCAGAAGGGCGTTGTTGACTTTCTAGCAACGATAAGTTGACTGGTCCTCCTTCACTTAAATCAGGGTCTCCAAACTACGGCCCGCGGGCCACATCCGGCCCGCGAAGACATTTTGTCAATAAGGTAAGAATGGTGTTTTTACGAAGCATTTCTTCATTTGGTACTTGGCAGAATGCAACATATCTCAAAACAATCACATCACGTAAGATGACCGGCCCTCGAACTGTTATATAACAGCTTATGTGGCCCTCTGACAAGAAGGTTTGTGGACCCCTGGCTTAAATAATTTCTTTTCTGTCGGTAACGGTGGCTTACTGATACATTTTCAAAAGTAACAGGTGACTGTTATGTCCATACCAAGAGCAGGTAAGCCTCGTTTTGGGCCAGGCAAGCCACAACGCTTCCCTTTCGCTTTGCACAACGCTCAAACTTCTATACTTGAAACAACGTTCTTGGAGATAGTGACTCGATTTGCTCAAGACTGGATATTTTCGTTTTATAAACGTAAAACACGGAAAAGGTAAACCCTATTGCCTGTTCGAATCATTCGCCCGAACTGAGTGCGTGGCGCAAAACTCCTCGCCTTGTAACGAATCTCGCTGTTGCTGTCGCAGCCGAGCGGTGCAGTCGTGGATGGGGAAACACCGAACGTCGGTCCTCGGCCTGCTCTTCGTCTTGTGCACCTACCTCACCATTCAACCCGCCGACCGCCGCCATTATCCAGGACCAGTCCTGTGAAGCGACAGATACGCGTTGAAAAAGAAAAAACACTGTTCGCTTCTGCTTTTTCACTGTGGCCGACGCAGACCCCTCCTCCCTTGCCACTGTTTATTTATTTCTGCTGGGAAATTTGTTAGTTTTTTTTGTTGTTGTTGCGTTTTTTCACCCAAAAACTTGCCTGTTTTGTTGCGTTTTTTTGCTGCAGGAAATTGTTGCGGACGATGAATTTTTTTTATACTTTTTTTTTATTAATCTTGGGTATTGTTGTTGTTACCTGCTTTGTTATGACGCAAGTTGTTATTTTTTGCTTCTATGAAATATTCGCGACGCTTGCTTGGTGTTTTGTTGTTTCGAGTCTTTTCATCTGCAATTATTTTGTTTTGTTTTTCCTTGAAATAAAATGTTGATGGTTGTATTCTCTTAAATTACGCAAAGGTCAAATCCTGCTGATGTGCTTTCAGCACAAGGGGCACTTTTGGGTACGTACGAGCATGGACGTAACGAGGCTAGATCACACCCCGGGAAAGACACAAGTCTGGTGCCCCATGTTCGAACCTAACCTCTTTCGGGAACCAATATACTGTATTGAAGAAAATACTTCGACAATGTTGTGACTTTTCATCTTCTGGGGCATTGTGCCCCCTTTCCCCCCTCGGTATGCCCCTGCGTACATGCTAACCGCCACAGAAAATGATTGGCAGAGGTTACCGGCACTTCTGAGTTTTGAGGGAAACTTGCGATAAGGATGCAGTTTGTCAGAAACCGGGAACCCTGTAAGGACTGCACGAAAGCCGCTATTGGTTCGAACGTTTTCAGCCATAACTTTTCAACCGAAAGCGCTTGAGGAAATCGTAGCATCAAAACATGCAGTGTTTTCGATTTTTTAAAATTGGCACTTTGGGTTTGAATTGTTTGTGGGGCAGTGTGACGTCATCGGGACCTGTGAAAAATTGGGAAGTGCCCGATTTAATCGTCTTTTTAATAAACTTGACGAGAATCCACGTCCACCTGGTATTTCTAGTGTTCCATAAATCCTAGTTTATTGAACATTACAGTAAACTTCGGTTAATCCGGATCTTCGCCAAAACCGGATAAAACTGGTGGTGTAGCTTCCTGACTGACAATCAGGTCCACATCAAGAGAACAACCACAGAATTCGTTAATGCACGCTACCAACTTTAATGAACCCACGGAACGAGATGCACAGAACGTGATAAACGAAAATTATAGAACCAACCTTGTACTGAGAGGACCTTATGTCCTGTATCAGAATTGACAGAATCAGCCTTGTGCTGCAAGAATCAAAGACCTTAAGTCTCTCTATAATGGACCAACCTTTACGGTCCTAGTAATACTCAGAATAGAAACGCTACCTCGGTTTTCTCCACCACTAAAAGAACAACGCAACTCGTTGGTAAGAGATGCGTAACGAGGCAAAAGTCAAAAACGCGGCCCGATCATTACTCGAGGCCCGATCAAGGGGAAACGTCGCTAAGGGCAATACGTGTGCGAAGACATGCAACCATTCTGCGAACGTTACAAGTGGTACGAATGATTTCACACGTTTTTTTTTATTAAAATATTCGGTTTATCCGGATCTTCGCCAATACCGGATAAAATCTGCGCTTTTCACATCTCGTAATACGGATTTTTCAGTGAAGTAAGTGCACTGACTGGTCTGTAGGAAAGAATCGGCAGCTTTCAGACGTAACACATGCGTGGTCAGACTGGTCACGATCAACAACGAACGTTTAGGATTATGATAACAGCGGCTGCAACTGCGCTCAACATTCGACTAATCGTAGAGACGGTTATTGCGTAACACATGGGCATAGCGTGTCACGTTGAACATAACGCTGAAGGCACGCCGCCGCACCAGGGTTTGTCTATTGATTAGTGTTGAGTTTGCGTGTGAAGTGTAGAGCATTATCCCTGAGCGTATTGTACTTGGTAAGATGTTTGGAGGGCATTACCTTCCAAATAGAGTAACTGCTAAGGACCAGTCACAAAAATCTCTGCGTCAGTGCAAAATCCCAGAATTTTTCGCAGCCAAGTAGCCTAATCTAAAATTATGAACTTTTAAGATTGTTCATAACTGCCTGGATATGGCGATTACTACAGTAATCTGATGTACCATTGTAAATTTATCAATAAAATCGTTTTGCTTCTTCTACGAAAATCTGCTGTTGTTTCGTGAATGTGTTCAATTTAAACGATTCTCACCGATATCTCAGTATCAATATGACGTCAGGCTAGAAACAACCATCTTCGGTTAATCCGGATCTTCGCCTAAACCGGACAAATTAACCGAGGTTTACTGTATTTCAACCCTTTAAGTCCCGCGTGCGCCACTTTTCTTGTAGAACTTTGCAATCCTATAACTCGCCAGGCGATTGAGCTAAAGAGCTGTTCAAACCCTCTACGTATTCAGCAAGTATTGTAGTCAAAATCGAAAAAAACAATTTTCGGTTTCGGTGGGTAGTTTTTCTGAAGATGAGTTGATTTTATTTGGCGGTAATTAATATTCAGCTAGAAAAAACACAAATCAGTGCAAGGACGCCAGGGCATTGAAGGAACCGGAAGGTTGTCGA
>JGI24022J15233_10008249_pt1 | contig 11608 bp, 10 predicted proteins | sample Ectturendosymbi2_FD_15233 | JGI IMG/M metagenome (IMG submission 15233)
TACTGCATGCGATGGCTTTTATGATGCTTCTGCTTGTTGGCTGAGTCATATGAAACAATAAACCATTGACCATTGGTAAACTTCAACAGTTGAATCCAGCCCTTGAGCAATCGGATATTAATAAGGTAACAACCTTGTGTCGCTAGCATTTACCTGACGTAAGCACGCCTGAAAATACCCAGCACTGTCCGTAAGCAACAGGGCCGCTTTCAAGAAACTGCTTCAGGATAGCAACACTGCCGCTCCAATCGGACGATCTTTGCCGTCGTCGTATTTTCCAGACCAATTGCCAATCAGAACGCCATTGTCGTCCTAAGCACAAAAAGTGTTACGAGTTAAATTAAAAGTACTGATGATATGAGTAAGAATGTGATATTCAGGTTAGGCCTGACGAAGCGAGTAAACAGTGGAAAGCGAAGAGCATTGCAGTTCAGAACCGTCGCCAGAAAGTCTTCAACAGGGGGCTTTGCGTTTGTGCAGGGGGGCTTGACATTGAAATCGCGATAATTACTCCATTTATTTCCAGTGTTTCATATTTCAATTTGGGGGGACATGGTGCTCTGTTTGGGAGGGCTAAGCCCACCGAAGCCCCCCGTAGCAACGGGTCTGAGTGCGTTACATCTGAACGTTGGAAATAAACGTGCAGAGGACTGCGGCAAAATTGCGGAAAACACAAACAAATGCTTGATGTCGGACACGATCTGCTGCACGGCCATCAACGTTTCCGCCGGGTAACGTGAGGTCATTATTACTTCAATGCATGAGCAGCGCCTTGTGAAAAGGTTTAAGTCGAAACAGCAGGAAGTGTTTATATCTCCGGTGAAAAAGCCGGAAAGCTTCGTGTTGTCGACCAGTTTTGGCTTAAACAAGCCCTGCGATCCTATTTGCGATGGCGTTTCTGATTAAGAGCGCTAAAAAAAGTAAATATCACCAACAGCAACAAGATAAACATTTCGTTTTCCACAATCGCGAAACTTACGTTGCTATTAACCAGGCCCGACATGTGCCTGGCGATTGCCACTGGATCACGGTGTTCGCGGTATGTCAGCTTTCCCATATTCAACAGTTTCAGCGAAGCTTTCATGACGCTGTCTTCGAACTGAATATATGTAAAAGAAATTAAATTAAATGCCACATTGTTGGATTAGTACTTTCTGTGCACACTGCACCAGTAACAAATTAATAGAAAGGAAGACACAGGTTGATACTGATGCTCAAGAAACAAGTAGAGCTTCCAAGTATTGTTGGATTAGGGCTTAAATATACCATCCAAACACCGGAAGCAAATTAAAGTGCAGCTGTTTACAATAACAGTTAAAGACAAAGAGCCACATTTCTTTTCCAAATATGAATTAACACAAGTTTGGAAAAATCACACTGCAGAACACCTAAAGTGAAGCACGAACCTCATGAAAGCAAACAATAAAAAAGTGGCCTATCTTATCTGAAAAACAAATCAGTAAAGGGTGCTTTCGTCAACGTAAACATATAACAATACATCTTCATTCAGACCTGGCCACAGCGCTGTATGTTACCAATACAAATTGGCAGTGGTACAAAATGTCACAATTTGATTTTGAACAAGATGTAGGATAACTTTAAGTAAGGTGCGATTCATTTGACGATATTCTTTAAAAAATGAGGAAAAGTCTCCAAGCTGGTTCCGAGATCACTGTCCCTAAACAGTTCTGTTTAAAACGAGATTCCGGATGTGGATTAAAAACAACAATCAAGCTGATCCGGAACCCGGATCCCAATCCACATTATGGCACCTGTCCGAAATACCAATCCATCCATCCTATTCCCAGATGGCTTCCATAAAATTGCATGCCATCTTCGTTTAAAACGTACTCTTTCTTCCATGCGTCATTGTGCATGTAGACTGGATCCACTGTAAAACGAATAAAACCTGCATGTGTTGCCCCTCCGAGTAAAGCTAGCACAGAGACATTGCTGACACCGTTATCAGAATGCATGGCTGAAGCTTGCTTTTTCGCGCAACGTTATCACAGAAACCCAGCCACTGCCGAAAACCATTTTCTCAGCAACATTTCGATAACTTCGCGAACAGGCTTGCGCACCTTAACCAAAATTATTGCAGGATATGCAGACGGCACTGCTCAAATAGCAGTTGTGTCCATCTATTTCCTGTGTAATTTAATAATGCAGGCGATGCTTGTGCATCGGCTGCACATACTTCACAGCTTGTAAAACGGTGGAAGGAACATACGGAGAAGAGGAATGACTTAAAAGACGACAGAACGCTCCGATCATGCGTTGAAGGACATGATTGTTCAGTCTCCCATCCGAGCCCGATGCGGGAATGATCATACCGTTAATTTTATGGCCTCGTCATCAAAGGTGGAAATTCGCACAACAATGCAACGATAGATGCTAAAACCAATCTTGCAATCCCTGTTCAGGACCTTATCTGGCTGGAACGTCCAATGCGCAGCTTCTGAGCTTATATTTAAATTGTACTTCTACCACGCGCCATGTGTGGTGATTTTGGGTAGCGTACGATTAATGTGCAACGTGCGCGTTTGGTTTGATTACAGTTTGACACAGGCTGCTTGCTCCTGACTATTTAATTAGTCGCACCGCAGCTGATAAGTTTCTTGAGTTGTGCTGTATGTTAGTCAGTTCCTGTGTGGTTTACATGTATGCTGTGTCGGCAGGCTGCTTCGTTTGCCGAAGTTCTGAGTCAAATACAGTCACGGGTGTTATGCGGCAAATCCGGCGACTTTGTTGCATCACACCATGCAGGTTTAGGACATCAGTCAGCAGCACGGCCACTTGGCGGAACGAAACATTTTCCCAATTTTGCCGGAGTCTTTTGGTCACATGAAATATTTCTACGAAAAGCCTTTGAATCCGAATGGTGTCAGGAAAACACGAACAAAAGCTCTCAAGAAACCAGATGATGTAACGTATTTTTACACGAAACAATCGCACTCCATTTATTTCTCTACGTAAAAACAAAGCAGNGTATCTGAATAAGGTTTAAACTTTNCTTCAATGCCTGACACGGCGGAGTATTCGACTTGCTAAGTTTCGGACATACTCCTTGCTTAACCTTTTTCATCACTTTCATGAAGCAAACCATTATCGTTTTTTGTTGTCTTTTTTTCAAGACGATTATAAGTATGAATACATTATGTTAAACTGTAACAGTATGCAAAAATTTTAAAGATTTGGCTTGCTTGTTATTATTACTGAATGATTTAATCTGGATTGGTAGAGGTGTTGCTCTATTTTGCGTTGACCCTTTTATCGGTAAATCGTATGTCTAATCTTGCATGTTCAATAAAAAAGGAAATTCGTGGGACGTGATATCATAGAGCTTTAGTCATGATTTAGTGACTTCCGGCCTTTGAAATTACGAGGGCACAGATCATGTAATTCCCCAAGCAGTAATNGGTGGTCATCATTCAAAAGCGGTGTTGTAGGTGACTTTTACTACGTTTAGTGCCCTAAGATTAGGTGGATACCTCAGTTGTTCAACGCAGAATAAACCCAGGGTCCTGTGTGTCTAACAACTTTAGCTAATATCAGAAAAAGAAATGTGTAAGGGTTAATTTTTAATTTGACAGAACACTGCGCTTATGTCGTATGTAACTGTAAAATACAAGCACTACTAATGGCAATTCTAACGGTGATATGTCATGTGGTCAAGAACACTGCATTTCTTTCAGGCAACCAAATGACAGATGACAAATTTTACACTTTACAACTGGCTTCCTTGTTACCTAATCTCCAAGTGACATCAAACTCTACTGTTTAGATATAGTGCTTAATTAATCTAGGCCAGCTATGTCCGGACTGGAATGCCTTAGTGGGCCAAAAATCATGTCACAATCTTCTTGAAAGCCGCACACTGAATGACTCACTTTCACTGACCCAAGTTGAAAGGTACTGAGACCATTTGAATACTTACTGCAATGATAACGACTTCATGGTACTTTTGATCACTCCCACTATAGGCGAATTTAGCGTTAATGGAACAACAAGGGTATAGTCAGAAACCATTTTAGTGCAGAGGAAGACATGATTAGAAATCTGAAAATTATAAATCAGTTTTGTACCGAGGTGTCAGTATGACGTGGTCCATCCTACCGCTGCTGCCATTCTTTTGGATGTGATGCTCACGCACCAAGAGCTACTACCAACAGAGAAACAACCATTAATCGCACATGCAAATTATTTTCCAGGAAGTAGAACAGCCTTAACCTAGCAGTATGCACTCTCGCTCCGCACTGCATGGCCACATTGCGACCGATAAAACAGACGGTCGAACGCTCCAGCCAACTCGAAAATCCAGCAGCCGGTGAATGCCAGCATGAGCTGCGAGTTGCTTAAGCATAGCAGCAGTCAAAGCTTACGTTTCGCCCATGGGTTGAAGATGATAATGAGATCATTTGTGACGTTCACTCTTGGCAGTTGCTTCCTCCCGCGTTTCGCTTTCATCGCGAGCAACCACTTGCCGATGCCGGTTTCTTTCGCCGAAGTGTAGATATCAACAGTGAGAATTTCACCTACGATAACAAGCACGAGTAAGTGAATTGCAAACACCAAATCGGTTACTGTTGGCACGATCGTGAAAAGCAAATGGCACGAAACAGGTCATTGTGTGGTGTTAGCATATTGCGGCACATTTTTGCCTGAACAACGCAAAAGAACCAGCATTTCATTTCCGTAAACACTTACAAAAACATGTTTTAGAAAGAAACATTTATGCTCTTGACTTGACGAAGTTGATGTGACTCAGTGTGATTCTGTTACTTGACCCTCCAGCGCTGTTGCCTGCACGCAGTGTTTCACGTGGCATCCTGATTAAGTGCGCACCTCATCGCTCGTTCTGTAGAGCAGTACATTGAATCTCTTTGCTGCGTCTGCTGGTGTGAGCGCATTGTCTACTCGGTCTGTTTTGTTGATTTTCATGTACTTCGGTTAACTTCCTGTTACTTTGGTTTTCAGTGTATAATTGATTAATAAGACTGTTTAAACGTTATTAAACGTCACGAAAGTTGTCGGATGCTGTCCGCTATTCAGTTCCGAGGTGTTGCGCATGGTACGACCTTCTCAGCTTACGAATACATCTAGCACAATAAGCTCAGGCGGGCGTCCATAGAATCAGCACCAAACTCAATTTCTGAATCTTTCTACACTAGAGATTTATATCAACTTCTGCAGTTAAGCTCTGCTTTTTTCACACTACTTTCCTGCTCATTATCTTCTGGGCTTTCAATGATTTCTTTCGACATTTCCTGTTATATGGACTTAGATTCCGTGACTTCAGCATAATATCACAAAAGTTAATTTACGTGTAATCTGATGCCCATGCTAAAAGGCCCGTAGCCAGGTTTTAATGTTTGGGGGGTGAAAATAATTCTTTACGGCGACGATATACTTTTGTTTTTATTATATGTTTAAAGCAAACTTTTTCTGGGGACAACGAAATTTGGAGTGCACTGCCTCTGAATGTTCCCCATGACTACGGGCCTGCGTGCTAACTGCCATTATTAGCACTGAGTTATACTTTAAGCTACATATGCTTTTTTCCTAATCGTGCTTATATGTCGATCCAAGAAGATGGTAACCCTAATTTTAGGTACAAGATTCTGAATTCTTGTTTCTGCTGAAGACAAAGCACAGCAAATTTCGTGCGCAACTGCATGCTTTGTCACGCCGTTTTGCTTCTTGTTTACTCCTTATTACTAAATTTTGCGTTTACTCCTTATTACTAAATTTTGCATATGTCTATTATAGGTGTTGAAAGTGATCTTACCGTTAACAAAGTTTGTAACAAATAGGGGAATGACGTATGTATTTTATGCATTTCATTGGACTATAACGAATGCGAACAAAACACAAATATAGAAAGGTTGGTATTCGTAAAGCCGCACACACAGTTTCGCCTGTTCAAAATATCTGCGAAGCACTGAAAATGTCTTCAAGCTCACAGTTTGTAGGACTGTATTTTAGTATAACTTACCAAATTTTATCACAAATGTGTTAAAGGGAGAAAAACTTAAGCATTGACAGTAATCTCCTCAAAACAGCAATGAAGCGCGTTTTGATATAGGCAAACATCAACGGAAAATTCAGCTCGAAATTTCACGATTACCGAACACGTAAGCCTTCATTCACATCTAAACATTTACTTAATCGTTAACAAGTGAACATGTCAATTTAAAACAAATCCATACTTGAGCATATCTTAACGCTTTGCTACATGTGGATTTGCCGTAAGCGGCTGTGTTGCATCACCCAATTGCATCTAAACCCAGATGCATCACTCGTTACTTCAAAGCGTTTATTTGACGGTGTTATTCCGTAACGTCCTTCATCTTTTACAACAATATACTGTATATGGTTTAAGTTTTTTTTTCGACAAATGGAGGGTCATTTCGTCATTGTTTTACAAAATACAGACACTTGAACTTGTTCCCTATGAGGCAACAACAGCCTCTATGCCACTGAAATTAAAGATTGTTGCCACATTCTGTGTTCAGTTTTTGGTGAATTGCAAAACTTTGCTTTGCGCTGTTAAAGAAGTGTTTCCTAATTTAAGATAGGCTTTTTTCGGTTAACTTAAGCTCGCTAGTCTGAAGCGTTGCAACCTGAACCCGAAAAGATTCACCACTAATTATCTCAATGTGACCGTTTGCCACCATGATTTAGGATAACAGTACGTCATATTTGCTTTGGTAATATCAAACGCAATGCTGGGTCGGATGGTATTCATAGATTGATGCAAGAACTGATTTTCTAGCCGAGGTCGTGCATTACACACCAATAATGTGGCGAATGTGTCCGCTTCGACATCTTGCCGCTTGCGCGATGTACAACACTATGACGTAAACATGAGGCTTGTTAGGGGCCGTCACTAGCGTCATAAGAAATTTTGCCCGTTTGCTGTATCGCGGAATTAACACTCGTCCTTGATGTTGTCCAAAAAAGTCCAATTTAACTATAACTTTAACAGTAACTGTAATCTCGAACGGTAACCCTAATTATATCCGGTTCTGCAAACCGATTCTAATGAAGCGAAGCTGAGCTTCAAGTAAAAGAATGAAATGACAAACTTGCGAGAAACTGGGACCAAAATTGCTTCCATCGAATATATAAACAGCATAAAACATAATGCCTAACATGTGAGAGGAGGAGGATCTAATTACGTAACTTGCGCACCATGACGTCGGGTATTTATAAATACAAATTTTAGTGCCACTGATCGTTTTGCTAACTAGGAAGAGTTAGCAAATTTCATTGCCCTTCTATTTGACGGCAGATGTTCACTTTACATTTTCCTGGAAAAAGTATACGTGTACGTTCAACGTCTTTAATTTCCCCTAACAAGAATAAGAAAGGCCGCCAAATCTTTTTCATTGTCAGGACACTCATTAAAAATGTCCTTATCCCACCTTTTCCACACATTGTTGTCTTTTTGCATTTTCAATTAGTACTATTTCATTACCATGATTTTCCGTTTTTGCCCAGAAAACTCAACGGGAATTGTGGTTTTAACCCTCAAGGTTAACCGACCTGATTTTTTTTCTGGTTTTCGCAGTTCTAGGAGGTTTACCGCCACATAAACCCCCGTTTCGTACGATTACGGCTCTCAACTATCAATTATATACTCGGGATTCCACAGCTTTTCAAGTTGGCATGAACACAGAAAATAATACTTTGGATGACATGCAGTAGAATCAAACACNGTTACCACAAACATGTATTCATGATCACAGGTAGTATTAGACTTCATTTACCAACAGACGTAAGCAAGTTGAACCCAGAAATATCTTCACCAGGCCTTGGATCCACTTTAGGAAGACGTATCAGGGAACCATGGTAAGACATAGGTCTTCTACCTGCATGCCAAAAGAAGAAGCTAATTGAAACATTTCAGGGTGGTGGGCGACGATTGTTCAGTGGTTAAGTGTCCACCTCTCAATTGAGGGGTTGAGTGTACAATCCAAACTTCTGAATGAATCGCTGTAGCGCTCCTTGGGCAACAGCGTTAATCTCAAAAATGCAAGAAACAAGTTTCAGGCCAAGGCCTGCAGCCAACTGTCGTCACCCACAATCATANTGATAAAAATAAAGCTTTTCAGATAAATAAAATAGTGTTATATAGAAATTTGGCAAAAACTCCACAATAACAGTCGTGGACAAGCTATCTGCGTGACATTGCGCTGTGCGAATGTACAAGGGCTATTATCAACTGTGTTTGTAGCTAGAGCACTTTGCAGCATGACAGTAACCAAAAACGATTGCTCAACCACTACCGAATGTTGGTGGCCATAACATAGGTTGAATTCTGTATTCTACTGAAGCAGCCATACAATTCAAAACAGTGCATTTTGTGCAGGTTAAGCAAATGCCAATATACACCAATGCAAAGATGTTTAGACAAAAGTTTGCAAGCTTCATAATTCACTGATACATCTTAGTTTTACATGATAATTACAAGGTAATGATTAATCCATATTCCGTTTTTGCAATTAATGCATAAATCACAATTGGCCTTTTCCAATGAAGCAATGCACGAACACGCAAAATTGATACCGATTCGATTTTACAGTATTTGCAATGTACTTATTTACAGTGACATACTGGTTTGACAGGCTATGTTTTATTTTCCGCGGAACTTTTCTTTAAGCACCGCGCTTGCAGCTGGGCTTGGTGAGCGGCTTGAGCGCAACATGTCTAATTGCGCGGTTTTCGCAACTCGAGCCGTTTGATTCAAAGCGCACTCCCTCCGTCACAATAAGTCACCGGAGGTCGAGCCATCCTACTCAAAGCGTATTTCCTCCACGGATCGCCATACCGGTGAACGCTGCCCCTGCGTTGTTGCATGCGGTCATGCTAAGCAGCCTATTTGTCAGTTGGGTGGAATGGAAAACATGCTGGTTTTGATCAATCGAAGTTCAATGGCAATTTAGAGTTGGACGCAATGTGATCGGAAGGGGCTGCGCAAACTCAGGTTCATTAGTTCGCTGCTGGCGTGTTTGCAAAAAACAAACTTGAAGCGTTGCTTGTCGGGCGTTTGTTCCGGCATTTATTATTTAATTGGCGTTTAACCTTGTGCCCGTGCTATTCACAGGAGTCCATAATTGAGAGTGGGCAGTAAAGTAAGTTTAACAAAACTCGACGACAGCTCGTGGGAAATAAAAGTTCGATTCCCAGGAAACTAGCTTTTTTTTAGCACTGCTGTTTTGATAATACAGTAATGCATATTTTTAATGAAATATATTATCACTTATGTGTGTGTCAGATGACAGCTTAATGTAAACAAGACTACGTTCTTTTCTGTAAACAGAGGAGTGAACAATAATTAGCACGAAATTATTTCATTTTCAGAATAAGCAATTAATTAATAAATGAAAGGCCAGAGCATTAAGATTCCAATCACTTATGACTCAAACAAGCATTGTGTGACAATTTTTTTAAGTTGATAAAATTGATTTTAGTGTCTGCAAGGCCACTTTGTGCAATTCCCCACATTAAGAGTAGTGATAACAGCTAAAGTTCTGCAAGATCTAATATGGTGAATCACATTTAAAAATCCAATCACATTAAAAAAAAACAGTTCCTGATGAACTGGCAAAACAAAGTGCTCAAATGAAGAGAAAAAACGAAGATGCTTAATGGGCTAAATAAATTGCTAATACTGCTGGCAGCAGGCAAAATTATGTGGTCGCTCATGCTGTTCCTTAAACCAAGTTTTGAAATATCTGCCAAATAATTGGTGCAACCAAAAACACAATTGAACATCCTACAGAGTTCAACAAAATTTGGATTGTTGTTAAAACAAATAGTGAATAAAAAGTATGAAATGCTTTAAAAAAAACAAAAAGATGTATGTGTCAATAAATAATGACTTTAATACTGTTACAACATTTAAAAACACAGGTTTTGATCAGGTCATATTCCATTTTAACTTCAAGGAATGAGATTGCATTGCACACTTTATGATGAATACCAAAGTTGGATTCGTGCAATATTTTACCAAGTGTCATTGTAGTCTAATTCCATTGAAGGATGATCACGACAACACTTTTCAGAAATTTCAAAACATTGTTGCAATCAAATGGTTCTTGCCTTCTTCAAAAACAAACTTGATTGCAATCTACATATATGGAATGCAATATACAACAAACAGTGGTAATGCACTAAAAAAGCTTAAAGAAATTATTTCGCATTAGTGTTCCTAGTTATTTTGTTGACCAACGCAGAGGCAACTTATCATCATGTGTTTTCTTTTAATGAATACAACATAGAAATTACTAATAAACAAAAGCCTTACCCATTCGCAACTCAAAATCTACATTTTCATCATCTTTTAATGGCCTTGACAATGTGATCATAAGTCTGAAAGGAATTCCACGTCTTACAACCAACTCACTACTTTCATAATCTGAAGTGTGGTGTTTTGGTACATTGTCTCCTTTCAACAAATCCACAGACTTAACCAGCAGTTGATCTGAAAATAGAAAAGGAAAAGTTCACTTGCCTTATGAAACTTCATAAAGTAAAATAATATGCTTAATGAGTTTGCTAATAAATGTTATGAAACAACAGGCTTCAATGTCAATCATTTTATACACGAATCCTACTGAAATTGAAGAGCTTTTTGAGATGCACTCAATATGACAAGTAAAAATTTGGTGTTTCACATCAAAATATTGTATTCATCCATATGTCACTCCACTTTCAGTTATGCATAAAGAACAAAAATTGCCTTGGCAAAATTACTGAGTGCAGGAAAGAGTTGTGGAAAACCTAACACATACAGAAATGCCCAATTCTGTTCTTGTTGCTTTGTTACTCACAATTCTACTAATTAAAAACACCAGAAAATGATACAAAGCACATTCCAAAGACACATGCGTTGCATAGCCTAGTTCTACAGAAATAGTGAAATGGTAATAAGCTTTGAATAGAAACCTAACACATTGGTTGCCACAACAATTAATTAGAAAAAAACAGGAGATATTTGATATGCTAAACAATAATAATTCATAGTTATTGCAAGTCGAAGCAGTGAAAAACTTGCAGTGCATTAGTAAAGCAATAACACTTCCGATTTTATTTTCCCCTTGAAGCCTTTTCTTGTGTTTTTAATATATATTTCCATTTTTAGATCATCTTTATCTATAATCCTTGGTGGTTTCACATTGCTACACTTACAGCTATTAATATTTGGCATCATGCTGTGCTTCATGCAGCGTATCATTATCTGACTTTGTGAAAATTGCTTTACTGACTCTGATGAAGTCTTGTTTTAAAAAAAAAAATTTTTTGCTTGTCTGTTTAGTTTTTTTGTGAGTTTCCCAAAAGCTTTGAAAACCTGTTAAATGAACATGCTTATGATGTTTATCTTTTTGTTGGATGAAAACGAATGGTGCACTATCCATTGAAATGAATCTGAATCTATATGTATATCTACACTTCATGTTATACGATCCTATTTTATAGTTACATGTTGTACTTACTTTCTAAAGTAAGCAATTGGATATGCACTGAATAAACAAGAATTCACAGATGCGATCTGCATGAGATATGGATGGAAGGTGAAAGGTATACCCACTCACTGTGCTTG
>JGI24022J15233_10008255_pt1 | contig 11606 bp, 9 predicted proteins | sample Ectturendosymbi2_FD_15233 | JGI IMG/M metagenome (IMG submission 15233)
GGAGGCCGCTTCTTCTTCAAGACGTGAAACGAACAATTTTTTCGTCACACGTTTCGACACGCTTCGCAACCCCGCCTGCCAGGAAATGCCATCGAGGGTCGACCCCTAGCGCGCGCGCTCAGTCGCGTCGCAAGCAACGTAGCGCGAAGTACAGACTCACCATGTACATCGGAGAACCGCAAAGGGTGGCAGCCATCATGTTATTTTGAAGATATCGAGCGAAGCCAAAATCAGCTGCAAATGCAAATCACGCGTCAGTGTGATGCCTACACAACGAATCAAACGTTTTTTTTTTCATCTGTCCGGAAATGGAACACACAAGAAACGTAACAAAGCTTGGCCTGCCACGTGTATGTCATTAGTGGCAAACGTCTGTTGGTCTAAGTTTGCAACCATATTAGTCATTCGAAATGATTCGTTCGGCGCCTCCTTTCCTGTCCATGTAAATTAACTGCAAGTGACGCGCAGGAACAACGTGACTGCGCATCATTTGCCGCTTAAAAATTTCTCACGTGACTGACGCCATTTCTAACAGCGTTTTTTAAAAACCCCAACGAAAAAGCAGCAAGTTCGGGTTCACGATATCGCCTGAGTGTGGTAAAGGCGAAGAACAGTATATTTACAATACGGGTGCGGCACTAACTGCACTGCTTCAAGCACGAAGAAAAATAAACGTAAAATGTAGCTGGGAAGCGTGTTTTCTGACGTTCCGCAAACTGTGCAGTAAATTGCACAAAGCGATAGACCCGCAGGAAAGAAAACTTTATTTTTTCTTTTTTGAATGATTTTCGCAGAACAACATAATGGAAGCAGCCATGAACTATGCAGACTAGAAGTAAAATAATCTCGCAGAAGAGCAGTGCTACAGTTGCAGTATTGTTCGAACAAAAACAGTTGCACCTTTCACAGGACGAAGTCAAACATGCGACCTAGACCGTTACACACACGCGCACACTGTAAGAACAGAAACGAACATAAATATTCAAAATCGGAACAGCAGATCTCTCACCAATTTTGATGGTTATCTCATGAGGTTGCGGCTTTAGTGTCTTGTAACACAGCAGTAAGTTTTGCGGCTTCAAATCACGATGAAGTATGCCTTTTGAGTGAAGCGCGGTCATGGCTGCTATGATTTGTTTCAGGAATATTCGTATGGTGTCTTCACTCAGTGTACCCTTAGCTGAACAAACGCCAGAAATCATCTTTCACTAGCACAGTTACTTTCACAAAAAGAAAGGGGCAAGCATAAATACCAAAGTTTAAATTAAGGAAAAAGGCAATTTTCTTAACTAAGTTGTTGCTTTCATCTTCCACAGTCTGCGTCTACCGTCTACCCCATCAGCAAACCGAAGGTAAATTGAAAATGGATATGGCAATATTTATATACTTTATTTATGTATTTCCCTCAGGAGTACCGTCCATATCACAAGGGTAATCAAATAACACAGGAGGACAAAAATTGTTAGTCATAGCGCATTACAGAGTAGGTCTTAGTTGATAAACACACTCAACACTGAGAAAGAAGCAAAACACTGAAACAATGCCAAATCTATAACTGCATTCGTTCATCGTCATAACAGGAATCCACAGTGGGAGAGAAATGACATTTTAACATCAGGTTTTGAAATAAACGGCTGACAAAAAAAGAATCGAATGGGGGTGCTCAGCACATAAAAGCATGTGAATTGTTTTGATCAAGGTTTCAAATGTTCTTGCGAGGCATTTAGCTTCGAGGCTGACAACCGTTTGTATTAAGATCTTGTAACACCTAAACTTCGAAAACCAAACAAAAGTAAAAATATGCCAATGACAGGGATAAATATCAAACAGAACTTAACAAAATGTGATACAGTCAAGGGGTCAGCAAATGCTGCAACTGCCTCAGCGCAAGTCAAACATTTTTTAAATAAGAATGAGCAAATCCAGCATGCTCCCATACCTTGCAAGTACTCAGCCAGGTCACCACCATTGCAATACTGAAACAGAGCAAAAGTTTAGTTTAGAAAACAGCAAAGTTAAAGTTTTTACCAAAAGTTTGCTTAAACAGAAATAAGCAAGCCATACGAAACAAAAGGCAGAACTTCGTTAACTGGAATGCTTCTTTCATGATCAATTTGCCTCCGCAGTGAATAACAAGCAATGTGCTTTGCTGTCATGCAGAACTGCAGCTTTATAACAAACTTTTTGTATGATAATTTTTTCAGCATTCAGCTTTTTTAGAGCTGGTGTGGCCAATGATGTGATGTCCTGAAACATGGGTCGAAAAGAAGTGTTTCACAGTGAACCTAAAAACACTTTCATCCATTCATTTCCATAGCCACTTTTCCTCTCAAGAAGATTGCGGGGGAAGCAGCCCAGTAGGACGACTTGATACACCTCACGGTAAGGAATCTCTGACAGTTCTGCTGGTGGGGCCAAGCAAGGCTGAAGATGTAATCACACCACCTGGTCCTTGGTTGATCTCTGGGTCTCTTTCCATGGGTGTAGCCAGCAGGACTTATCTTGTCGATCTTTCCTGGGACATTCTGGTCACATGATCAAACCAATGTAGCTGAGATCTCTCTATTCAGAGAAGTGGCTTGACATGACATTCAGGGTTTACAAATTTCACAGTTGCTCACTTTGTCACCAAGTGCTGTGAATTCTTCGCAAAAATCCTATCTCTGCCACTTATACTTCAGAAAGAGCACTTTCAGTCATTACACAAGATTCATGACAATGGATGCGGTTTGGAGCGAAGATCTATTCGAAAACCAACGTCTTTGCAGTGTTTGAAAGATCCTGTTTTGTGACCATCATGCGATAAAGCATAAGCAGAACTGCTTTTTTCATGTTACAAAAATGTCTAATAACATCAGTAAGAATGAAGTCACTGGTTGCGACAGTATATGCACAGTCTATTTCACAGTATTATTGCAGAGATTTCCTGAATAATCACCTTATTCAGGACAAGGGAGATAACACATTAAAATCTACAGTAACCAACACATGAAAACATGCTCATTCTTGACATAGCTAAGAAAAATTTCTTCAGATTAAAAATCTTAGTTTACAATCACCTATTGCCATCAACAGATCTGTCATCTTTGACTACAGCCTAAGCAGTGAAATTAAAAAACATAGTATAAAACTGAAAACAATCAATTCATCAAATGTCCAACCAAATATGCACAGCAACGTGAGCATATAAAACAAGACAGAGGAAGCAGTCAAATTGTGTGCATCTGCTGTGCTCATGGAAATCCGTCCCATGGTACATTTGCAAAACAACAAAACTTTTTAAGGCAGTGTAAAAGGTGGTTTATAATAGCAAATTGAAATGCAACTATCTCTTTGAAGTTAACACGCAAACAATTTTACCCTTAACTGGTTTAATGAATGCACATCACAAGTCCACAACATAAAACAATGGTCTTATGTTAAAGCCTATTATGACCTGTTAATGATTGCATCAGTGCTGCTTCAATATAATCAATTTGTGCATAAATGTGCAACAGCGCATTTCATTGTTCTTCCTCACAAGCTTCACAAAATTTAGTTGGTTGTAACAAAATTACTGCTAAGAGACAATATTCAATAGTTGGGCCCACTTTCATAAATGCACACCGCCAGTAGTATGCAACAGAAGTGTTACTGATTAATGGACCACAGACATCTGTGAAATGACCTTTCCAAAAATACTGAGAAAGGACTGCATACATGTTTAAAATAAACAAAAATTGTAGTTCTGAAAAAATGTATACTTACTTCCATTACAAGGTAAACATGATGACCAGAATCCTGAAACAAAAACACAACATGAATTTCTAACCTTTCCAAGACAAAAATAATACTGTATTGGACAAAAAGTAGGTATGAAAATGAATGACAATAAGATATAAATGCAATAGGAACAAAGATGCTAGCAAAGTGCTATTTTTAGCAACAAAACAAAGTACACATAAGTTCCACTGTGGTTTCAGAGACAATACTTCACACAAGTTCGCTTTCTACAGCATGCCTATTCATTTTACAACCAAATGCAAATGCTATATCACAGGAAAACAAATTCCCAGCAGCTATACCTTCACCTTCATGTTATGTGCACTCAAACACTTTCAGCAGCTGGTCATTACAAAAAGAAAGCATAAAGATGTGAATGCCAAAAAGATTTTCATGACACCTTAACACGTAAGAGTATTGCTGTGCGAATAGAAATTGACAAAATATTGGTGACATTCCAGTCACAAAACATTGTTGCTGGGCATGACTAGCAAGAAAGCTTCCGTAATGCATTACTTCTCAAATTTATCTTAACCACAAACCAAATGCCAACTTAAAAGCTTAACAAGCAGTTGTCACACAAAAACATTATTTCGCATAAACTGTGAACACTTACTTGGCACTCATATAGCTGGACTATATTTTCATGTTGGAGACCCTGAAAACCAAAACACAGCATTAACATTAATAAGACAACATGATGAAAACAACCAAAATAATTTGTGAAGTTGTGTTGCAGTAATAATTCGGACAAAACAACCTTAATAACTTCTTGTAATAATAAATACACAATTGGATATAAGTTGTGAAAAATGAATATTATCCTAAATAATACATTGAATTATGCAATTATTGTGGAAGTTGGCTTTGTTAGCAAAATTTGTTAGCACCCACTTGTTCTCAATTCACATATGCAAAAACCTTGATTTTTGGGAAATCTACTTCACCATTATTACACTGGAGACAATTGGAAGTTTTGAAAGTTTTAGTGAATCTTATGCTTTCAGTAATGTGTCATAACTGCAAGTCATTGGACATATAACACCAGATTTTTAAATAATGCAGCAGCTTGAAATAATCTGACATGTAGCAACAGTTGGTTAGAGATAATTTTTGCAGTAAGCACAGCTTTGGTAATTTTGCACATGAACATTGACAAGACATGCTTAGGTTGCCAGCCTTCCTACTGGCAATAAAGCAACATTACGAAGTTTTTAAACTGCTAAAAAGTTTGAATCTCCAATGCTAAACTTATGTCATCTTTACAATTTCATCTGAAACAATGTAACATTAACTCCTTCCAGAATCCAACATTAAATGCTAATCTGCCCCAAGCAATTGGCAAAACCTTACTCTGAAAAAAGGTTAAGCTTAGTAGCATGCCAAGACTAAATCAGTTTGAAGGTCAGTCTTTCAACTTACATGGTTTACATATATGTTCATAGACAAATCATGTGATTATGCATGTAATGCCAAACTGGTAAATGCACTGGTGAAAATACAAATCAAACATCTTAATGCAAATGTATTCATACAAGTACTTTAAAAATGGCAACCTGATATGCACAACAAAGCCACAGAAAATCATTAAAGCATGAACTAAACCACAAGTATTAAAGAAGAGGACAATCAATTGTAATGCATCTACTACTGTGATCCATCCCGGAACACATACTCAAGTTAAAAATTCTTACACTGGCATAACCTACAATACACAAAGTGAACCTACCTTTAAAATTTGAATTTCTTTTTCAAGAACTGCTTGAGCTCGTCCCACTTTGTTCTTGTTTATACACTTTATTGCAACAACTTTTTCCTTTTTCTGCATATGGTGTAACAACAGTTGTTACAGAAAACATTCATCCAATTATGGAAAACAACGTAAATTTATTACATAATGTTAAGTTATTGCATGCATCTAATGCAAATGTTCTGAAGCACACGTACTTTTAAAAAATTCACGAAGCACCAATTATTCACTGCAACAAAACATTCTGTCTATTCTAAGTAAGAATTATTTTTCAAAGCCTAAACTAGTCAAACACACTATTAGCCATTTGGCTGAATGAATAGTTAAGAACCAGGATCAGCAACCACTGATCTGCAGCCTATATTGGTCCACAATGCATTTGTATTGGTCCACACATAAATTATAAATTATTGTCCAAAACAAAAAATATGTTTGTGAAGCAGGATTTTCTGTAGTGGCAGCAACCATGACAATGTCACGAAGCAGTCTAGGTGGAATAAATGCACTGTGGGTGTCATTATCTAAAGCTCAAGACTCCCATTGATTCATTATTGTAAAGAGTTGCATTAAAATTACATGCAATAAAAATTTGTTGTTTCATTTGACATATTTCTCTGCCACACCTAGGAAGCCAGTTTGTGGAAATAATGCTTACTTTAAAAAAGTGTGCAGTGCAAACCAGGTTGCCAACCACTGGTTATGAAGACCAATCTTTAACCACCATGAGAATTGTCACTGCTCAATGGTAAGGTCAAGACACAAGCAGCAAATTCATTAACTAAACCAATATATCTACAACAGACTCAAATCTACATACACTACCACAATTGCGTGAAGAGCATTGTATGTTAAGAAAAAACTTACTTTTTTGTGACGACCTTTGTAAACAAGTGCAAAAGCACCATGACCAATGAGGTCAGACTTGTTGTACTCATAGTCTCCAACACTATCCATGTTGACGAACACAGAGCTTGTTATTTACAGCACAACCAACATGCATAGCTTGCATAATATTAAATATATTGAATTTGTGACATCATGAGGCCCAAATATACAGGAAAACCATCACATTAATCTGTAAAACAATACACTACTATCTATTCATTTGTTTTGAATTTAATTCCTTTTTCTTGGGTCCATATAATGTGGGCTAGTAGCAATACATCAAAAATACAAACAAAAGTTATTCACTAAGCACCACAGAAAGGGCTCGAGAAAATATATGCAAATAACAATGCAAGAGAACGGGTTCAGATTCAGTTTCATTGCACAGTAGATGCCTCTTTGTAAATCAACCTTGGTCCATGTTTATTTCCAATTGAGTAAGCAATGATTTCGTTAACTGCTGGACCTGGACCAGCAGCAAAAAAATGAACCTGTATGGCAAAATGCCATCAATCATTTATTTAGCATAGAAAAACAAAGCAACATGATCTGCTTAGGTGGAAATGTCTTCATAAGATGATCATCTATTTCAGTTTTCACTGCATTAGATGCATCCATGTCTTTAAGTGCTGTTCAACCAAATAAGTAACAACATGTTGGCACACACGTTGGCTGCAGTGACTGAGCTTCTGACCCAACAATGTGAAAGATATAGAGCTAAATGACTGGGAAAATGAAACAGAGCTGCACAGAATGATGATACATTCACAAGCAATCTATCACATCACAATAAACTTTTGCATGTTTGCAGATACAGTATAGATATCCTTGAAAATTAATATATGAAGCAGAATCTGGTTTCAAAAAGGTTGGTGGCCCCTGCTATAAACAGTCATATAAGTCTAGACTGTGTGTACCTGTTCCAAATATGTGCTTGCATTGGCATTCAACAAGTTTAAAACTATGCATTTCTACCCAAGTGGAGCACTGGGTATGCCAGTTGCTTAGTCTGTATATAAAAACTATAATGATTTTACTTGTCTTTGTCACACTTAATAATAAGGTATGAAACACTACATCAGTGGTTTCTGAACTTTTATACTTGATCAAAAAAGCAAGAATAATTTGGTGCATTTCATGCAAGAGTTTAAAAGGAGTCTTAATACAGTTTCAATTGCAAGCCAAGAAAAGTTACAGCATGGATAATACAACAGGAAACATGAATATAAGAAAAATGTTGTCCCCTTCATTTTTACTCCAAACAGACTTAAAGGAAAGTTGTTTGTGACAGTCACAACTTTTTTGTATTACTTTTTCTTGATATATATCTTTATCTATTTTAGAAGTGGCCTAGCCAACACATATTCAACTGAATAACAAGCAAAATTACTTACATCAGGTTTTAAACAATGAACTCACACATTAAAAATGTTAGGCAGAGACCCAATGATTTTTACTATGTACATCTAAAGCTGATTTAATGGGTCCATGGGTGGTTCTGTAGCCACTTCCATAAAACCAAACAAGAAGAGAACATGGACACCTAAGACATCACACTTTTCAGGATGCTGGTGGCATTGCCTCAAAACACAGCTAGCGACAAACATTGGTACAGCCAGTAGTGTTCTCGGGGGTCACCAGTGTGGTCAACAAGTTTCTTGGCAAGGGTGCCAAGGAAAGGGGCAGTTTTCATTCCACAAACACTGACACTCATGCTTGCAGGTTTATGGATAAGCAGTGACTGCAGCTTACTAGGTCACTACCAGTACAATTCATACAGAACTATGTAGTACTGCTGGCCAGGTGTACCTCAATCACCATGAATGCCCCTTTGAATAATTGAAAGAATCTGTAAAATAATCAGAACAGAACAGAACAACAAATGTTAGGCAACCAAAATGGTAGCAATGCAACAAAATTGGTCAGCATTTGCCATCAACAAACATTTGCAACAAATTGTAAAAGTCCAAACACAAATAAAATCAACTAAAAGCTTTCAAAATAGTTTTAACGGACATAAAGACTTGGATGAGACACAGTAAATATTTTGCAAATCCTTCAGTAGCTATAGTGCAGCTTTTTTTCACTGACAATACAGTAATACTTGCATGAGATCCAATGGTAATGGAAAAGTTACCCAATCCTGCATTAGACTCTGGTATAGTGGTTTAGTCTTACAAGAGAAGAAGCCAAGTTTTCCTAGCTCAGTGGTTGACCACTTTTCCTTTTTAGATTCGTTCCTTATCGACAAACAACCTTTACAGACTTAAATATGGAGTAGCAGCATAAAACCAATGCAAAATTTCCTGACCTGTCATCACTCCACAAACTCTGTTTTGGCTTTTTGACCTAATACTAATACACTGACTTGTATGCTCAGAATAATGAATCAATCAGTTACTGTATTCTCTTGGGCAAGAATGCTGTCGACTGACTACAACATTTTACGGGCTTAACGTGTCCGCAGACTCGGGATTGAAAATACCTAGCTCAGCCTAATGCAATGATGGCATTACTAGTTTAGTTAATCGCCGATATCGACTGGTGTAGATTTGATTGCATCGACAATTATAAAAAGAATCTGAAGGTGACCCTCGTATGCGACAACTGCCCGATTGCATTTACAAAAAATCTCTTTCGCGTAGAAACATTATCGCAACTGGAAATTGCCGGTAACCGCAACTGCTTTGACCTACCACAGTGCATCCTGAAGGAGACACCTTCTTGGGGTTACAAGCCAACCTCAACAGAAATGACAAAAAGGGAGTAACAGAAATTGATAAAGCCATTGCGCTCCGCTTCAATGATTCGCAGCACAACAAAGGAAGTCACGCGTTTACCAGCTGATCGCGTTGTCAAGCTACGCATCATAAAATGTGGTCTTCTAACGTTTTTTCTATGGTTACTTTTTCAAAAATCTTAACCTTGGTGAAAGAAACTCATTCGTTTTGTTTAGTATGGTTTGTGTTGGCACATATGGAAAAAACAGCAGCATTTGAAGGATCAAGCTCTTTTTCAAATGAACGGCCCACGAAAATTGTCGTACGCATGTATTCATCGCCGTGGAATCCAAACAGTGATGATTACTGTGACGAACTGTCCTACCAAATATTGCATCATCGTGACGCAACAAGATATGGTCACAAGTAACACACAGTACACACGTTATCTGAGCACAGAGTACAACTTGTTATTCAGTTAATCAGCAATGCACCTCGCAGTTCAACACAAAACAACGACCTTTGAACAACAGTAGAGCTTTAACACCAAAACGCCCCAGACAACAGAGGCGGTGGGTGGTGAACAACTGTCTCCAAGCAGTGTGTTTCAAGAAAATCCGGTAACTCGGAAGAAATTGGTCAGTTTCCTTTGCGCTGAATCTAAGTAGTATAAGCAGCAATTTTGAGGTATTTGCATATACTAGACGAATTTAAATTTTATGTAGATGTTTAGAATGTCTACAAAAACGTTGATCTGCTGCAGTTTTTATCGCTGTCACTTTTTCACACGATTCGCTTCAGGTGAAAATAACTCATTAAAGTTTGAACTTAATCGATTTTTTTTACAGAAGTAACAATATATACTCACACTTGATGATTTTCAACAAAATATTTTCAAATATTTTTGCAATTATCGTATACCAACACTCGTGTACGTCTCTGATATGCTCCACTGCTGTAATTTTATGTAGTTTGAACAAAGCCGAGATGTTCAAACTCGACTGCTTATCCATGTCTTACATTCCTCTGCGCTTGCAACTTCCTCTATTCCTCACCTGTGTAATCATATTAGTATAGGCGGCAGGCGCAAGCTCCTCGCCTATCTGCAGAAACTACGGGTGCACTTCACGCTTTCGCAGTTTTGACCTGAATCGTTTTTTGCTTTAATGTACTTCTTAACCTAAATGCAAACTACGCCTTACACACCAAAAAACTGAGTTGTGCAGAACTAATTTTCATTTTGTTTTATATCGGAAGTCTTGTTTACAACTTAGAAGTACAGTAGGTTGCTCGTACAGGCAAGTAACCAAAGACAAAACCCACTTGCGCTTACCATTACCCCGTCCGTGCGTTGCACAAACAGATCGGATGAAATCATTCGAGAACAATATTTAAAATAATGAAAGCATTTTATCTCAGTATTTTCTTCAAAAAAGCATTTTCTCTCAGCATTTTTTTGAAAAAAGTATTTTCTTCAAAACAAGGTACTGTATCTGCCAGTAGGCGGCAGCAGACACAATTGTGGCTTTTCAGGGCGTTTCTGGCTATAACTCGCGAACGCATTGGTTTTGTTTCGAAAGTCTGTGAAAAAAGTACCCGTACCTCGGGTGCAGAAAACGTACCTTTACATTCGAAATTTACCTTTACATTGGAAATTTATTGAAAAACGCAAATGTTTTATGTTTGGAAGCGATTTTTGGCAATTTTTGACATTTTCGAGGAAGTTGGAAGTTGTGATATATCAAGGGAAACATTTTCTAGAATTTTCAGATGTTTCATGTGTTTCGAATTGGAACAACAGACCTTCCGAAGACAAAAAATGTAAAATCATCCCTTAAATTTGGGGTTTTGTACCCATTTGCCTCTTGAAAAGAAAGTACATTTTTTCAATAATTTCCTCCAATTTGTGGTAATGACTGACATTTTTTATATAAAACCGTTTTTTCGACATGCGTGGCTTTCACTCCACGGCTATTTGAATCACCGAAATTTTTTGGCGAGGCGAAAACCGGTTTTCCCCTCAAAATTTTTGTCACAAGTACGCGGAACATTCCTCAAAAGTTGCGTTGCTGTCTTACCTTTCCGGCAATCTCTTACATGTTGATGTAGATTTAGTCAGTGGTTCACAAATAATAGCCAGCAACGTCCTTAAAAGCCACAATTGTGTCTCCTGCGGGCCTTAACTGGGTTAGGCCTACTACAAAAATGTGCCAAGTATATGTCAGTAGTTCTTAAAATACCTTTTGCGTTGGTTAAAAGCCGGAAAATCCTTCGGTTTTATCAATGTTGATATTTTTTACATGTTATAAAACCACTAAATGTATTTGCGTGTTCAGTCATCCAGCACACCTCTCTGAACGATGACAGTGACATTCAGAGACAAGTGAACCAGTAGTGCTGTAACAAGTGTTACGTGTTAGCTAACAATAGTGTTAAGAATGTGTCTGTAACCCTATGGTTCTGTCTTCAATGCAGTTGCAAAAAGTGTC
>JGI24022J15233_10008256_pt1 | contig 11603 bp, 6 predicted proteins | sample Ectturendosymbi2_FD_15233 | JGI IMG/M metagenome (IMG submission 15233)
CGTATAACTTCGCAAATTAATCCTTGGCATGGCAGGTGTGTGGCCCAGTCTTGTCGCCACGGGAGGGCTTTGGTGGGGTTAGCCCCACGAACAATTCCAAGCCTCCCAAATTGAAACATGAAACACTACAAATCAGCAGAGATTTTGTCAATATTTGCTATGTCAAGCACCACGAACACTTGTAAAGCCGCCCTATTGACGACTTTCTGGCGACAGTTCCAGTGGCGTAGCCAGCTCAAAAATTTAGGAGGGTCCAAAAAATTTTGGGTGACCAAAATGTATGATTTTAGGCGAATAACACTATTTTGTTTGGAAAAACGCCTCTCAAACCACAAAATGACTATATTTTCCAAAAATTTGGGGGGCATGGACCCTTTCGCCGGCCCCTGGCTACGCCTATGGATGGTTCTGGTATGGCCTCCTGAAGTTTCAATTTTGTGCTGTTTGTAGATCCAACTTTTCCTTAACCAAAGTCGAAAGTCCTTCTGAAACTGTGTTTTATTAGCTAAAAGCTTTTAACTTTGCTGGAGTTTGAACCTACTCGGTTGTCTCTCAAAGCAGTTAACCTAATCCTTAGAAGACTAGACCTAGGATTGCAAACAGAACCATGCCTTTTTTGTTGGATCGCATAAAATGCGAAGCTTGAATAATGCTTTTTTTCGGGGCGGTTCAGATGAATGCTCTTGCCCAAGGAGCGCTACGGCGAGTCATTCAGTGTCCGTGGATCGAATACCCAAACTGACAATTAAGAGGCGGACACTGCCACTGAGCTAATCGCCGCCCACGCCTTCGTGTCGGAATGAATGCAATGAGGTCAATACTTGTCAGTGCCGTACGTTAAAACAATCATAACGTAGCAACGCATTACTTGTTGTGCCTGGTTGATTATTTTCATTTGATAGCTCAGGTAGACACCCTAGTAAACAACTGACAGCATAAAGCAAGACGTTGCCTCTAAAATTGCAGTAGAAACTAGAAATAGATTCACTTCAAGCCTACGTTCAATTCCTTGTAAAGTTCACAAAAGTCTTTATATCTGATTTGTTAAATCAATTTGCTTGGCGACCCACAGATACATTTCGAAACCCACAGTTTGAGAAGCCCTGTTCTGCAGAATACCAATAAGGGTTACTGGCGGAATTTCGGAGGTTTTCGTGAATTTTTCCCATTTTTTGCCACTGTACTACCTGCGTTTTTTGGAGGGGGAATGCGTTTGGTTTTAATATAATAAAAATTTTCCGACATGCAACATCTTCCCTTTTTAGGGTGAGATGAGCTTTGGAACAGTTTATGAGTTGTTCAAACACGTGCCGATGCACCTGAAACGTTGGCGTAAGCTTTGGTGGTGGGGGTAACCAATTTGCCGGTTTGAGGCAAATTAAACCAACATTCACATGTCTGTGTTGGAAGAAAGTATACTTTATCCGCAGTGCATTCTTCCAGCACAGTTGTAGCAGCAATCTTCTGTTATCATTAACGTCAGCATGTCTATGTCGGTCAATCGCACCACTTCATATCTAGGCGTTGTTCCCAACGTGCATAGGACTAGGTTATATGAGATGTTTTGGCACACATACCAGTTTGCAAGAACAACTACTTATTAGATGTACGCTTTGGAAATTTCTCACTCTTTTGCCGGTGGAATTGCAAAAATCACTTTTTTAATTAAAAGAGCATGTTTTGTTCACAACATTATCGTCACTGCAGTTTTGTTTGTCAGCTTCATGAGAACGAAGCGAAACTTTGGTAATCACTGTTTTTTAGTACTTCCACATATTTGTGAAATGATGAGAGGGTCCGCACTCAGTATACCATGAAAAGAAAGTGAAACGTTTTCATGCAGTATTTAAAACCATATGGCAAATTCATTACTTCCGCGCAAACTAATTTGTCTGGTTACTTGACACACGATGTCCACTTGCATGAGTAAATTTGTCCATTCGTCAAAAATGCAGGTTTTTCGTGTGGAGGTAGCCTCCGCAACAAATAAAATCCCAGTACTCCGACACGAAAATGATGAAAACCACAAATTTACAATAAATATCTGCTATTTGCTTTTCAGGTGAATCCGGTAGCGTTTTGCTGCCGTGTTTGATAACGTCAGGCTTATTGCTTCTGTCCAGTGCTTTGTATTTGCTGATTCCTGAAACGAGGAATGTCCCGTTGCCTGAAACCGTGGACGATGCTGTGTACATGAGGTTAGAAAGGTCCAGCATGTGAACATAGCGCTAAGTTTTTATTATAAAATGAACGTGGATATAATGCTTTAGACTAACACAGCGTGTTGCTACACTAATTGTTTTGAATGTATTTCCTTCCGTAAACGTTATCTCCAACTAGGGCTGTCCTTCTCTGCAGGTCTCAGTTTGGATTTTGTCCAAGACGTAAGGATGCAATTCGAAATGCAGAGATGGAAAATCTCACCACTCTTGACGACGACAGATTACCGATATCTTCGTAATATATTCATTTAAACATATGTAAAGAACCCGAAATTCTATATTTTCATTTCAAACACACCTTTCTCAGCTCATCTGTTTCCTTTGGCAGATGATTCACGACACGATTTTCGTTGCATCTTGAAAACAATTGCCAAATTTAATTTATATTTTGTCGAAACGAATTGAAAATTTGTCGAAAGTGCGGTCCTGAATATTAGATATCTTAATGATTTGCTTCACTAAACCAAGTTGTAGATCTCATGATACAAAATTCAAAGTTGTAGCAGCGTACCTTCTGCAGCAAAAAAAACGGGCATTTTCCTTTGGGAATAACTGCTTTCAATCTTGGAGATTTGGTGAACCTGCCAATTTGCACACATTTAGCTCGAGTGTGTTGGTTTCCATTGGAAGTTTATTTTCCCATGTGCAAAGTCATTGAAAGAATAGCAATCTACATGCTTTCTATTTTGCTGACACATTCGAATTTTGTACATTAAAATAACAAATGTTAATCACGAATCCGTCTAGCTGTTTGTTATGTGTGCATTTTGTAGCAATATGTGAAGCATGTTGCAGACGCTTGACATCTTGACATACAGCCACTGCCGTCAAGGATCAAAATTAGGGTGCAACGACAGCTAAGCACGAAACGAAACTTTTACAACTGTGCACTGCACAATGTTCAACACCACTGTTCGTACGAATTGTTGTTTCGTAATCACTCGGCTCAATACACCAGAGTAGTGTTCCGCAAACTGTGTGCCTTGGTTCCGTTGTGGGCCTTTCAGCACTTTTTATTGGGCCGCACAACAGTTTCTGTTGTGGACCGCGTGGAAAGTGAGAGTTACAGTCCTATGCCGGTTGCGTGAGCTTAGTAATAGGTTACTGTAACAACTGTGGAAGATTGATTGTTTAACGTTCACAAAGAATTTTGTCATTATACGTCTTATGAGATAAACAGAGCATTATTATGTAACAGGTAACTGGAGGCAGCATATGTTTGAAATTGGGCCTGAAAAGTAAGCATGGGCCTTTAACTACGACTGATAGGGCCGTTTGGGCCGCCATAAAGAAAGTTTGCCAATCACTGTTCTCGAGCATTCTGTGGCTCACTGTAACTCCCCATCCAGGTATTGCCGTACACCTGTGTATTGTACGGAATTTCGCGTCATGTAAATTCTTGGTTTGCAACTTTCAGGCCTGTTTGTGAATTTTTGTTGATCTTCAGAAAAAGTGAGGATACCCAAATAAATATTAATTGCATTCTCTCTGAAATTCCACTTTATTCATGTGAACACCACTTTGATTTCTTCTTCTCCAAACGTTCATTATTTTCGATTGACCAACATTGCAGAGCTCATGCTATGATGCGAAGAACGATAGAATGTTTTTTTTCATATGCAAAAAGCACTTGAAACTGCAGTGGGACCTCACTAGGGTGCTGTGAAAACTCTGGAATAACCTTGAAGAAGTTTTTTAAAGGCAAGCTTTTTTTTTCAACAAATTCTTTTGGTAAAAATTTGAGAACTGTTAAATTTGATTTTAGAATCACGGCTTTCTAATGACATTTTGTCAAATGCATCACCGTGCAAGCATGTCATTATTGTATCTGAACATTATATTTGCTGACAATGAAATTTTAAATGCGTTGATCTCTTGTAGCTGAGAGATTTTTAGCTGCCTCTAGCCGTGATGGAATCTTTGGCTTGCATGTCTGATTTGACCCTTGGAAAAGAGCCTGTGCGTAAAGCCTCATGATCTTGCATTCATCCTTTGTAACAAAAGGACTAGAGTGGAGCAAGTTATTCCCAGTATAGCACTCAGTGCTATACTATAATTTCTGGAATAATTTCTGTGAAGCGCCAGCGCTTCTACGCAAAGAACTCTTCTGTGAACCACTATTGCGTCACAAAGCCAGCACATTACCTCATCGCTAATTCCCACTGAAGGTTCAAGTCTTACTATTGAACTGCTTCAAGCAGGCGTGACCATTATTGCCACCTCTGATGTTTTAACATCTGATCTGATGTTTTCAGGTAAATTTCTGATGTATTATGAATTACCAAAAAATCTGATGCTGAGTGGGTTGCTGTTTTTGTTTTTTACATTTCCTCACCTTTGAGAAAAAAATAGATGAGATTCGTAATTGATGAGTTTCTTTCAACATTATTTCGCCCTCATATGTGTTTTGTTATCGTTTCAAACTGAAGAAGCTTTCTTCGCTGCATTGAAAATAACATTTTGCGTTACGCATCATAGACTTCTCCATTCCATGACGCCACTTCTCTCAAAGTTGCCAATTTAGACATAATATGGTTTTAGTCAATACAACTTTACCTGTGTCTTTGGAATTCTATTGATAGCACACGGCATATCCGCAGGTAAGCCACGCGAAAAGCGAATGCAGCGCTCCTCGAGCAGCAGTGACGCGGCGCTTGGGAAGCGAATGCGACGCGAAGTCCGGGATTTTCCATCAGACGAAAAGAAACCAACACTCACGCAACAATCTCGTATGGCGCTTTTTTAAACCGGTCTTAAGCTATATTAAATGTCAAACAATGTAGTGGCAACAAAAGGCAATGTTAAGATGTTTTGGAAAATTACAGTATTTAATTGAAATGAGAACAACTGAAGTTACAATCATTGAAAACATACACACTGAAAAATACGAGCAGCTACAATTGACAATATGCAAGTGGAAATGTGGACACCACAACCGAATTGATCCATAGATTTACAAGATCTACAACAAAAACAAACATGCTTGTTCGATTAGGCCCACAGATGGTTCCCTAACTTTGGCAAATTTGGACGCCAGAACACGGAAACTTTATACTGATCTTGTAAATTTATGAATCAAATGTTGAACAAACACATGACCACGAGATGATCTCTTCACCCAGAAATATTTTTTCACTGGAGATGGTGTGAGGTGTATTTTGAATGGCATTCAAAAAATGTGTGACCGTCAGTTGAGCTATAGATTGACATATTCGGTTGTGGCGTCTCGTCGATATTAAGTTCACTGCGGTTCAAAAGAAACACGAACAAGATTGCAGTTGCATAGGGATTACGGAAGTAGCAAACATAACCACCTTTCGAAAGGAACGTTGCAGAGACTTCAGAGAAAACATGACAAAAGTTACTATAAGAAAGACAGTGGGCAGTGAAGGCACAGGTTTGCAACATCGATGGAAAAAAACATGGTAAATTGCCAACAGAGAGTCTTTTGCATGGGACAGTTATATACGCACATTGTCATTAAGACCAAAGTATACTTGGATATAATTTTAAAAATTGCTGTAGCTGGGGTACGAAAGACATAAGAGCAAGGTTCCATAAATTTGCTGCAAAAGAAGTACGAATATGAAACTGACGAAAGAGGGTTTCTGGCGTGAAATATTTAGTTACATATTTCCTATCGAAGTGTTACCCCTGTTCAGGAGGAATCCAGGGTGGTGGACCACCTTGGGGCTTTTTTTGTTTATTTTTTATACTTAAAAAAATGTTTGAAACCAGTGCTTCCATCAATTTCCCTGATTTTCAGAGGCAAACACACTGGTGCTAGAGTTCTTTTACAAACATATCCCTGAAAACCTATATATAAGAAATATGTGTACCATGCTACCCATGGTTTCCTGATGTGCAGTAAATTTTATGCACCTAACTGCATTAATACTTCAATACAATTTCAGGTGCAAAACGCATTTGGCCAAATACGACCACTGATGCCTTATATGTGAAGGGTCTCCCTGCACCATGACTTGATATGAAGAAAAAACGGATCTAGCATGCGCATGATGTTTTCTACGCATAAATATCCCCTTTCTGGTGCTACAGTGCATAAAATGTCTATGATATTTTTGTTTCGCTGCCCAGATACAATTTTGTTTAGAAAGTGATTAACAATGGACGTATGGAGGTAAAAACACTTTGGTCAGTAAATAACGGATGTCACATGTACCAGGGAGTTGTGATCAAATTAAGGGTGGAGTTATACCCTACCTTTTCGGACTCGTATAGCCTTTATGGTTACTTGAGCAGGGTCTGCTAACAAACCACTCTTTGCTAACCAAGCCAATTGCTGCTCAGGCATTGCCTTTGAAGTTGACAAATATAATTTTAGTGACAATTTGCAAGGGTATATCTTCTTTTACCATCCAGCAACGAATCAGCGTGTTTCGAAAACAATGCCAGTTTCTATCGTATAAATGTTCGATACATAAGGAATGTATACAAAATGAAGCCATGCGCATGAGAGCGAATCTTGGACTGCCTGAGTATGTCAACAGAGCCACAAAGAGCTTTAGCCAAAGAAGTGAAATGAGATTTCCAGGTAAGAATTTCTGTTTCGTGAAAACAACAAAAAAATCACTGAAACATTTTCTTGTTAAGATGAGACATGTAGTACAGGCAAAAGGTATGTAACGGTGTTTTGGACCTTGCACTGATAAAATAAATAACGAGGTGTTTTTTCAACTTTCATGGATGATTCTTTGCCTAAATCACATTGTATTGCTGTCTGTTAAGTTACTCCCATGTGATAAATGTCGAAAATAATGTGTATGCTCAAGATATTATGGGCGAATGGTAATGTATTTCTTCCTACAATTTCGGCATGTTATGCTGTTCATAGAATAAACATTCATAAAAATGAATCCAGTGTTGTGGTAAGAATCGGCATGGAGAGTAACAGGAAATTTTTTACGAGTGATCATATTACAACGATTTTAATGAGACGTGTTTGAAAGCACAATTATTTATTTTTGGTGTGGCTGATCTTACAGTTGCGTTGATCTGCATTAAATCCATACAATGTGATGGCTGAAATTTTTAGATAAGAATACTATTAAATTTCTTTTTTGCAATCACCGCAACATGAAAAGCACAAACACTGTTTGGTGATATACGCTACACGGGAAAGGATCAATGCATTTGTTTAAGTTTATCATTTTCCTAAGACATTCTGTCGCTCTAATCTTATAACAAGCGTGTACGGAAACATTCCAGGTAATAACACTTCCTGTTTCAGAAAAACTCTTCAAAAAACAATTTGAGCATCTCACATCATTTCCCTCCCTTAGATAAATATTTAGGCTTTATTCTCTGCAAGTGTGACAAGACGGCGATTTTTGAGATTTCCTAAATAGCACCTCATCTATAATCTATTATTAAATTGGACAGCGCAGTTAACATGCGTTTCCAGTTAACATGCGTTTCCGTTTGTTAATTGAGGGCAGTTGTGGAAGTGTGCGCTGATTATTGGTTAAACATTTGTTTGCATGCTTTCCTTTGAAATGAATTGAAGTACTGACATTAGAAATAATGTATCTCGACGATACCTTTTCCGAATCGGACGTTATTTCGTTCAGAATGGAAATATTGTTTTCGTTGATTTGCAATAATATTGCATGTAATCGGTGTGAGACAAGAAACACAAATTTCAAATTCTCTGTCTTGCCTGTGTTTTTTGCGTCAGCCCACACACACATCTGTGTCAAATGAGAGTCTGGTTGAAACTATTAAGCTAAATTTCTGAAGAACTTCTTTGCAATTTTTTTGTTGCTTACTTTTTAATAATGTGGTTGTATACTTTTTTCGGAAAACAAAGACAAATGCGAGTGATGCCAAATTTAACTTATTGTAGGGTCGCGTGTTCAGATCGAATTTAGATTCCTATGAGCGTCCTCATCCTTCGTTTTCAGGTGGATTCCTTTCATTTAATACAGTACATGACTTTTCGAATTTTTTTTGTTTAAGTTGTGAGTTGTACGTTGTGCTATCTCAATATTAATCGTTTTAAGAATGGAGCCTGACTGCAATGCATTTGTACGGATTGCTTACGTCATTTGACTACTCGTATGTCAAAAATGAAATGTAATCGTAAAATTGATTTTGCCTGCCTTTTCAGAAATCCATGTCAAAAATACTTCAAGTTACACCTTCATCAAATCAGCGTTTCATATTGGTGAAAACGGTAAAGCAAAACATAAATCGCTTGTCAGCCAGCGGTTTCCTGTGCAGATTCCCCCGCTGACAACTTTATTGGAACCAATAAGGTTTTCCCTGTAAAGTGGCGTTAGACCAGCGGTTCTGCCAAACACTGCAGTTGTTGGTGTCTAATGGCAGACATCAACAATATGAAAAGCTCTGCTCCTGAACTATCAACAGTTTTCTATCAGAACAATGAGGGGATAAATGCGTCTCTGCCCATGAAAATTTTTGATTTTACCTCTGTGTTTCAATGTTATTTTTTGGTGTCTTATGATTTTCTGAGCCAGAAAAACTGCACCAAATATATGTATAAGTGAAGCTATTCACATTTAGCAGAAACTGGCCCAGGTAGCATTATTTGCATGTACAAGGCAAATGAAAGAGACATTCAGGCGAATTACGGTCTTGAAAAAAAGATGCTTGATTTCGTGTTTAACATGCGAAAATCATGTTTATTCCCAAAAAGTTGTAAAAATTGAAAACAGAAAAATATTACTTCTGCAATCTTAAGGATCCTACCATTAGCGATTTTGCTGCAATTGAAATGTGGCATTTCAGAATCGTGCTGTAATGATATTTTCAACATTTCTGAAAATTTGTGTGTATGCGTGTGTGTAATGTAAGACACACGGTAACAGAAAGTTGAGCTAGTAAACACATTTAAGGCAGATTGAACCATAGCTGCAAAAGGATAAAGGGAAATCCTATTACATTTCCAAATGTACCAAATATAAAAAGATGGTACGCAAAGATACGAAGAATGGATGCAAATATCAACATACCTATAGTTTTTTCTATTTATTCAATCATCTAAAATAATTGAAATAAAACAGCTACAATTCTGTTCCCCCTCTTATACTCACACAACAGTACTGTATTTGGCTTTGAAGGGTACCAGGATAATCATTTATTTTAATGAAAAACGCTGATATTTTCGAAGTAAATTTGATCTTGTCTTTATGGGAAACGCTCCGCACCACCAAATAAATCGTAGAATCTATCGAATAACAAGGATGGTGATTGGGGCGCCGCGGTACACTTAACTTCTTCATTGCTTTAGGAATGAGTCACACTTACAACGCTCATTCCAAGATAGCTGTCTCAATAGCAGTTGAAACATGCATACCATCTTGAGCACAAAAGCATCGACGAACATGCAAAATGCACTCATTTCATATACAATACACGAAAATTCGAAATTGCTTATACATCCACTTAAAATAGCTTATGCATCCACTAAACATCGCAAAAAGATGAAAGCAGAGACCAGTCGGTTACTTCCACGAAATCCTACAGAAAACCTAGAGATTTGAATTGGCATCCACAATATTTCCTATTTTGCACCATGACTGGACAGAAAACCAGGCAATCACGTCGCAGCAAGGATTTCTTGTTAACCTGGTGGTTCTTTAAAAATGTCATCAATTTGCTGTCAGCCTTTCCCCTTTGCATGTTTTATATCAAATCAGAGTGGTAAACGGGCATCATTTTGAAGCGCGAACCAGGCCGGAGGCCTACATTTATCTTTGAAGCCCGATATAGGCCCAAGGGCCACATTTACAGAGTGAGTCAAGATAAGCGCAATTGCGCAGTATCAAAAAATTTAGTTTACGCGTATAGCTGCAAGTGCACGGCTTTATCACACCTTGACCAAAACATTGCCTTAAACAAGCACAAACATATCTTGTTAACTAGCGATAATGCTGCAGAATGTAATGTTTCTTAAGAAAAAATAAAACTATTACGAAACGATCCACGATGGCGCTGTAGGCATAAAAGAAACCATCTAGTATATCGCTGTAGTCATGAAAAGCCTGTTTGTAGGCCACAATTTCTTGAAAGAGGACAAGGAACGCGGGAGTGATTGATCTCTTCGACGCAAAACCATCACCTGCTAATTTCCTCATCGCCGTCGCCTTCTCAAAAGGAGTGTGAGACTAATCCGAGCAGAGAGCAAAAGAACGCAGCTGAGCAAAAGAACGTGTTTGCAAATAGAATTAGCTGAAGAAAAATCACAATCACTTCACTCACAGAACTCATCTCAGTGAGCACAACAAATGTATGTTACGAAAGAAAAACATCGTTACTCAGAATGTTACAAAAATGTTTTGTAAGCAGGTCCGAAATCGGCCCTAAACATTTCGACAAACTCAAGCCTGCACTCGTCCCGAGCCCGAACCAAAACCCTATCTGACTTACAAAACTGCATCAAATGTCCACTTCACTTGCAATACAAGAGAAACTTGGGTTATCCAAGTGCATCTCAAAAAAGTATTACCTTTTCAACAATGATGTTTGCTTACAGAAAGGCAATATTTAACCAGCCGTTTTAGAATCAACAGAAATGTTCTTCATTTTATGCAACATTTTTGGAATTGGGGAAATACGATCAGAGTCCTTTCAAATTTTATTGCAGAGCAATTTGGTATCTTTCAAATAGTGACATTAGAAAAATATTGTCTTCAATGGCGTTGGTGCATTATATTCATTGTTTATAGCCGCGTACAGAGAAATCTTGCCCTTCTAATCCGAGCCCAGGTAACTCGGGGTGACGTTGGACAGGTCGCTCACGCACCGCCGACACCTTGCGTAACTTCGCAAGAAGCTGACATCACGCATCGCACTCCTGAAGCGACTTGCTGGATCCGGTTCGAGTGCTGGAGCAACAACGTTTTGAACAGCCACCCTAGCCCTGGTGCATTCAACTGCAGAGTACTGCGCGCCTGTCTGGTGCCGCAGTGCTCATACCCCTCATCGACCACACCATCAACGACCCCTTGCGAATTGTCACTGGATGCCTGCGACCTACAACAGTGGACAACCTTCCAATCCTCGCAGGCATCTAACCTGCTGAGCTTCGTCGCAATGGAGTCACACTATCTCTGGGACGCCGTACCATGGAGCCTGGACACCTGCGCCACTCAGCACTCACCCGTTCATCGAGTGCAGATGCACGGCGCCTCAAATCGAGACACTCATTTGTACCCGCCGCTCAACAACTCATCAGGTTGTCTGACAACAACAACATACGTGCGGCGCAGTGGTCAGATCATAAGTGGAATGCGGAGTGGGCGAACAACCCCAAAAGACTTCGCATTTTCATTCCCGACATCGGCACCCACCCTCCGGAATGACCTTCCTAAGAAGAACCTAGATCCGGCTTAACCG
>JGI24022J15233_10008259_pt1 | contig 11601 bp, 10 predicted proteins | sample Ectturendosymbi2_FD_15233 | JGI IMG/M metagenome (IMG submission 15233)
GTCGAATATTTTTACTAACTTACATCATAACTTTTGAACCCGAAACCCCAGCAGGTCATCCAAAGTATCAAAAGACTCGGATTGTAGCCTAGTTTCCTGTAAAAACTTCAGCGAAATACTACCACTTAACGGTTGGTGCCCAGGGCCAGGCAAAGTGGGCCAAGGTGGCCTAAAAGTCTTCCACTTATGACGTCACTCACAAAAAACCCACACCCCCAAGCAGAAGATTTTTTTCAAGTGCAGACTAGAAGACTTGCCGCGTCTTTTGAGACTTTTACTGGGTCTGTAGAGCATACAGGAGTGGAGATATTCCCGTGCAAAGCCACGTGTGTTTAGGCGTTTTTTTTTCCGAAAATCCCCGAAAGCAGCTGGACGCCAAAGAGTTGAAAAGCTCCAAATCTTTTTAATGCTACTGGGCATCATGCATGCAGCCCCACTTCTACCAAAATCTCCATTGATATCTTCTTGCCAGCACCAAACACATTTGGCCTAAAATTAGCGAAGCCCACTTCACAAAATGATTTCAATCTATATTTTCTGTTGGTGGGTGAAAGATGCATCCTTTCAATCTCCCCTTGTTGGCCCCTGCATACATACTCACACAGAGTGGTAAAAGGGCCTCATTTTGAAACCAGAGCCCGAAATCACAAGCCCAAACCCGGTTCAAGCCCGACATTTATTTTTGAAGCCTGATTTAGGCTCGAAAGCCAAATTTGACGAGGGAGTTCAGATTTGTGCAATTGCGGAGTAACAAAAAACATTGTGTTCGGGTGTAGCTGCATGTACATGGTTCATCACACCAAAAATAGCAAACACCTTGATCAAAACATTGGCATAATCTGGCACAAACATAGCATGCTAGTAAAAGATAATACTGCAGAATATAATGTTTCTCAAGAAAAAGAAACTATCACGAAACTATCCACAATGGCGCTATACGCATGGCAAGCCAACTTGTAAGCTTTTTGAAACAAGCCAAGAATCGCGTGAGTGATTGATCTCTTTGAGGCAAAGCCATCATGTGCTGCTTTCCTCACTGCTGTTACCCTCTCGAAAAGAGTGTGAGACTAATCCGAGCACAGAAAGAAAGAACGCAGCTGTGTTTGCAAATAGAATTAGCTGAAAAAAATCACTATCAGTTCACTCACAGAAGTTGCCATGGTGAGCACAACAAATCTACATCACGAAAGAAAAAATCCTTACTCCTAATGCTGTAAAAAAGTTTTGTATGCAGGCCCGAAATATTTTGACAAACTTAAGCCTGAGCCTGGCCTGCTCTGAAAAGCCCAGCCTGATTTACAACTCTGCACCACATCAAAAGTTTCATTCTAAGAGTTCTACTGTACTTGCATAACGACACGAAAATATATTTAAGATTAAATCAGAATGCACAACGGTGAATTGGCAAAAAAGTACCAAGTTTCACCTTTAACACGAAAATAATGTTCAACAAAACTAGGTGTGATGTGGTCTACTTGTTAAGCAAATGTTTCGCACTTAGATGAAAATGTTGCTGCATTGGTGTGTGGTTAAACTCAAGTAAATCAGATGACATACCAACCAATGCATTCAGCACAAGCAATAAGTTTAAGAATCAGGGGAAAAATATCTTTTTTATTTGTTGATCAACATTGTCATGACATTACAAGAAGTGAGGATAAATGTATATTGTATCCTTATTTCTGAGTCAATCAAGTCCCAATGTTTTGAGCTGTAGGTCAATATACAGATAGGTAAATACTATATTATACTTTTCCAACGTTTTGAGTTAAATCCTGTTCACTAATAGTTGAAGACAGTCTTTTGCAAAATTGCCCATCCCAAAACTAAGTCTCCACAATAGTGCTTCTTTTTTCTTCAGCAAAAGCTTTGCAGAGATTTGCCTGAAAATATTACTTTCTAACTTATACACTAGCAGCATTAAGTTATACACTCTCTGTTTTTGAATAAGTGACCACCAACGTTAAAGCAAAGCCAGTAACATTTCTCTACGGAACAAACAATGGCTGCACTGTGGTCTCTCATACATGCAGCTGTAATACTCTCACTGTTACAAGAAAATAGCCTTTCTGATAATATACCATACAAGATAAAATGTCGGACAAAAGCAGTTAACCATCTTTCACAGTCACTAGAAACTTGAAAAATGATACAAAATTATTTTATCGAAGCTAAAATCGATAAACTGACAGAATCAGTGATACCACATCAAACTCTATTTCAACATGACCTTGGCTATCTGTAACCTACCATCCAACATGAAAAGTTCTTAACACAAGACGTGACAAACATAACTTTTTATTTTTGAAACCTATCCAAATACAAAACCTAAAGAGACAAAAGTGGGAGTACATGGCATATTATATCCTTTCCACCGTTTGAAAAAGTGGGGGACACGGGGGATGTGTCCCCCACTAATTTGTGCCCATGCACCTAACAGATCCTACAAAATGAAAAACTTGGCCTGCAGTCAGTGGGGACACAGGCATGCTAAAAATTTTCTACGGTTTTAGTGTTGAAGTCAGACAGTATGAATATTTCATTTATTTGTTAGTTTTAGACACATATTACATGTCACAAGCATTAGAGAACTGAAGGATGACAAATTGCTCAGATGCAACACATCGCAAAGTTGCTGTTAGGTGACACATCTTGCTAAGTTTCATCAAAAGCCAAGAGGGTAGGTTAAATGGCCTGGATCAGTTTACATGGAATGACCCGTACTACAGTTGGAGAGCATACATTGGCATATGCTAGATAGGCTACAAAACAGTGTGTTTTTGAACTGTAGCCAAGCACTAAGCAAAGGTGCTTTTTGAACTTACTGGCGAGAATGAAAAGGTGAAATCTGATTCTGTTATTATAGCCTAGAATCCAAAAAAACTTGGAGTCATGAAATGGGCTCTATTGGTCGGCTCTCAGGGATGATGACGTCATCCAAATGTAAACAAATATGCATAAACATCCTCCCATTATGTAACATAAACAAAAAACTCAACATGCCAAGCTTAAATTTTAAAATGTTTTTTTTTTATATAAACTACAAGACTCCACATCTATAGAGGGATTGAACAGCTCTTGAGCTCAACCTGCTGGCGAGTTATTGCCATATATAATATGGGTATAATCAGTATTTTTTTAAGGAAAATATTAGGCACCTGGTATGGACCTGTAGGGACCCGATTCTCTGATTCTAAGGACCTGATGATAATTTTCTCTGATTCTAGGGACCCAAAGCGGGTCCCTAAAACACCTTAAAGAAAACCCTGGTACAATATACCCAGGGTCAGTGTTCTTGTGGGGTTAGTATTTTTTACCAGTTTTTTGCTTTTGAGACATAATTTTGGCTCCAGATATGCTAGAAAGCCAATCAAGGGCTCTAAAGACTTAGATGATAGCCTAGATCCCAAAAAGACCTTGAGTCAAAAAAATGGCCCATTGGGCTGGCACCCAGGGCCAGGTAAACTCGGCCAAAAAGTTGCGAAAACATTCTCCCATTATGTGTTTTGGTTGAGTTAATTCTTGGCTGGAAATGTGGGAATGCTTTCTCACATTAATTGTTACATAACAGTGGTAAATCTTTTTTCAGTACCTCAATGACTTTGATATTAGAGAGCGGACTGCTGACTCCATTATACTGTACTAACTTTGCTGATGAACCATGATATGGTGATCAGTGCATTGTATATATAGCTTAGTGTAGTAGTTTCTAATAATGAATCCAGGGGTGCAAAAATGCGTTTTTTTTGCAAACATTTTTTTGTGAATTTTATACTTTATGCATATGAATGCTGCATGGCAAAGCTTATGTGTGCACTACAAAAGTTTCTGCACTGCTAACATTCACAGAAAATTTTGCACCCCAAGCTAATCAGTAATCTTAAAAAATGAAAACATATGACAAAAGTCTCCCTTTTTTAGAAAAGGACTAAATTATTTTAAAGCTGAGTGAATTACTTGTGGTTCCGTTTGCACAGTTTGAAAAAAAGTGTGAAAAGACTATTGTGACTTCAGATATTGAGCACTAAAAACTTTTTTCTCACAGCATAACCCGGTGGCTATCACTTTATCCTAGCCTGCCAAGGATGCTTCAAATGTACCCAGCTTCACATTCATACTTCATGTCCATCAACAAGCCAACTGTTGTTCTGAAACATTTTTTTAAGTTATCTGAGCAATCTCTGTTTAACACATTAAGACATTTGCAATCATTTGTGGTTGCTTTTATTGAGCAAGTTCAGAATAATGAGAAGTCAAAAGCATCAATTTTTGTGGTTGTATCATGTTTCGCCACTGTGAAGGCAAGGATTCAAAAGAGTCAATCAGATGTGCATATCAAGTCAAGTTAAATCAGCACTAAGAAATCTCAGAGAAGGCAAGGATCATGATGGTGATTTATTCATGTCAGATGTATCTGTATTGTACAAGTCTTGTGTTGCGCATCTTGCTAAATGGGCCACTTTATTTGCTGAATTTAAATGCTTTGACTAGATTCCTCCCGTTGCGTACAACTGAAAGGGAAAATGATGAACTGTGTGAGTAGTATTTGTTTGATAGAAATGCTTCTATTGATGAAGCTGAAATTAACTGTTTGACCAATACCAAAATATGTTTGAGTTTGTGCAAAAAGAACATCAACCAAATACAATTTATTGTAAAATGATGGAAGCAAAATATTTTGCAACTTGCAATAAAGATTGCACAGTTTCATTTCAGCGTTATCACTCTTTATGCTAATGTGGAACGATTTTTTCCTTGATGAAAAACTATTGGATTGTGAACTTGTTTCTCAAGTCCTTGAAAAAGTATTGAATGTGGCCAAAATTTACATAAAGTTTTAAAAAAGCATGAAAATTAAAATCCAGCCATTTGTTGATTCAAATTTTGTTCTTTACCGCTGACAGTTTTGCAGGTCTTTTTTGCATTGTGTTTCATGAATAAACTTTGGAAAAATGAAGCTAAGTGATGGCATTAAACTTTTATCATTTAGTATTTAAAAAGTATGGAAAACGTTTTTTCTAAATGTGTGGGAACCCTGAATTTACAAAACCTTAGTAGTTATGTGCATTCGGATCAGAACTACTCAAGCACGTAGGCTCCAAAACTTTATCTTATTCAGCAGGGTTGAGAAGTTGTGTAAGGCACTATAACTTTTTTAAAACTAATTTTTTTGCAACGAAAATTGACGAAAATGTTCTTCTGATTGTTATGCACTTTTCTTGAAACGTTGAGTTCAATTCATCAAGAACTCTCTAAGTTTAATTTTGAATCGAGCAACCAGACTCTGCTCACAATGCACTGGACTGTTGTTGTTGTGTGCTTCCAAAAGAAATTTGGGTTCAGTAAGTTGTTGCATAGATAGCAATAACTTTTCTCATGTTTAGTCTTTTGCAACCAAATTTTGCACAAATGTTCTTCTTGTGAAAATACATCTTACCTGAAAATTTGAGGTCAATCAGGCAAGTACTTTCTGAGTTACTTGATTTTGAGTCTAGCTGTTGGGTAAAAACAACCCTAAAACTGTCCCATACCAGCTGAATAATCATGCGGAACTCATGCCGCATGTGTGTCAACCTTTTGGTTTTAATCTATAACAACAGAAATTTGTTTTTTTTGTGCTTGGTGATGCATGCATTAAATAGGATGTCAGTTGATGATTTGAAATATTTTGTGCAGTGGCCTAAAAAGGATTTTTAAATACTTATAAATGAATTAAATCTTCATAAAAGCAATGCAGAAATTTTGATTTATTTTAACCAACGTTGGGCATTTTTCTCGCAAAAATAATACCATTCACATGCTAACTTCCACTGGTTTAAAAGCAAGTCCCAGATAGCAGTCTTTGGCTAAAAAAATCATGCTCTCTGTTAGTGAATGATCAAGACACCAGAATTTTGCCTTTGACCTGTGTTTCAACTTCTTCACAATCTAAGCCCAAGGAAATCACTTTATCGTCCACAAGTTCGAGTTTGCTTAAGATATACGAATTTCCTTACTATCCTGGAATTGAAGTTAAAAGTATTGTTTTGTTTATGGATTTCAAGGGCTATAATCTGTTGGCAACTACTGTGTGAGTTTTTTATGTGTATGATGATTGTTTTATATATTTGTTCAGAACAATTACTTGTTGTTTTAAAATAAACAGATCAAAGTTTTGTATAGTGTGGTGGAAATTAAAAACAATTGTCATAATAACAAATTTTAAAATGTTTTATGACATTTATAATGAATTTTCTTCCTCATTAAATGCATGGATTCACATAAGGTACATTTTATTTTGCACGACAACAAACCATCATCCATGCACCGTAACCATGAAAACTTTTGTACCTAATGCTTTGAATGTAACAAAACTAACAATTGCTATCAGCCTTATTCTGTGACGGTTTATGTCTGAGTGTAACCAATGCATGTCATGCCAGGCAAAAATTCATGTTTTTCTCTGTAGTGTTCAGTTATGTTCGCATTGCATGGCATGACTAATAATTTTTTAAATTGCTTATGATGCAGTTGCTATAGGTTATAATCAACCAAATCCAACATCTGGACCTTCTCCAGAGGATGGATTCACAACAAGGTGATGATTGTGACAAATGTGTGCAACATGCAATAAACTTACTTGTTATAAAGCTAGAGTATGGATATTATGCACAAATGTTTAGTGACAATGATGTATATGTGTTAGTTGTTGCATTTCATCAATTAGTTTTCTAATTTAAGGAATTATGTGCAGTGCTGGATTTGATGACAAGAATGTGCGTCGACTGTTCATTAGAAAAGTTTACCTCACGCTTGCCCTGCAGCTGCTGGTCACTTTTGGAATTGTTTGTGTTTTCACATTTGTGTGAGTATGATATGATTTTTAGTGAATGTAGTAAGCAGTTCATAATTTGTTGTATACTTGAATTTGTATGAACAAAATGTTGCTTTATTTGCTTTCATGATATTACTTTACACAGTTCTTGTATTTACTTTTATGCCAGAGTAGGCATATTTTATGCATGTTTTTTTTCATACAGTTGATGATGTGAAGTTGTTGTATGCAGTTAATGCTGTGTTGTTGTTAAAGTGAGCCTTGGTATTTTATTACTTTGCTGTATCTCTACTTCATGGTTGTACTGTGAGGTACACCTCATTCTTTTCACCTGAGCTACTCCAAATGCGTGCCAATAGCATGGGGTATTTTATAGGAGCTTGCAGTAGGTGTACCTTACTTTGTTGCAGGTTACTGGTAGCATGGAAGAATGAACAACTTCGGGTCATAATTTTTTAAAGATATAACGCTATCTTATAGCCAACATTTTCAATCTATATAAGTATTCAAAAATGTTATGAAGTTAGTTAACACTCTTCATGAATGGCATTGATAGAATTGCTCATAATTTGGTATTAGCCCAATCAACAAAATTGCCACATTTATCATTGGTTTTATGGATTGTGACTGTGGACATTGCAGAAATAAAAATTTTTAAATAGTGCGTTTCCACATGATTGTTTCATTGACCTTTCAAGATTTCTTTTGCCATTTGCTTCAAAACGTTTTATATACTGTATACATTTCATTTAAATATTAAGAATAAAAGTGTGTAGCACTCTAATGCATGCTTTCTGGAGAATACTACTCATGTTAAGATGATTGCCCTCCATAAGAAGGTTCGAGAAACTGGTATTATATTCAAGTAATAAAGTGAATCTGCAACTACTTCCTAACTGTTTCATTGAACTTGCTCAAAACTCAAATTTAAAACGTTCTCATATGCAAAGTTTCTCTTTAATGGTAAGTTGAAAAAGCTTCTTTTACTGTGGTTGGTGCCATGGTATACAACGTACATAATTTTCTTTGAAATGTCATAACAATAAAATCAGAAGAAAATCTAAAATATTCATCAGAAGCAAGTAGTAGGAACCCTTTAGTTGTAGCCAGTGCTGCTACAAACTCCACATACACTTAGTATGACTGTAGCTGCTGAATGTTGCCAGGTGACAGTGTTTGTTGCCAGGTGACAGTGTTTCTCAGAGTTAATTAAATATTGCAAGAGAATCAGTTTGCTCACAAATTTTTTTAATTTTCATGTGTTTACAGACAAGCAGTGAAGGACTTTGTGAGAGAATATCCAGCCATATATTATGTGTCATAGTAAGTGCAAAGCTCTCCATATTTTTTACAATGGATGTGTAAGTGTTATGTGCATGTACTGCTAGTACTTTTAGAGTTATTATCATTATTGATGATGACGGTTTGAATGATACATACCAGGTTCAAAAAATCTTAGATTTGTCACATTAGCAGTTAGCACATCTGGTTCTTCTATCCCATTTCATGAACTTCAGTGCAATGTGTAGTTTAGAATTAATTCAAAGTGCAGTTTCTTATTGTTAGGCAACAGGCTCAAAGCCAGGTTTTAAGGTTTGGGGGCATAATACACATAGGGGTGCATGATTTTTGTTTTTATCGTATGTTTAAAACAAATTTTTTAGGCACAATAAGGTTTGGGGGGGCATTAAAAATTTGGGGGGCATTGCTCCTGAATGGCTATGGGCCTGCTTGAAAAGTGCACAATGGATGTTGTTATCACACCATCTTATGCTAAAATGGTTTTACCTCTAAAAAAAATGTGATAAATTGTCATATGTCATGTCATGTTTGTCATGTCTTGACATTTTCGGAAAAGCCAAAAAATATCAAAGCAACCAGCTGTTTATCATCTCATGTTTTGTTGTTGCAGTGCTGTCTTCTTAGTCCTCTACATTGCCCTTGTCTGCTGCCCTAACGTTAGAAGAAAACACCCTACTAACCTTGTCTTGCTGGGGATATTTGTGAGAGCAATTTATATTTTTCCAATCCTTATGGTACAGTGTTCATTAATGTATGTTTTCAACTTCATGAATTTACAGTAAACAATGATTCCATGAAGATAGAAAGTACCATCTGAATTTACTGTCCTGCTAACTTCGGTATATATGTTCTTCGTCGCATTGTCCCGTGTCTGGCGTCCTGCAATGCTGCAAATACATCCAGATTGACACTGGTGCTGCTGTTACGTAGCTAAAATTTTTTGTTGATATATCGTTTTTGTGCAGACCCTAGCATTCTCCTACATGGTGGGAACAATGGCAAGCTTTTACAAAACACAAGCAGTGGTAATAGCCCTTGGAATCACTGTCGTAAGTAAACCTCGCTTTTTTAAGATGCATGAAAGTTTTGTTTCCACATCAAAGAAGCTTATTTCGTAGACGTTCACGGTTTTCTTGGTCTTGTGTGATTCTTTCTGTATACTGTAATTTTGTGATGCGTTCTTTTATTTAAACACAAAGGTTTAACGTTGTGTGGTAAAGATGTAGTAGAATAGTTGTGTGGAATTTAATTTTGTTTCCTCTGAAGCAATCAGCGTCATCCAACACCGCACTTACAGATTTCTGTTAAAGAACTGGCAGAAACGTTTCCTTGACGCCACTAATTGGTTGAACTTCCCATCATTTTCTATTCTGCACATTTATTTAAAGGGAGTCTGTACTGCCGTTACGTTGTTTTCCTTGCAAACGAAATTCGACTTCACCAAATGCTCGGGCTTGCTGTTCGTTCTGGTCCTGGTATTGTTTTTCTTCGGCTTCATCACGATCTTCACTTGGCGCTACTCTTGGGTGAGTTCTGCATTATTCGTGCGACTTCGTCGTGCAACTGCGCGCGGCGCGAAGCGCTCCAAGTCCAGTGCTGCGACCTATTGCAAGGTCTCTGATCTATAGCTTGTGTTCACAGCGTAAGACAATCTTCAAATGGGTTACATTGCACTTTTTCACCAGTTGTTCACGTTAAATCTGCCAGCTGGCCCAATCCTCTGGACCAAAGCTTTTAAGAACGAATCGATACAGGGCCAGAGATTCAGTTGTTGGAGTGCAAGGCTCTTTAAAAATAAGTCAAAGGCATCGATGGGCAAAGTTATGACCAAGTATTCGACACGTACAAAAAATGTCTGATGCCATGCTTCGTTTCAGTGCTAGTCAGAAAGCTTCATATTGGTCCGAACAAGCTGAGGCAAAGTGCCCCACCCAAACTCTTACCTAAGTTTCGAACGAACCACAACTTACCCATGTATGATTTGAGAATGTGCTGAAAACGATGGAACTCAAGCATTTTTTGTTTTCTAACGAAAAACCGTTCTAATATCCCGCTCGCGCCCCTGATTGTTGTCCCTCCCTCTTCGACCACAGAAGCTATTTTGTCGCGACAGTTACGGATTATCTCAATCATGTTTTGTGTTTTCACCTAGCAGGTAAAGTTCCACTTTTTGAAAACATTCGCTGCACATTTACATCAATGTTTGCCGGGTTAACATCAAGTATTGGTCGACCACCGGCGACTGCTCATCTTCAGTTAAAAGTTCGCGTAGCCTTAAAAAACCAATGGATTCTGCAGATTCCAGCAAGATTCCAATTGTAACATGTAGTAATTTTCCTTTTAAACAGAAAACGGTTTTCTAAGCAGCATCGTTGGAGTGGCAATTCTTTTTTATTTATGAAACACTGAAGTTTCGCTACGTGTGGTTTCCCCGAAGTGTTGAAAATTTTTGCTGTGGTGTTATTTCAGCGTGCTGATCGCTTATAGTGGATATCGCTTGTTTTTGTATCCAGTATTATGTATTCCTGGCGCGAATAGCACAGAATGCGCCAACATTTCTGGCATATTTTTTGCAGTACCTTCATGTCGTGTACGGAGCTCTTGGCGCACTTGTGTTCACGCTGGTAAGTTAAACGTCGTCCTTGTTTTACTTGTGTCCATCATTTGAGGGAGTTCTTTCGATTCACTGCCAGGCCATACTAGACCTTTGGGCAGGTGTTGAGCAGCAATTCTGTTGTTCTTTTTTCTTGTTGAGAAGAGTTAAACACAGTTTGCGCGAAATCACGTCTTTTGCTCCTTTCGGTGGGCAGCTGAGCTAAGTTGGGAGTTGTTGGTTAGTGGACCATGCGGAGTGGAAGTGAGAGTTCGTGAGCGATGTTTGGCTTTACCAAAAAAAGTACATATCAGAAAAGTCAATACTAAAGAACTCAGTGGCAACTCACGAGAGTTTGACATGCTGCTTAACAACTCATCAGAGGGTGGATATTTGTGTAGTCATGTTCTGGGTTTTCTTTTTTTCGCTGAGTCATTTCATTCATCAGCCATCCCATAATATTGTTAAACTTTTTTTCGGTCAATTCACAAGAAAATTCGGCCCGTGACCGAAAAATGACCCAAAAAAGCGGAATAGGACAGTTCGGCGATGAAATGCGAAATGTTTTCCTTTGGAATGTCACCAAAGTGCAAAAGTTTGCACTGTCGTCGTGAAGCGCTTAGGCGCAAGATTCGGTCTAGCGCTTGTCCCAGATCTTTCCAATTATGCTGTATTTATTGCGGTTCATGATGCATACCATGGATTTGGAAGTGTCATTACTGCATATTCGTACACTGATAGGCAACCCATGGCGAGAAAGTACGATATATTCTTAGATTAGCTGTGAAATACAATCAAAATGATATCTACGTGAAAGATCAAGCAATAGATGCTGTCCAGGCTTAACTTTTGTGTAAACTCACTAACGCCTCATGCCAGCAAAAATAAACGT
>JGI24022J15233_10008261_pt1 | contig 11600 bp, 6 predicted proteins | sample Ectturendosymbi2_FD_15233 | JGI IMG/M metagenome (IMG submission 15233)
CCTTTTCCTACGGGGCCCAAAAATCAAAACCCGGGTTTTTGCGACCAGCCACTTCACGTCGCTGTGCAGTTAGAGTGGCACCACCAGTCGTTTGACTGAAGAATGCAGCTAAAGTTTAGTTGTCATGTTCCGAACTCGACTCTTTTAATCATTGCCCAGAATTTTTTCTGAACGCGGCCACTCGATAAATATAATCATTGCCTTTTGTGAAAGTGATCATGCTTTCTTCTAGAGATTTTGCCACACACCAGGAGTCACAGTGTCGCACCAGTCGTTTAACATAATAATACAGTTGAATGTTTTCACCCGTCATTCGAGGTAAACATGGTTGTGTTCAGTAATTGTTGCTTAAACATCTGATAATCTCATCGGTTTCTCAAATAAACCCTTATTTTTCAAAGTATTTGAAAAGCTCGAGACCGTTGAGCATCGCGGTACTGCTCACTGTCAGTGCTGCCCACTGCCGGCACTGCTCACTGTCAGTGCTGCCCACTGCCGGCACTGCTCACTGTCAGTGCTGCCCACTGCCGGCACTGCTCATTGCACTGCTCAGTACTCTCTGGACCGGTGGAATGGCAGAAAGATTCGCTGTACTCGCTTTACACTCCCACGTAGGGTGTCACGAGTGGTCTTGGTGCAAAGTACCGGGTCTAACTTTTTCAGCGCTACACGACGATCGCGCCCGGTCTCCCAGCTTTGTAAGCCTCGCATTCTCCGGCTAAAATTCAAATGACATCAGCTCGCGAATTTCTTGTGTGAATTTTAAATACGTTTTCGCAGATTGGGAAAGTTCTTTCAATCACTAGAACAGAGGTTCCCAACCTGGGGTACATGTACCCCTAGTGATGCATTTGCCTATCTGAAGGGGTATATTTATGGTTAGCAATAGAAGGGAAGAATATATCTATATATTATTTCAGGTTTTTTTAAGGTGTTTTAGGGATCCGATTCGGGTCCTAAGAATTGCAAATCGGGTCCCTAGAATCAGGGAAAATCGTCATCGGGTCCCTAGAATCAAAGAAAATCGGGTCCCTAGAATCAGAGAAATCGGGTCCCTACAGGTTCATATCGGGTACCTAACATTTTCCTTAAAATAAACCCTGATTATTTATTTCCAAATTTTATGCATATATCAGTGAATACTATTTTCAAAAATCAGTATATGCTTATTGTTAAATATATTAACTTTGAGATATAAAAACAGAATATAGCTTTATAATTCCATTAACAAGTCAATAGATTTTTATTAATTTATTCAGCCTTTATGTCGTCAGCACGTTTACGGTACATGCTCATCTGTCGAAATGCTGAAGGGGTACATGGTCAAAGAAAGTTTGGGTACCCCTGCACTCGAATGTTCTATATCCTGCTTGTGACGGGATTCAGAAACGATTAACACTTTAATAAAGCAGTGATGTTGGTTCAGTTGTCGTTGGAATATTGATTTGAATATAGTTAGTCAAGTGGAGGCTGCGGTTTTCCGTTGAAGTGTTAATCAGGGCTTATGAGAGAGCGGTCCAGAAGGTACATTGTTCCGGGGCCCGACAGTTATGGAGGGATCCGAGACTGAAGGAACATTGGAGTAGCCTGTTTGAGTGTTTGTTACTAACAAACTCGAAATAACGTAGCGAAATTAATTGCGGTGATAAAACTGGTTTGGCCTAACTAGAGGATTTGGTAAGTTAGTGGGATGTATTTTAATGTGAACTGCTGGCAGCGCCTTTTCCTGGTATGAAGACATTGATAAATTATTAGCAATCCTTATTTTTGGTGAACTTGAATTTTTGCATACTTTGTCGAATTTAAGACATTCACGATCATTGTCCCAGTCTATCCGTTGAACTGAATTTTCCTTTACGTCGTTCATTTTCAAACATTTTCAAACGAATCTTTAATAAAATCTCTCTCCAATAAACCAAGAGTTTCAAACTAAGAGATATTTCAAGTGAAATTTGAATGGAAACATGCCAATTCACAATAAAATCTAACCTAACAACAGTAGCCCTCGAATGTTGCGCATATGTGTAAGATAATTAAATGTGTAAAATTAACAAGTAACTGCAGTTCAGGACGCAAGTGCTTGTAGTGCACGCGGCGGTATGCTGTGCACTTTGCTGATTGTTAAACTTGCGCCGCAAGCAGATAGTGGCTCTAATCGAATGTGAGTTTAAGATTAGCAGACATACTCAGAAATCTGAAGATTTCGAAACCATACTGGAGAAACTAACCACTTACAGTGTTTCGACAGAATGCTTTAAAGTGGTGGCCGCCGGCCTGTTGCCCGTGTGGCAGTTTATTGTGGCTGTCGGTCAAAAATAGAAACAATAGACGGTTGACAAAGTATTTCGTTCTGTCGCTTCATTCTTGTTATAATAAGTAAGCTCGTTTCAAGGATACAGTTACTCAATGAGGTCGCAGTCTCATTTCACCAGCAGCGTCTTATTCAACCTCGATCGACTAAATTCATTCCTAGACTGCGGCATATTTTTCTAATTCCTTCCTTGATAAGATTTTACTATGAGCATTAAAAAAACATGTTTAACCCTGCTCAAGTTAACCCTGCTCCCCTGCTGACAAAATGATAATATTGTCACATTACTTGGATACCGGTATGTTTTAACATTTCATATGATCAATAAACGAGCACTTCTCGTTGAAGTTTGATGCACCTTAAGTAGCCTCAATTTATAGCAGGGGGGGCCCCAAATGGACTTTGCTCGGCCTAAAAAGATTTCTCTTGGAGGTCCTGGTGTTAATCGTTTCTGAATCCCGTCACAAGCAGGAGCGTAAATAAAAAATTCTGCGGGTGATTTTGTCCCGTGTTCTTGTAAGAGAGTATGATGTACATTCACACCAAAACAAGCATATACCCCTGAGACTATGTGAACCTTGAAACACAAATGAGTGTGGAGAACAGGACCGTCGCCAGCGGGGTGGCTAGTGGTGCCCGGCCCCCCATTTGAAATCGGTGCCCCCCCATTTCACGTTTGGCCGCTTGGTTGCTACATACATCCAATACTGTATTTTAAAAATGTGGCCCTCCCTTCTGGTTTTTGGCCCCCCCTGCTGCTAAATCCTGGCGACGGGCCTGGTGAAGAATGTTGGTGGCAGAGCGCAAACTTAGAAAATCTATCCTCCTCCCCCATGTCACGCAAAGTTTTTATAACGTGCGATCTCTATGCCTCTAATTGTTCAGTAAAGAATTTTCTGTTTCTAAAATACTGTTGAATTTGCCAAGTCAAGAGTAAAGTTCAAACAAATGATGTATGATATTCTGAAAATTTTGTGTCGGCCATCAATCTGTCCCTGAAGCACAACCACAAAATACTTTTTGCCAATATTTCTGGGTTGTCTTTCCCAGCACGGGCATGCAAGAATTCTTCGGCAATCGCAGCTTCTATATAACGGTTTGTGGATTTCAGACTTTACNTTATAAACAGTGGGCACGATGTGCATTAAAAGAGAAAGTTGCATCTTGGCCCAACAGTGCCTGCTAAAATAATCTTATTATTTGACACGCCACTATAGCTACCTTGAGTAAATGCGCTGGGAAGTAAATAAAAAGTGGAACATTGGAGAATTGCCATTGTAAATCCTTCCAAAAAAGACCATGGTATTTGTCAGAAAAGATAAAACGGGGGCATCAGGAGTCTTTCAATTTAACGGAAGTGTCTCCAGTTCAAGCCTTCTCTTGCAAAATTGAATTTCAATTATTTTCCGCACTTGATTCGCTTAATCAAGTGTGAAAAATAATACTTCATAGCTGATATGCTTTCATCTTTTCACGACACTGAGAAGTAAGCTTGTGATATAACAATTCATGTAGGACCAGGACACGAAAAAGTTTTGCTATGACGCGTCGAAAGCATTTTTGCGACGACGCTACAAGGACGGACTTGTTTGAAACACAAACGCTTTTACCTCTTGTTATTCCGTCGATAACGAACGAGAAGTCATCGTTNAAAAGGTGCCCCCACTCGAAACCCCAACGCGTACTCGACGTGACTAATCAAATTGCTGATTGAATCTTAATATTTGGTCACACCACGTGATAAGCTCCTCTCCAAGCACCTGTCGCTTCCAGCAGAAACAAGTCACGTGACTTTGTGGTCCCGGTTTGATTCACTTTTAACGGGTTTTGGTTCAAATCGTCAACATCTGAAGCTTCGGGAGCTGATCATAAGCGGATTGCTGTGCGTAATCGTTTACATTTCAAGGAAGTTTTCGATTTCCGGGCAGCGCCTATATTAGGAGCTGTTAATTCGAAACACTGAGTTCATGCTGATATTGGTGAGTGCTGAGAGAGCAAGGCGCACAGCAATGTTTGCCACCACAAATATTTGTCTTGTCCACTTGAAATGCTGGTCGGTTAACGATAATTAAGAGAGCCATTTGTCAAAAGAACTGTTTGAGTGTTCACAGCGCCAGTGCGATAAGTTTGCGTTTGGTTCTCGTCACTGCTGGTCTGTTGGTCGATACAGTAACATTTAACAAACAAGTGTTGCCACAAAAATAAAAAAACAAAAAGCGTTTTAAAGAAAACTGAAACTGAAGTGCAATACGTTGCCACTTGAAGACGGGGGTTGCTTGTGGCGGAGATGAAAGGGTTGCAGGATGATGTTTAATGCATTATTCATTTATAAAATCTTACCTAGCCGTTATTCACAAAGAAGAGAATTTGTCAGGAAGGTCGTCGCATCTCTCTGCGTGTAAAAAATTCATGTCCCACGTCGGAACAACGTGAAAGCATGAAAAAGATGCAGTCACTTTCAGTGAAGGCAAATGGCCTTATCTCGCCCTCGCAGAAATCTCTCTTCCTATAACTTCAGCAATCAAGATAAGAGTCGTTCAAGGTGTTTGTTCACCTTTCGCAAAGGCAAATTTCTTGTGGCTTCCAACGTGCTGTATTGCGAATTGCTCTTAACATGTTTGCTGCGCTCCCCTTTCCTTGGAAAGGAATATTTCGGCTTGATAATAGTAATCGATGTGAAATAAATGTATCCTTCGTTGATGCCAGTTTGTCTACACTATGATGTTGGTCAATATTGATTCGCGACCTGGCACTCTGCCTCAAGCAAGCGCTCGACAAGTAGTAGAATGTCGAACACTTCTCTCGCTTCCAAAATTTAGATTTGAGACGCCCTCAAAATAAAGTAAGTGCTGTTTTTTGTTTAATTGAATGCCTGCGTACGGTACTTCAATCGAAAACCGGACTAGACTTGCAATACCGCCGGGAGGTGGCGCTAGAAATGCAGACCTGGATTCGAGCGGTGTGCACGACAAGTGTCGGGCGTCGATACAAGTTGCTGCTGCGGACGACCTTGTTGTTCTCACACGATACGCTTGTTTCTTCCGCATCGTTCAAACTCGCGTCATTATAATAAATATTGTGCGGCTAAATATTTCATCATACGGCCTCCCGCATACATGAGCGCTTGCTGCTGCGGCCATGCCGCGATCACTATCACATGTCAGCTGGCGTCTAAACCGTAATTTAATATGCTTAGCTTAATGTTTCTGTTTGGTAAGTATGGGCGTCGGAGCAAGAAAACACGCCGCATTCGATTAATAATTGATTTTTCCTTGTAGGCGTATTCACTTCACACTGACTTTCTTGAGTCCACCTGTACCGTTGCACAGATCAACCTTGCTTTTCATGTCTTCTGCGCTGTTATCTGGCAATAGTTGGTAATGCAGAACACCAAGCGAACAATTCAGAAGCTGCCTGACACTCTGGGCCAACATTAAACATATTGTAAGGCCTCGTTTGATTCTTGGACTTCTTTTCAGTATCTTGTTTCATACATTTATGCAAAAAAATCCATTGCGACATTCTATATCTTTGATCAAATTTTGATCTTAGGATGAAAACATCTCGTAAATATAATTTTCGTGTCTGATATAAACATCCTTTCTTCATGGTGTTCTGTTTGTTTTTTTTCTTTTTCCTGTTTTTTTCGCGAATTTTCCATCAGCTGAGTGGTCTGGATCATATACGACGTTTGCTGTCAATATGATGGGTGCGAGTTTACAATTGGCCAGGTCTTCAAAAATAACCCTTCACATCCGCAGTCGTCGGATCTTAAGTCCCAGGGGCAATTTTTCTTTCAAGCAATCTTTCACTGCACTCGGAAATCCCTGTCAAAGCGAAAATATAGAAGTCAACGCAGATTCGCAACAAGGGGAGGTGACCGGACAATTGCCCACCCTCGAAATTTTTTTAAATATTTTGAAAGCGCCTAAAACGTTTTAGTTGTTTGGGAATACAACAAGTTGCAATCATTCCCCCCACAAAAATATCAGCTGGATGCGGCCCAGGGTCAGAGCTTCGACTGCTCTCCACATAAATGGCTAGCTGTTTATTTTACGACGTTTTCCTGTGCGTCGCAAAACATAACTAAAGAAAAATGAACACTTTTCATTTCGAACACTTTTCGAACACTAAGAAACTCACTTCTCAATATTCTGCAGTCTTGGAACTTATTTCCAAGGGAAATGAATGTATAGCGGAATGAAAATGATATAAAAGCTTTCTGCATCCAAAAATATATCAGGGATGTGGTGACGCTAAAAACTGTGACTTCCTTCTCCTACACCACCAAAGTCGACATTAATTCGCAATTTTGGTGAAACGTAGATGGAAATCAAATGTAGTTTGCAGGTTCAGGTTTTACTTAAATCTTTAAATAAGCTTTTTTCAAAAAGTCTTTGATTTAAAATAAAAAACTTATAAATATGATATTTACATAAAGACCGAGTTAGTTACTCGCTTTCAATCAAAGCCCGATATTTCTCGTGCACTATACAATTAACTCACTTTTGCTTTTATCTTGTTTATGCTCAAGTCTCTGGATTAAAATGATCACCTCAAAAGCTAGAAAGGGTTGTTTACAGTGTTTCCTCGAAGAAAATTTTGTACTGACCGAACGCTTGTTTTAGTGACCATGAACATTTAGATCTGAGTTAGCAGAGTTCTAAATGAATCACAAACTTTGTGAATTATTAGAATAAGTATAAAATCTCTTCAAAATGCTAACAAAGCGCACATTTCATTCAGTTAGCTTCCCCTATTTTCTTGCTTCACCAGTGTTTGTACACTTTTCCAGCTTTATTGCTGGATCTTGATAGATAGCTTGAATTTTGCAAGTGACCGAGAATGAGATATCACTGCGCGCAACATGGTCTGGTGGTGCTGCGCGGTTGTGCACCTTAGAGGTTGTTTATTCCACCATCGTGAACGACGCAGTTTACTCGGTTGTCAATTTCCTGAGGTTTTTCAGTATAAGATTTTATTCTGAGGTCTTCGTGCAATCCGTAACGGTTCGAAAAGTAATTTTGGACTCTTCATAACTGAAGATGGACATTAACGTTTAGCAGTTTGGTAAAAACTTCGGACCGGTTCTGGAAAGGATCTATCGCATGTTGATTTGATCATGCATCAATTCGCTTTAGCCACCTAGCAAAGGAATATTCGTGACATGACCTTACTTTGCCGATACTATAGCCTGGTGCTGGCATATGTTGATCATACGCATACTTTGAATGTTGACGACTTCAGCCTGGAATTTCGCTAATGCCCTCAAAGTTCAAGGAAAACTCTGACAATAGACACTGTGGACCTAACGTAGTAGGACAAAATGCTTTAGCACCGCATAACAATAGATCGTGTTTCGATTCGGTTTATACTTAACTTAAACTGGGATTTGGCTCTGAATGGAAGCTTGTACTTCTAGTTGTGAATCGACGGCCTGTAAAGTTGTTGAAGCAGAGAAACCCCATTGGTTGTAAAAACTTTTATGACACCTTGCGTCTTAAAAGGTGATGTCCCAATCTACTTTATACAAGGATTCAGTCGTAAACAGTGAGCTGTTTCCAGATGATGTCACACCAAGCCTGGCATAACGGATTGCGATTTGTGTCGAAATTTATAATAGAAAGTTTAAACACGGATCAGTTTGAATCTTCTGAGAATTCACAAGTCTTACTATGTCAACTGTTGACTTTGCCACTTGTCGTAACGTATGCGTCAATAAATAAAATACCATCATGGCGACGAAAAATGCAGATGAACTCCCGAAAAAGTATTTGATAAAAGTGATCTAAATCGTGACGCAATGAGTTCAATTGTGGACGATGGTCCTACCAGCACATGCGTGGAAACGAAATTGGTTTTAAGTGTCTACTAGCTCTGGATTTGGTTGCTAAAAATTGAAGTGGCATGTGTGTAGAAATGCTTCAATGACTCTGCACAAAATACATTTTATTTTTATTTATGTGTCAAGGTTTCTCATTACTGGGAACCTTAGAGTCTTAGACAAAGAATTGGTCTCCCTATTCTGCTCATAGTTCACAATTTAAATAATACGCGAACATTCACATTGATAGTTCGACTCTTTGCCTATGCTGTGCACAAACGATGTTCTTAATGGAATACAGATTGGAAAAAGGCGAAATCTTTTTCGGCGCCAACAACTTCTACTTTCGTCCAACCGAAGATGCTTACACCAGTAACGTATGCATTTTGTGAAACGCCGTTGGCGCAAATTCAATTTAGATGCTTTTCTATTTGTTTGTTTAGTTTTTTTCTGGAAACCGTCATCGATCAGAGGTACAACAAAGCAAGTTAACTCTCTGAACTTCTGAAAAATCCCAAACAGTGTAGAGCTGATACTGGTGGTAGTTGACGTAAAATTGAAAACTTCCTACGACATTTATTTATATTATGCAAAGGATTGACAGATCGATCGGCAACCCGAAATAATCACAAAATGATTGCAAATATATGAATGAGTTTTTTGTAAATAAAAAATATAAATATGAATAAGAAGACACCAAGCTTTTAAAACACGTGGATGTCATGATCTAATCCGACAGTTAAAACTGCAACAGCTGATCATCATTCCCGCTCTGTTGCGGTTGTTCATAATTCAAGTATCAACGTTTCTGGTTTGCGAGGTTATATAACATCTGTGAAAAGAAACAATTGGCTTTTGTTCTTCGTTTCTGAACTGCCATTTGTGAAACGATGCATTTCTAGAGACACTCGTTGTACGGAGAGGACTGTTGCAGCAGGTTCGGTCGACGTTGTTAAAAGTTGAGTTTTAATTTGGCCTCGTTTCGTTCAGCTAAAACTAAAAGTGCAGGTTAAACTGAATCGGTAAAAGACTTTCAACGTACGTCACACTAACCATCAGGTCATGGCATGACGAAGCTATTTTTGAACGTCATCTCTGCCACGAAATTTCATATGCATAGCATGTCTTTCTTTCCGAAGGTAAAACGGATGTTATCAGTTACTTTGCAGCTTCAACTGCACGTACAGAATTGTTGAGGTTACTTCCTGTTTAACTAATAGCATTTGTTCAAGTGGCATGGTGCTTTTTCTGATGTTGAATAAACAAAAGACAATCCTTGAAAGGAATAATTTCAGAAGAAAAAATAGAACTCTTTGACACTACCAACGAATAAAGATCATGTTTAGAAAAGATAATACAGAAATGCATTTAGGTAGCGTTTTACCAACAGATTTTTAGTTTAACTCAGTGGCTATCAACCTTTTTGGCCCATGGACCATCTGTAAAAAAATATCCAATTGACCACTTTGCTGTGCTGAAACCTCTTGAACAACTAGTCGAAACTGTATTGCACATGAGTAGTCTTACATAATTTATGGTACAGCAAAGCTTACAATTTTCAGGAACGTTTTATCAAGGATTCATGAAATTCTCTGTGGACCACCGGTGGTTGATTTTAGCTTTTGCCAAAGCTAAATTCAAGCCCTACTCCTTAACCGCTTGGCTTGTTTTCTTGCTTACGTTCTCATAGATATTAGCATGGTTGCTAGCGGTTGCGTAAGGAACATTGCCTAATTTCTTAAAAATATTGAGATTTAACTTTTCATACCCATATAAAAAGTGGCATGATATAAATACTGCTTATTTTAAACAAAATTTACTCCACCAGTATGCAGTACAGAATCAGCATAACTCTGGAGGTAACATGAACATTAATTATTGCATAAATAGCATTTGCATTTTAGTGTTTTTATTTGCATCATCTGGATTAAAGGTGAGGATTTGACATCCTTGATACAGCACGCGGCCAGACTTTGATTGAAGAGGAGGCACTAACAATGAAAGGCTAAAGAAATCATCACTCGTTTCTACCAAGCGCAAATGCGCTGCCCAGCAACACCGGTCATCCACAAGCAACAACCCTGATGACATTTCTGAATCGCCGATAATGTAATGGTGGGAGGAAAGTTCGCTGCACGACCACGCGTGTTTTCGAAAATGTGGACGAAATATCACGGATCCTTCTCGACGTGATTGACCTTTAAAGCCCCTTTATTGGACAGAGAAGGGTCGAAGGATTCGTTCGGCCCTCAGCCGATTGGACCGATTGCTTCCAATCAGGCCCCACGCCAAAAGGGGCCCAGCCCAGCGCCCACCAATAACCTACGCATACTTACACTTTCAATCGAAGCTGCTTGTGTAGCCCCGGCGCGGGGTCCACAATTTTTTAAGCGTGGGGAGCGTTGCCAACGAATGTCAAAGTGATTTTAACGCCATTGTTCATAATAATTCGTTTTTTAATAATAAAAATGGTCATTACTTTTCGGTAATATGTAGCCTAGTTTTTTCAACAGAACAATGCGTTTTGTAACCTAGTTTTTTCAACAGCTAATTTAGGCAGATGGGCTTAAGTTTTGAAGCTGTTTTCTGTTGCGGTGATGAGCGTTTCGTATTTGGCAGGTCAAGTTTCAGTATTTGCTGCAAAATACGATTAGACAGTTATTGCTGTTTAAATAGTTACTGGTATATTTGTCTTCTGAAGGCAAACTTCAGTTCATAATTACAGTTGTGTGCTGCTTTGTCAGTCATGTTCAATAACCCTCTCATAGAGATCTGATGATGCAATCTGAGATTGGCGACAACGTTTGAAAAAAAAGCTTGTTTTAATCATGCGAACTGAAGAATGACTGTTACAGGTGTACAAAAATGACGGATTCTTAAATTCCTTAAAAATTAACGGAAAAATCTTCACGAATATTAACAGTAAAACCATTTGCAAAGAAACAAGTGAATGTTGCAGTAAGCGTAAGTGAGCCTCATGATGTTCTTGTGGTGAAAGTTGCATCATGAAGTAGCCTACAAACTAAATGAGAATTATGGCATCAGCAGGCTTGTCCATGGGAATGTCATTCCTATGGGAATCCCATGGGAAATGTCCCATGGGATGGGACAGGCTTAAATTGCTATGGGATGGGAATGGGACAGATAAATATGTCCCATGGACAACCCTGGGCATCAGTCGCACACAGGTTGGGGTCGCGTTGCAAAATATCCGGAACAAGTGCAAATGTGGGATGGCTTTCCTGAAAGTTTTGGAGGCTACCAAACGTAGGCGTACGGGGACCTTTGGCTTTTGGGGACAAAATTTGCGATTTGCCCGAATTTTTACGCCCCTAAAATGTAACATGGTCAGTAAGAAAGTTTTGCAGAGCAGTGATTCTGCTTAAGCAAACTGGCCAAGCATATCAGGCAGTTTTGCCCAACTTTTTAAAAATTTGCCCGCATCTGTGGAACAGTTGACCCCCC
>JGI24022J15233_10008262_pt1 | contig 11599 bp, 9 predicted proteins | sample Ectturendosymbi2_FD_15233 | JGI IMG/M metagenome (IMG submission 15233)
TGTCATGATGAAGATGGATGGTGTCAGATTTCAATAAATTTGTTCTTATTAGAAGTGAAGGCAGAGGGAGTGTTGGGAAGCAGTTAGTTCTACGCACTGCTTCCACCAATCAGCTTTTGGTGAAAGCACCAAGTTGTTTACATTGAGACTGGTTATTAAAATGACGAGGCTGTACAGCGATCACCAGGTGCTCTGTGATCGTCGGGGTGCAAATCACAAGCATTAATGAGACTGCCGGTTTCACATATTGTCATATACCGCAAAGGCGCAAAAAAATCTTTTTAATATTGATACCGTTTGACCTGCGGTACGTACAAAGTGACACTTGGAAATTTTAAACAAATGCGGTGCATGCCCTTGCTTATTTGCTGAATGTGTAATAAAAATGGGTGAAGTTTGTTTAAATAATGCAAGTTATTTAGCTTAAGAACTTCTTCCTGATTCAAGATTATTAGTTTAGCTTGGATAGGTTTTGAAATAGCGCTGCTCAGGGGGCTAATTTGCAACTGGCTCGAATAAGCATGTAGCTGCCTAAATGCTTGCTGATATTAAAGGGCATCTGGATTTTTTTGGGGGGCCCCAACAGCCTTTCACACGGCTCTGGCAGCTCTAAACACATGTACATTTTTACCATGCGTTATAATTTTGGATAAGTAGGAGTGTAAAAATGCCAAAATCCAATCGACTGGGAAAAATTCAATTTCATGTTATTTTAGTCACATGGGTTTTGTCGAGAAAACAGATTGCAAGCTATCTGTAAGTGATGGCAGTGGGAATTCCCTCAGCACATACAAAATGAAAAACATCTTCCTACTCATGTGCGTCGAAGAGTGGGATAGGGGGACCTTACCCCTGGATTTTGAAATCTGGTATTTTTCTATTACATTTTTAGCATTAAAAGGTCGTTTTCGTAGTTTTGAGAAGGAAAAATGAAATTTCACCACTTTTGGCTCCCCAAGTGGAAAGATTTTATGGCTACTTCTGGCAAAATCCGCTAATGGCCTTCCGGTAGTAAAAATCCTTCCGACGCCCATGTTCCTAATTGCGGTAGATTTTTGTGCTGACTCTTCCCGTAGCAGCTGAATGATATCAAATTTACTGTACGACTAGGTGGCAAGTAACATCAGATGAAAGTTGAAACACTTTCCGACTATAAACAGGTCGGACTCTGATTGCTTGACGAAACTGTTTTTAACTCGCCGGCAAGGTATATAATAGTGATTGAACCGTCTCAATACATGTTTAATCGTCTCAAATAAATATCTAGAATGAATGCTATTGTCTATTTGTCTGAATCTTTTTGGTTTAGAGGTAGTGCGTGTTTCGCTTGTGACAAGACAGTCATAAATCAACGCAGGGTTGAAAAGTCAGATTTTAAGAATCAGTCAGAGGAAAATTCAGTGTTAATAGCAAAATGAACGACTTTGTTCGGAATATTCTGCAAATTAAGTTTTACGCCTGCTGTTACATCTTGCTATCAGGTACTCGCCCTAAACGCCGATGCACGCCTATCTGCGGCGCTGTTATGCTACTAAGGTGCAACTGGTGCCGAAACCTCGTAGCTGTTAACTGTATACTGCATTGAATAGTCCTCACCCTATCCATGCTGCACACTCGTAGTAGTAGTTGCATAACATCTTTATGGTTATCATGTGTTTTTCTGCAAAGTTTGGGCGCCATTTTATGTGTAGATGCAATCACACACGTGTATTGCTATGTCGAAAATTCTGTGCTAACCAGTAGTGTTGGAGGCGAGGTGCAACCGCACCCCCCTAAAAGTTTTCACTTACTAAAAATCAGGGCAAAATCCTTAAAAATCTGGGCAAAAAGTCTTCATGTGTTTTTCTGCAAAGTTTGGGCGCTATTTTATGAAAGCAAACAAGATTGGGCGCCATTTTGCCCGGATTTTCAGATTTTGCCCAGATTTTTAAGGATTTTGACCTGATTTTCAGTGAGTGAAAACTTTTAGGGGGGTGCGCTTGCACCTCGCCTCCTACACTACTGGTTAGCACAGAATTTTTGACATAGCAATACACGTGTGTGATTGCATCTACAATGGCGTTTAGGTATCTCTAGTGCAGCTGTGTCCAACCCAAATGGTTTACTGAGCCAAAAAGTATGTCACTATCTTAACCAGGGCCACACATTAATTAACATATTAATGAGGGCGCACATTGAATCGCTTACTTTGATCTTAGCAAACTAAATTTAGCTAAAGCTGAGGTACTGAAAGCGTTCGAATCCTAACTGCAATGGTAACAGACATGATGACTGAGGACCACCTGCAACAAAAGTGTCAAATTCAAAATTATCAAAATAAGGATAAGTTGTCAGTATGCAGGATATTTTTACTACAGCGAAAACCTAAACTGGGCCACACGAAACCTTCAACTGGGCCGCATGCGGCCCGCTTGTTGGACATAGCTGCTCTAATAATAACGTTAGTTCATATTTAACGATATTCACAAGCCAATGTTGGGTTTGATAGGGTTAACCATAGCGACTTAATCTTCAAAACAATGAAAAATCACCATGCAAGATAGACATTTATGTTTTCCTCCCCACTTTTTCCTTGGGCCCGCAGTGGCCCCCCCACTTTTGTATTTCTAGAATCGCCACTGGCTATACAGTGTTTGCAGCACGCCAGACTTCTCAGAGAGGAATTTTTGCGGTGGTCTTGAAATTAAATTTACATCACCATGGGTGGGATACAGCAAGCTGGAGCATCAGAAACAGCTGCGAAAAGCGTTACTCTTTGTTTTTACTTTTGATTAGTGATTTAAAGCGCGTAGAATCAAGTTTGTCTTTCATGATCGCCAACTTTCACACGGAGCTTAAACCTCAGGTGAAGTTAGCCATGGCATGATTTCTCCAGAAATTGCAGTATACACGACGTTTGAATAATCATGGACAGTATTACGGTAAACTATACTGCTTTGAACAGGTTCGAGTAAAAGCTAGTCAGGTAGGTTCTTTAAGCGATTTCGTTGAATTCCACTGAAAAATTTCTTTGGTTTACACGCTAAAAGCTTAATTAACTGAAAATTGTTGGTGTAACTTTCGAATCTGGGGGGCATTATCCCCAATGCCCGCCCCCTGGCTACGCGCTTGCGTCCCATCAATCAAGCGCAATATATTGAGTTCAAGCATCTCTTTTCTGAAACAGCATTCGAGTTCGATTTGTACAAGTTCTAACAAAACCTGTTGTTGATTTACAATATTAGAGCATTGTTATAAGCATGCAAGGTTTTAATTTGCATTAGTGTCGATTCTTCCATTGATGAAATATAATAGGTTACTCATAAATTAACAACTTCATTGCGTAGCGGACGTGCATCAAGCGTTCATGCAAGTAGTAATAGCGGTAAACACAACGCAACCTGCCAAAGTCTGCGTTTACCAGCAACGAGGTCGTTTAATACTTGTCCAACCGTGTATTGACTTTAAAAAGTGTTATAATTTTTTCCACAGATCGCCAGTTTACTTGCTCACAAATCATATTTTAATGTTTTGCCATGTTACAGACTAACTGCAAGCCGCAAACACTGACACCAAACAAATTCTTTCAAATGTTTTATTTTCTTGAAGTGGCGTGTGGCATTTCTAGTGATTTCATACACGGACTGCGGAGCTGTCAGATATTCATCTCTGTCTTGTCTCACAACAATGCTGAACAATTCGATGGCCTCTTCCTTTCCCTGCGAAAAGCGAAACCAAGAGCAGCTCAACGCTCCTGACAGGCATTGTCCGCGACTACGCGGGAAGGGTTCTATTGTTTACCCAGAGCGTTCTCTGCCGCGTCAAGTAGTCGTTAACCAGCTCTGGAAAGCGAGTGCGATCAAGCTTGTATAATCAGTAAGCACAGGAGAGGCTTATTTGATTTCCCACTGGCGCAGGCGATTTCGCGCGGCTGTCGCTATGCAACAGCGTCTATGACAACCAGACCAGCAAAGAAGGTAACGCGTCACAACCTTGTCGGCGCGCTGTGTCTGCCTACTGCGTCTGTGATTAGTGACTGCGCTTCAATTTGTTCTGCATTACCTATTAAAGTGAAATGGAAGACACCGAACGGAGAAACGTTATGATTGCGGCAAGAGAAAGGGGTAAGTTATGTTTTGTTGTAAACCAGCAGCATGTCAGAGATGGCCCTTTAAACTAAAGATGTGTTAACAGCTGTTATATGCCACATCAGCTAACTAGGTTGCAAACGGTTTTGCTAGCCTGGCCTGCTTTTCCCTAATTTCACCACTAGAGAGTTTAGATACCTCGACTGTTGGTCTAACGGTAGCTCAGCTCCTCTGAAAAGTTTCTACAAGCTAAATGTTCTTTACAAAAGCTTAATGTAGTGCTGTTCATGCGACAGAAGATTGTCTAAATGACATACAGTAGATAGTTTGTAGGCTAGACTATTTGCTGTTACAATACTGACTTTACGTAGCCTTCATACTCACTACTTTGCTTCCCGTGTTCATGCTGAAAGTGTAGACTGACAACATTTAGCGTCAACACCGAGTTGCTGTGCTTGATATGTGTAGCTTTAGGCAGTGGAAGGTTTTTTTTCATCATTTTGTGTGGCTTACAAGGCTTGCAATCAAGAGAGGCTAACTTTTGTTTATCTTATCAAAAGGTCTAGAAACGCTGTCTTTCCTTGGCTACGTTTTGTCGATTAAACTCATTTCGCAATTCACTTCAGCATCACGTGCACACTCCATCACAGGAGGAATTATGATGAACAGAAGGCAATTGTAGTGGTGTAAATATCATGACCAGGCTGCCAAACATGCAAAATGTGCTAGTACGCGACAGCATCTCGAAGGCTTAGGCAACCTATGTTCAAGTACGACTTACAATCAAGGGCGGCTTGCATCAATTTTTAACACCATTTCGTGCGGCATACAATCAAGAGCGGTTAACAATCGAATAAATACAATAATTATCAAAGTGCTCATCAGGACTGCATAATTTGAATGTAGCACACCAGACACCAGCAGTATTCAAGTTTTTAACTTAATAAATGATCGTCTTGTGACTACATAATTGTTTATGAACTCACAATTACTTTAGCACAAGGTCAATCTGTCAAGTACTGTAGAAGTGTAGAGCGTCTGCCACATTTTAAAATCTAGTGTTTTCTACAACAATGTTACCGAAACAGTACTGCACTAAACTTGCGATTGTAGAAGAAAATGTTAGTTTATGTTTTGAAAGGAAATTGTTTGAAGTGGGTTTGTACAAGAATTGCGTGGACGAATAATTTTTCCCATATAATGTACTTCAACTGGAAGCGCATGATTTGTCGATCAAAGTTCAAGCATCGCACAAAGGTCGTTTCCCCGAAGATTTTGACTTTATCTTCGCCGCCATCTGAGAACAAATAACTTTTCAAGCACTTTTAGGGAAGTGCCAGATTGATGTGAAGTAGATTTTGTTGATTCGTAGTTAGAACTGGAGTTAAGCGTCATGAAGTTCGGGCACTGGCGCTGGACAGAGGGGTCCGTTTTCCGTGTCTACACAATTTGGCAAAGGGGGTTGAAATCAGAACAAATGATCCGCATGATGAACTAAATTTTGATATGATCATCACAAAACATAAAAAAATTGCGCTGTGTGGATGAGCGTTTGTTGCGGTCATTTGAACTTGTTTACGAAAACAAAAAACGGTTTTATCAAAAAACTTTAAAGTTTGGACCAATATAAACGGCCCTCAAAGAATGTTATTAACAGATAACTTGAGATGTTTCAAGAGAACGTTTGTTTAACTGCCTGGATCAGATCTAGGCAGCCAACTCCAACTGTTTCCTGCTACGGACTGATTGATTGATCAAAGGACTTTTCTCTCATATAGTTAATATGATATTTTAAAAAATATTCTAAAATCCTACAACTTACTTAGGCAATGTTTCAAGCAAAAACAACAAATGACGCCGCTCTTGTATAATACGCAATATGTTGAAACCAACCCCTTTGTAAAATCAAACATACATGCTACTCACTCGACGAATGCTTTAAAATTAGAACATTTTAATGACAGCATTAAATTCAGAAGTTTTCATCATTACTTTTGATTAATGGCTAGACCTGGCATAGGACGTTAAACTTCTCTATTCATTTCTGAAGTGAAACCAGAACTTCCAGTATATACTTTCAAAGAGTTAGCAAATAGACTGATATTATTTTATTCGAACACTTCAAAGGTCTGATGCTTTTCACAAACCTTCATTTTTCCTCCACTATTTAACGCGCTTGTATGACGGTGTCGATGACCAATTGCAGTAGTTGTTGGTACGTTGTCTTAGTATCTGTTTTCTACAGATTTACCTTTGGGGAGCGATTTAAACCTTTTTTGTACTTCGTAGCGCCTCATGATTTTTATTTCTCTAAACCAGCCATGTCCAACCCAAATGGCTTACTGAGCCAAAAAGTATGTCACTATCTTGACCAGGGCCGCATATTGAATGACATATCATTGAGGGTCGCACATTGCATGACTTGCTTTGATCTTAGCAAACTAAATTTAGCTTAAACGAATATACTGAAAGTGTTCGAATCCTAACTGCAATGGTCAGTAGCGTAGTCAGACCAAAAATTTAAGGGTGTAAAAAATTGGGGGCACAAAATATTTGATTTTATGCGAATAACACTATTTTGTTTGGGATACCGTCTCTCAAAGCACAAAATGAATTTGGGGGGCCATGGTCCCGTTGCCCACCCCCTGGCTGCGCCTATGGCAATGGTAACAGACGTGATAAAGTGGCATTGAGGACCACCTGCATCAAAAATATCAAATTCAAAATTATCAGAACAAGGGCAGGTTGTCAGTATGTAGGATACTTTTACCACAGCGAAAACCTAAACTGGGCCGCTCAAAACCCTCGACTGGGCCGCATGCGGGCCGCGGGTTGGACATAGCTGATCTAAACAATTACTTGCAAAATTAGTTGAAACCTTGATCGAAAAAATTTGCATGCCTTTGTGGGCATCCCCATCCGATTATTTTAGCCATTAACTTCACAACCTGATGTTAAAATGCCTTCAGTTTCAGTTTTCTTCTCACTGGATCACTATTTGATGATGAGTGAATGCAGTTATAGCTGGTTTGTTGTTTCAGTGTGTGTCACTTCCGTGTGTTGTCTGCGTTTATCTGTAACCGTTCCTCTGTATTGCGCTATGATTAACCATTTTTGTGTTATCGTGCTATTCGAGTACACTTGTGATATGGACCATAAGTATGTAGTTCATTAGCCCAGAAAGCGTTTGCTGTAACATTGGATCTTTACGTGCTCCTTGCTTCTGTTGTTTTTTCCTTGTATTTGCTAACAGCTGCAACTCCATCACGTTCATTCGCCTCAGCTGTTACTGATACAGACTCGTTTTGTCTCGTAATAGCGTAAGTTATGATACAGGCAATCATGGGCGTCCGCAGAAATTTTTCCAGGGAGGGGGCAAAGTCGACATTTCGCTTATCCTTTTCAGGTTATTGATGATGCAACGCAAATGGACGTACACAAAACGCCTCGCCCTTTCCACACCACAAAGAAAATGCCCAGTGTTACGGCAACAGTTGCAGGCAGTGTTTTTCCTCTAAGAAAATTTTACACTAGGCCAGTTTAAACAGTGTTTTAGGGACCCGATTCGGGTGTCTAGAATCAGAGCAAATTGTCAAGGGAAATATCTGGCGTTCAAAACACCTCTGATTTATTAAGTTTAGTCGGGAAATGTTTCGGGTCCCTGCAGATCCATACCGGGTATGTAACATTTTCCTTAAAAAAACCCGCACTAACCAAATATTTATTTTAGTGAGCATGGGTATTTTAAGACTGAGTGAGTAGAGTTCTAAATGGATTCCAAACTTTGGAAATTATTAGAATAAGTATAAAATTTTATCAAAATATGAACAAAATGCATATTTAATTCAAATAGCTTCCCTTGTTTTCATTTGTTGCCAATGTTTTGGATTGTTACAAGGGCGCGTAATGAGATTTCACTGTGCAAACGGTCTGGTGGGACTTCGCAGTTGCGCACTTTAAAGGGAGCATTGGTTGTAAACAATGCGCTTTGCTAGCAGCAATGCTTCTTTTTCACTCATGTTTCTTTACACTTAGGATAAACCAGGTGTTCAGCAGAAGAGTCGTTTGCAGAAAACCAAAAGATGCAGCAAGCCGCAAAACCAGTTTGTAGTGTCTATAGAAATACGGTAAAGAATGCAAGTTTTACATGAAATGATGTGCAGTCAGGGGCGTAACGAGGGGAGGCAAGGGGGACACAATACCCCGGGCGCCGAATCACTGCGGGGGAGCCGAAAAGTACCAAAAATGTCACAAGTACTTTTTTCAATACACTAAATTTACTTCTGAAAGACCCCAGGTTCGAACATGGGGGCGCCAAACTTGCTTCTTGCCCTTGGCGCTATCTAACCTCGTTACGCCCCTGTGCACAGTAATAGTCAATATTAAGTTTTTCTTTGATTTTCTAGACCCCGAAATTCTGGACAATACGTTGTTAAAGCTGTACGAATTAATTCTCCCAAGTGTTCATTTTTAGGGTTACTGGATGGTTTGATATCACGAACTTCATTACAGAGAAAAAAGTCAGCAATATGTCGTGCTACATACAGAAATGAGTTGTACACTGGTGTTTCAAATTCTGGGTATTTTTTGGAACCTGTGGCCAGAAATTATATCGTAGAGTGGCATTGACGAAGTTTTCTTAGAGTCAGTCAGCTTGTTTTTTTACAGCAGACAAGTTTGTGACAAAGGGTTAGCGAACTGGACAGCCATCCCTGACTACATTAACGATGAATGGATTTACAAAGAATGCAAAGCATGGTTTTAACTCTTGGAAATGGTCAAATCTGGCCTGGAACTCCTCCACTAGTCTTACAATTTATTTTTGTATTCTTCCACTTCGTGGTCCTGCAATTGCCTTTTCGCGAAAAGCATTCCTTCTCATTCTGACATTGGGAAAATGACAGAATGCTTTTGACAATATTTGTTTTTGAAAAAATTGAATGTTCTTCTGGGAACTTCAGTAGCCTATAACTTGTGCTTTAGGTTCACTATCTTTTTTATCAAATCGCGTAGACTCTCTCAGTAGCATAGCCAGCCCAAAATTTTTGGCTGGCCAAAAAATTTTGGGGGGTCCAAAATTCTTCATTTCAGGATAGCAACAGTACTTTTTATGTGATACCGCCTCTCAAAGCACAAATTAGATATTCTAAAAATTTTTTGGGGGGCATGGCCCCACCCTTATGGACTCTCTGGTAACTAACTTTACGTCTTACGAGCTCGCGTAAACGCATTGATAAATGAAACAAACGTTAAATACAGTAGGCCTATGAGGTAACAACTCGCATGAATTTGATATATTGCTATTTATCTAGAAGAGCCACACAAAATATGTCGGCGTGTCGCAGTTAGCGCACCATTGGTAAACCTACATGGCTTACTGCTATTAGCAGTCGCTGTCTCGCTGCATTACATGCCAAGATGTCTGTGCTCAACAGTTATATGAGGCAAAACGGCTACTGCCATAACTTGAAGTGAACATTTAAAGATGTTGCCGGGGTATTGTGACGCAACAAAGGCTAATAGTAAAACAATTCGCTCCCGAGTTTCGCAACCTGCATTTACAGCAAAGGAGCAGATTAAGTGAGCTGCAATTTCACGACTGCATTCTGCCTGAACAGTGAACTGACTCTTGTGCACTGTGAGTGTCATCTCGGCAAACAAACTGTCATTGCAAAAAAACTGCTGATTTTGCGTTTTCTAGAATTTTTTTCTTCTTAGTCCCAATTTCCAGGGAGGGCAAATGCCCGTTTTGCTCCCCCCTCTGCGGACGCCCATGCAGGCAATAGGCATTCGTAACGTCTGTAGATGGAGCTGATGTTCAGCTTTATGCGTGTTTCAATTTGGTAGAAACACCTTTGCAAGACTCTCCGCTTGCATTTATCAGAACGCATAGTTTACAATGAATGGCCCGCATTTCCCGCGTTTTTGAATACGAGTTTGACTGATGACATCCACCTAACAAAGGTTGTCAGAAACAGGGACGCCGGAACAGGGGTGCATGATGGGGGCACTGCACTCCCTGCCCTTTGAAAAGGGGGGCAACGGGGGCACAGATGCTCTTACACGACAGCATCACAAGTAATTTCAGGACGCCGGAGAGTGGTAAAATAACGGAGTATTACCCCCTGCCCTTTTGAGAAGGGGGGAAGGTAGGGCGGAGGTGTTTTATCATAACAGAATCACAGGTAATTTTATGGTTTATCAAGATCGACTTGAAACAAATTTATTGCAGCTATTCGCGCACCCATAAAATTCAAAATGATTTTCTATAATTTCTGCTATTATTTTTGAGGTCAACATTGTTGGTGCGCGAAAACAAGCATAGTTGGTAACCATTTTTTTTGTTTTTTACAAGTTTCCATTGCTCGTAAACCTTTTACCCCCCCCACTGCCCTACCGCTGTTCCGACGTCCCTGGTTGGAAACTTGCTCGATCCCAACAGCATTCGTGACTACTTTTGTGCAGATCATCAGAACAGACGGCTATCGCATTGACCACAATAGAAGCACTTTTTGCTGTTACTACATCTTTGTGTTCTTCTATTGCATTTTTCTTAATACATTTTACTTATATAAATGGCTAACTGTAGAAGGAAAACGCAAAATTGACAATGTATCATAGGTTACTGTCTGCAACACGGATGATTTCATGGTTTTGATCCTGGCAGCGGCCTAGATGAGTAGCGTTGTAGAGTTACTGGTACACATGGGTTAATTGTCGAAATATTTCTGCTCATTCGCGGTCTAACAGTGGATAATCTCGTCTATTTCATTCAACTGAATAATGAGCGTCGATAGCAGGGAGCAAGCCGGAGATATTCTCACGATTTTCCAAATTGATTATGTTGTTACAAGTAAATCATAAATAGTTCAGCAAAACGATGCTATGCCATATCCGTGCTTGCAAATTATAGAGGTTTTTGTGCAATACTGCGCAGCAGGTGTGCTGAAATTGTAAGCGAAATAGAATTTGGCAAGCAAACTGCACGTATAGGTCGAAAATAGCTGGACATTGCCCTTTACATAATTTCAGGGGCCGTAAAGGTCAGACGGGCTTCTAACCAGGGGTGGGATCCGCGTGGGCCTAGGCCCCCCATTCTTACATTACGAATTTTCCTAAATAAGTTTAAGCAACGCAATTAGTATTGGGTCCATTGTTAAAGTAAATCGCTTAATGAAAAAAAATTCCATAGTATATTTGAAGCGCACTTGTGCCCCCCCCCACTTTGAAAAAAGTTCCTTCACCACTGCTTCTAACGCAACTAAAGTAGAGCGAATACTACCTAGGTGTTTGCATTAAAGGGGCGTATTTTTTCGCGAATGGTTTGCGTCGATTCAGCTTGCGTGATGGCATGAGACTGGATCCTGTTGTAAAGTATAAGCAGTATGTATCCAAACAATGGCTTGAAGGTGAGCACCGCATCGGCGATGAACTTTGCGAGCCTGGCTAAACCACGCCGCGGTTTACCGATGGAAATAAACGCAGAGAATTCAATATGTCTTAGTGAGGTGGTAGTTGTCGGCAGTTGTCCG
>JGI24022J15233_10008265_pt1 | contig 11598 bp, 8 predicted proteins | sample Ectturendosymbi2_FD_15233 | JGI IMG/M metagenome (IMG submission 15233)
ATGGATATCGGATACTAAATTTCAGAAATTTTCGGATAAGGATTGGATATGGATATTCAAAAAATTTATCGGATATGGATCAGGAGTTAAAAAATCAATATCTCCTCACCTCTGGTAGGTTGGGACTCCGATAATAAGGTATCTGAGCGAAAAAGAGGTTGTGTGATTTGTAGTAAGTCTTGGGCAACCTTATCTATACTTGTCTGATGCTAAAACCACTACCGTGGAACAGATTTAGCCTATTCAAGCTAATCTGTAGCAAAAACGATGGATTAATTTAATAGTTTCGCCTGCAGGCTAACTACACCTAGTTAGGGAAACAATCAGCAAAATTGAATCGGTTAAGCAAACTGAATGATTATTCGGTAGGTTACAAGACATCAGATATTGGACAGAAGGACTATTACCTCAATCAGGCCCGTCGCCAGGATTTAGCAGCAGGGGGGCCAAAAACCAGATGGAGTGGGCCAAAAACTAAAAGGGGGGGGCCACATTTTTCAAATACAGTATTGGATGTATGCAGCAACCGGGGAAGCAAACGTGAAATGGGGGGGCAGCGATTTCAAATGGGGTGGCCGGACAACACTGCCCCCCCGCTGGCGACGGCCCTGACTTCAATACTGATTAATAGGTTTTCATTACACCTTGGTATAGTAGAATGATACAATCTGTGCAAAATATGTAATATTGGAAGTGGATGACTTCAGTATAGGCTACACTTTGAACGTTGTATCCCAATTATGTGACTAAAAGTTTCTGAATTAGACTATAATTGCAATTTGGTGAATTGCAGTACTTACTGTTCATAGATTACGACTTACAAAGTGCTGTGAATCCTCATGTTTGACAGTCTGTTTATTGCACTACAGAGTGCGGAGAATAGACTGGTTAACGATTTTTTGACTGAAATCAACAAAGTGGCTTTGCAATGTAAAAACAAACTCCCATTTCCTGCCCTGTAGAAGCTGTTCAAAGTCTAGTAATCCACTTGAAGAGTGCATTTACGATACGATGCGACGCGGTTTCCATGACCTCATCGCCTAGCAGTTCTCTACGATTTTCTCTGCTGGCTGTTATTTTTCGAACTACGCTAAATATAATCACGTCTCGGCGATTCCAAAGCACCTTTCTGTAGTGGAATCAGCTTTGACCTTTTCTTTTTCACCGATTCCCCAGCTTTCGCAATACCGTAGGCCAAGCTCACGAAGCAAATCTTCAAATTCCTTAAGTGTAGAAACGCCCCAATATCGAGTTCGCAAGTGCGTTCGCGAAGGTAAGCCAAGGGCGACGAATCGCTCACACGGCAATCCGATAACAGTGCGGTGTGAAGTGGGTAATTGTTTCAACCGTGACCAAACCTCGCGACTAATCTCACAGTTTTTCGGTCTCGACACTTCGAAGAATTCACGAGCTTAACACCAACGACACGCGAGAAAGTGTGTCAACCTATCGGTCTAGCGAATGTTTGCTGGCATGCAATAATTAGTGGGTCCTAACGTTTACGACAGTAGAAATATAAAATGGCTTCCACAAACAACAAATCAAAGAACGTAAGCTCATTTGACAACCTTTGCTGACGCAGAAACTGATCTCTTTCGCGAGATTCATCTTCAAAATCGATTCACCGTGACCTGTGGTTGAGGCCGCCACTGAAACAAGAGTACAGTATTCGTTTATTTACATAAGTGCCCTCGCGCACACACACAACGAAGCACAACAAAAACATAGATCGCGCAAACAAGCTGCCTTCGATAAATACTCAACAGCACGGAATGTGCTGGGGAGGCGCCTCAGGTGGAACAGGTTCTGATCTTTTTGCTGCCGCGCCGGATCCAGCGCAAACAAAGGAATTGAATTGAAAGTTATATATTGTTGACAAAAAGTTAGAGTAAAAAAGAAACTTGTAGTGTTATCCGTGGGAGACCCCGAAAAAACAGGTGTCAGCAGTCCTTTACAAGGCGAAACTACATGTAGTCGAGAGAGTAGTTGGTTACGAAAACTAGTAAAAGCTTGTTGCTGTGACTGTAAGGTTTTATATTCGTAATTCGTTTATTATACCATAAATACAGATACGATATCAACAAAATGTGATGCATGCAGATTTAATCGGCGAAAATAATTGGTTTAACTTTGCAAAAACATCAGAAAATTATCGTTATCAAAGCGACGCCAACTGATGCATGACCAGATAGCTACGTCAGCAACTGGACGCGAACAGAGCTGGTGAGCTGAAGCAAAAAAACAGGTGCACGCACTCGTGACGGAAACACGGTCTTGCAATCCAGTGTGCAAAGAGGCTGAATTGCAAAAAATAAAAACTTCGGGTGGCGCAACGGGCTGTTTTTCTAATGCAGTTCCAGTGGATTCTTAATCAGGCGTGTCTACCCTACAAAACAGCGCATTTTTCCTTGTTGGAATAACACATTTAGTAAATACTGTAAAAACAAAGTGAAATCGGAAAAACTTATTTCAGGTTTGCTGAACTCAGGGCAAGACAGAATTTCTTCTGTGCCACGGTCGAAGGGAATCGGTGTTTACATCAACTTTATATTAACCAGCGATTTACACGATTAGCGACTGCACATTTCTAAATCCTACTTCAGAATCAGATCAAGCATCACTCAAGGAAAAGACACGGGTTTTGCGTTTCTAGGGAGAATAGACGGATTTTTTGCTATTGGCTGCAGAGACAATTCGCTCTAAAGTAACTTTAGCAAATGCCAAAAAGGCATGTTCACATTCTTATCAACGTAAGTTCTATGGTTCAGCGGTTACAACAAGACTCTTGGCAATTCGAAGTGTTCGTAAAAAAGACACTTAGAGCAAAGTTCTCATGGACCTCAACCTGTCCCTATAAAGAAAAGACAGACTGCAGAAAGGATCTTTACTTTGCAACAAATCTTCACGGAATGTCCGACCTAGTGATCCAACTCACCCGAGTCGTTGTCGGCGTATCCTCCACTGCCTGCTAATGGGGAGTCAGATATTCGCCCAACTTGTTGCGCTGTTATGCCTCCGGTTGACGTGGCACACGCAAGATTACCGTGAGCGTCGAGAGCGACAGCGCCGACAGTGTCGTGACCACTAAATACAAAGCAAACATTTCGTCAGCGTCAGTAACGTAACCAGCCCAAAATTGGGGGGGCAAAGTTATTGATTTTAGGCTAGCAACAATATTTTGTATGGGATACCGCCTATCAAAGCACAAAATGACTAGATATTCTAAAAATTCGGGGGAGCATGGGCCCCTTTCCCCCCTGGCTACGCCTATGATCAACGCCACTCGTGGGCTGCACTAGTTTTAACGGTGAGGAGTCCGATTCCTGATCATGGCATTGAGGGTCAACGGGTCACGGGGTCAGTGTGACGCAAATACGGCGTTAATCAGTAGTGCTAGGAAGAGGCACTTTCAAGCATGCGGCCAGTTCCAGTCGTATCGAACAAATAACACAGAGCAAATGCAGCTAGGCACGAACGTTCAACGCTTATGCGATCTGTGTCCTCGATAACTTGTCAAAACGCTATGCGGGATTCCTGTGGGGAGTTCAGCGAAGAAAACTCCGCTCAGAGCGCAAGAGTAAAATCGTCCTTGATTTTGATAGCAAACAGAAAGCTAACTACTAGGTTTACAAACGTATGGGTCGTGAAAAAGCTCATCAAGCAAATTTTCGAGCTGTGAACAAGCGCGGCTGGTACTGCTACCGCAACAGTACCCAGCGAGGAATTCGCTTATGCCGACGCAAGCGGAACGTCGCACTCATGGTCCTGACGTACACATCACGGAGAGTACTACATTCACAATTTAAATACATTTAAATCATGACAGTTCTATCTAAATCAAAAAAGTGAAAACTGAACTCTATTAACACATTCAGCACAGTGATACCTGGAAGATTCACGGAAGTCAAACCCCGACAAAGTATATTGTATTCATTTTCAGTGCACTCAAGTAAACACATTTTTCCTCAAACAAGACTTACACGTTGAAAAGATCTTGTACGGAATTTTCGTATTGACCATAATTTTCAAACTCAGCTCTTGCGTATTCAGTGACGAAATAATCAATATCTGCTTCAGGCAATCCGTGCTTTCTCGCTAGTTCCAAAGCCGCATTTCCGTTCATCACGCAATGGTGGCTCTGCAACGAAGTCGCAAATTTTTTAAGCTTTCTGCACAAAGCAAGAAAACGCTAAATGTCAAGCCAAACACGGCACAGACTATATTTGCCGCGAACTCATTTAACAGTTCAGCAAAGATGAGGGTTGTTTGCTTTGTTTTTGTTAGCTAACCTCATCCAACACAATTCTTGCTGCTTGAACAGGATTCTTGACCCGCTGAATGCATACCACTCCGCCCATGTCCAAAGTATCCCCTCTCATGATCATGGAGTGCATCTCAACTTCACCAGCTTGGTTCAGAGCTGAACCTCGGCCTGCCATAAATAACAAAAAAGGATCAGTTTTGAGCAAAATAGAAAGTTTATACAGAAAGGAGTTTTATTCTTTGCACAGCAACAGATATCGACCACCTCCGCTTTTCAAACGCAACGGCGCAAGTTTAATGTATGGATAGGTTGTTAGGAACAGCGTGTATGGCATGCTACGTACAACCTTGGATTGCACAAGGTTTAAAATAATAATCCACAGAGCTCCAACAAAAACAACTACAACAACTTATGAGCATGACTGCAAATCAATCGACAGAGTTGGTACCACCTGCATCGAAAGATGGGTCATCTTCGAGTTCTGTAACGGCAGCAACAACGGCATCAGTGGCATTTCCGCTTTCATTCAACACTCTATAAAAAAGTCAACATCTGTACAAACTGAACCCAGCTGGCTAAGGGGCAAACTTGTTTATCAATCGTCCAGCAATCGACTTCACTCATCTGCAGCAGGCTTCTTGCGTAAGCTTGGCTTTGTGAGGATTCGTATTGAATAACTCCTCCCTGAAGGTAAATTTGCTCACAGAGTTCTTGACTTAAGATGACTTTTGATTTTTCCAAAAAGTTGTAACCCGAATTTAATTGCAAACTGGAACACACTTACAGCGGCATCGAAACAACTAGCCCAGTGCGACTCAAACTTTTTAAGCCCACGAAGTGGTTGCACATTTTTGTAATACCGTGTACCAGCAAGATAGTTATAGTAGATTTTTTTCAGATGGACTTATGCTATTAGATGACCAAATACTCGTTACATTAAACTGATATCTTTTGAAGTTTGCACAACTAAAAATGTTTTTGTTTGTAACAAACAACAACGCAATTGATTTACTATAATGCGAAGGACGTCCTTGTTTCTTTTTCAGACCACCAACAAAGCAGTCGCGTACCGCAGCCAGTTGCACGCGTACCGGCGTACCGCTATAGTTTGGGCAGTTCTGTGCATGCCTACATCATTGCAGTAATGAAGTCTCAATCATAGTACACGTCACTAGATGGCGCTGCTGAAGCTTTTAATATTGGTACCACCCAAGTAAAGTTTAGATCGGGGATTTCCAAGCTTTTTATCCCGTTGGCCCCTCTGGCAAAGAGGCTGTCGGCAGCAAATTCTCCCACAGTAGGAAGAGCGGTAAAATAAGACGTTTTTACTTATTTCGCAATTCAATAATTCAATCCTCGAAAAAGCTTATTAACAGCAAATTACATGAAATGAAAAGTATCAAGAAACCCTTAACAAGTATACTGTTGGCGTTTTTTCAACAGAAGTTGTACTAGATGTTCGTATACAAAATATAAAAAATGAACAGTAAATAAACAAGCAGAAAGCAGAAATGTGTACCAAAAAATTGCATTCCATTTATTTCATTCATAAACAAGCCCTACCATTTGAAAACACACTGTGCTCTGACGATGAATGATAACTATTTACCCTAAATGTTGACTTACCCGCAGCCAAACCATGAAATATTCCCTTAAGCTACATTGGCCAATCTCGACCATCTTGAAGAGCCCTGCTTTAGACGGTTCTTTCGTCAATGACGATACAGTTCAAAGCTCGCAAAACCTGTCAGAGCAATTGATTTAACGCTGCCATGAATCAAGACAGTGTGTTCAAGGTTGTTGCTTTGTGAAAGAGGTTGAGCCCAGATCTTACGGACATCAAGCGTATCATCTGTATGACACTGATATGTATTACAGCCAAAAACATTCACAGCAGGTCTGGAATATCTGTCCTCCCATTGGTTCTCTTAAGTTTGTGATTACTGGTTCAAGTAAAACATTTTGTTCACACTGGTTGAAAACTGGAGAGTCAACGGTAAAGGAAAAAACAGAAAACATCTGGCAAAGATTTAGAAAACTGAAACTAATTTAATCTGGTGATGAACGTTGGTAACTGAGGTTCAGAAAGAATTTTCGTCAAACCCTACCAATATTTTGTCTCTCTAGTGCAGTGGTGCACAACCTGCGGCCTTCGATAAAAATTTATGCGGCCGAACACATGTAATTTAAAATATAAATTACGGGGGCGTGCATTAAAAACTCTTTGTCTATTGTATGAAGATACTTAGTAGAAAGATGGCCAAACAGACGTGTGGAAGCAGAGAAGGCTCAGTGTGCGGAAGCAAAACGGAAGCAATGCAGAAAACTAAAATCATCTTGAACTCGCCGGCGGCCGTAATTCATAAAAATAAACGTAATGCGGCCGGCAATGGCAAAACGGTTGTGCACACTTGCTTTAGTGAAATTGATTTGCGTACATGCAGTAGCCCAGCCGAACCAGGCCGGACAATCGGACATAACAAAGGCAGGACAAAGAGCATACATTGCAAGCATACCAGAAACGTTCAATATAAAGTAAAAAAACACCTTCGGAAAAGAATTGTTGTAGGCAGTGCATCACATTCGCAAAACATCGCATAACAAGGCATATAAACAACCATTGTATCGTTTGTTTATTGGATCTCAACTTTCTTTGCATTCCACTTTCTTTGCACTAACTGGAAAAGCGTCGGGTGGAATCCATTTTAACAAAACTAGCAGTGTGCGCAGGATGGACTGATTAGGCCCAATTTTCTCAATGCGAACAATACCCTTCCTTTGGAAGGTATCCCTTCAAGGAGGTTAAAATAAATGAAGCCAACCCTAACGGCTTTTGAAATAAATTCTAGAAACAATAGGGCAGACGGTGGAAGTACGAAAAACGTCTTCTACATTTTCTTGAAAATGATAAAGGCACCAAAGTTGTGGTGATGTTTCTGCAATTTATTACTGAAAATTTCAACAGAAAAAAGACCAGTTATCTGAGGTGCGACATAGCAAATCTTTTTACCAGAGGGCTCTTCCACTTCGGTTTGCAACACGATATTATCGCTTATCATTCAACCGCAGAAGGTCCGGCAATAATCCGAACACGACTCTGTATCGTTTATTGAAAATAAGCCATAAGAACTTTGGCTTCAAAGTAGGTTCGTGTTTGTTGCAAATGAAAAGCCCTCTGGGAAAATTTTGGAAAAATAACTCTGCTGCAATAAAGCTTCGCTAAAAGTCGTTCACGGGTCTTCTGTCATCGCCACTTGAATCTTAAAAGTTGTTTTGCTGTTAAAATGTAGTGCCTATAGAGACCCTGCAACTACCACAGGAAACAGAACGTGCTCTGTTCGAGAGCAACAGGGCTCGGTCAGCATGTTCTATCTTTTCACAAATACCCGAAACCTCTGCTACATAACCTACAAACGACATATAAGCGGCACACAAAAAAAGATATTTTCGGTGAAACCCGATCGTGCAGCAAACTCACTTATATCCGGCTAGAGCAGCGTTCTTTGCACCTTGTCGGGAAGCTTCCACCAGGTGGTCCGGAATTTTCCATGCTCCGCCGTGAACCAAAATCACTGGTTTCACTGAATTTGTCACACCATTCATAACGCCTCTTACTCTCACTACTAGTCTGTTGACATTGAGCAACACCATTTCAAAATGTCAGTAAAGCACGCTTGATTCAGAATTAGGCGAGAGAATAACCATTTTCTTTCGTGGGCAAATACTTTGATGAAACAATGCGTCTGAGCAAGAAAGCATTGATAATATTTGATGGCTCAATATGCGCCTCTGATCCTTCACTGACAAAAATTTATTTAAATGTCTGTGCGAGCAATTTCGATAATAGCGCGCCGGCACAAAGTTGGGATCGCAAGTTGCGCAATACGCAAAACACAAGCACGACTTGTTCGTGACCAATCATGTTTTTAACTATTTTCTGACTTTTTTCATCTTTATTGCTACTGATTTTCATCTTTATTGCTACTGTCTGTGCCATTGTGACGAAACTACTGCGTCTGTGACATGTTTGACATGAGTTCACAAACAATGCATTGCAGTGCACTTTTTTGCAATTTCAACTCAAAAACACCTATGCGTATGAGCTTCGCCTTTGATTTCTGAGAGGGGATTGAAACGATAAAAAACTCTTCGGAAATAATTTCGTCAAATTAAAGATTCTATTTTTCCAAACACTGATGGAACTACCACATTGTCGAAAAAGATTCACAAAATTTATGGACACATTTACAAAAATATACACACAACGCTTTCCTGACAGTCACATCCATAATTTATAACCTATATGAAATAGTACTGCAAAATCCCTAAAATTTTTTCAATGGTTGCCAGAAATTTCTACATATTTCGGATTGCAGACAGTAGAATAAAATGGCTTTTAACTAGGATTTAGTTTCTTTGTTTTTTATTCATTTTTTTAACAATTTTTTACCCTCTCGAAGCCATCCATCAAAAACTAATGGAGTTCAGAGAGTCAGTGACCTCCATCCTTTTGTTTTGTATTTTCGGACTGTTACGTTTGTTGACACTATGATATGTTTTTGAGACGCAATATGAAAGCTAAACTGGAAGAATGAAGGTACGCACGAATGAATGAAGGAACAAACGAATACGTGAGTGGCAATAATGTACTGCGAAAAACGAAAATTCCAACTTTCACATGAGCAAAACAGAATGTTCTGGAACACAACATCTGCTCAGACATTTGTGCCAGCAAACCTATCTCTGTGCTAAGGCTCAAAATGAAAAACATGGAGAAGACAAAGGTGAGCCAGAATTCACGTCGAAACTGTCAGCCAACTTAATTTAAACACGAATTTGCAAAATGCCTGAAGTGGGTAAAAAATGTTGATACTTCGTTTCGTCCCAGGTAAAACTACATGGCAAACAAAAAGTAGGATAGATGTAGATATACAAACGTCTAAGAGTGTCAAACCGTTTTTCAAGTCGAAAATATTTTTGGGACGACGATAGGCTTGTGCTGGTGCCTGCCTCTGAATCAAAAAGTTGGGTGATTGGTTCTGAAGGTTTAGTTACTCGCTGCAGTGTTTCTTGGGCAAAAATGCGTTTATAATTATTGTCATTTTGTCTCGAAACGCAAGCTGCCAATTTTACTTCGTTTAAGCACGCACATCAATGTATATACTTACGTAGGTCTCACCTCCTACACTATACATTATGCAAATCTTTCAAAAAACAGGAGAAATATTCCTTGAGATAAAATACTAAAATTAATCAGCAGATATAATTGCACATAGCGATTTTTCTACAAAAGCGTATCCAACTTCTATGAAGCGCATCGTAATCATACACTAACTAGGAAGTTCGTTAAAAAACAGTCTATCGTCGCTTTGTAAAATTGACAAAAAATCATTCGAGTTCACACCTAGAAGTATTGACTGAAAATAAAACACTTTAGGGACAGCAGAAGCCGATATATCGGCTTTTCGATGCGATTTTTGCGATAACTCGCGAACCACTGAACAAACGTTTTCTTTGAACAAAGAGAAACCTTGTCCCTTGTCGTGCAAACCTTAACAACTGCCATTTTAAAACAATATTTGAAAATAAATATTATCTCTGTGTGTTCATCATGAGCAGAAAAGTACATCACCACTTGTTTATCAAAAGCACTGCATGAATGCATAAAAAAAGCTTTTACTAAACAGCCTGCTTAAAGTGCGATTGTAATACATATGAACATTCTACTACCTGTAGCATTGGAAATAAGTAAACCATGACATAGTGCGAACAGTTCTACATACATGAACTCAAATGCGCTGATCAACGAGCACGCCTAATACCTGAGAATAATGGCCCGCTTTTTCTTTTCAAGTCAACGACCATTCAACAACTGTATTCATTCTATTGCCAGCGCTTACGCAGTGGAACACCATCTAGTACGTGTTATGAAGAAAACAACACAAAATCATTTAAACAACGAAGTTTTGATACTTTTGATTTTAACAAAATAAATTCAACGACAAAATTAACAACCATTCTTATATAACAACACGTTTCAAGTGTAAGCTCGCCTCCACATTTCATACCACCTGAAACGAAGAAAACTCTGTCATTGCCATGTTCAAACCTCACACACCGAGTAGCACCTCGCTAATTCATGCTTAAAAATGTGACTAGGGCAGGGATGTCAAACCTTTAAGAGTGAAGGGCCACAACTGTTTAGCAGGTTGCTTCGCGGGGCAAAGTTTCACAAAACGATAGGATGGTGTATCTTGCATCGTAGGCTTAACTTCATGTCGTTGCGACACCTTGGAGGATACGAACTCGTGACAGTAAGAACGACAAGTTGCACATGGTACATATATAGCACCAAAAGTAAATAGAGATCTCTGCTGCTGATAACAGTTTGCTCTTTTATGTGCTATATTAGCGTGCCTCCCGTCCATCGTGCACAGAGGCCATGTGACTTCAGTCACATGCCTCCTTCTAGGGCCTATGAGAGGGGGATAGAGGAGGTATATCGTACCCAAGCGCGGTTGGATGGAAGTACACACGTTAAGTTTTTCTGTAATCAGTCAAAAATTACCAGTGTGAGCAGTTACCAGCATAAAAATTAATATATTTATAAATATTTGCATGGTAGCTGTTTATCTATACTGTGATTGCTATACAAACCATCTATGCAAGTTTCGACGACAGCCCCAGAAGCTAGGATGGTCTGGTAACGGTCTTCGTACCCCTGGTAAAATTTCTCCTGGAGACCCTACCTCCTTCATTACGCTAGCTGGTCACATACGCGCGGCGCGCCACAATCGTGCGTCGGGCTTCTAATAATGCAGGAAGTGGCGCTTTGACACGCTCCCCTCACTCCCACTGGGCCACAATCTTATGTTGCGGCACACTAGAGCAGGGGTCAGCAACCTCGTGCCTTCGGGCACCAGGTCGCTCGTAAGGGCCACGTGGATCGTCTGCGGGCCTGTTCTAGAAATAGTTCAGTTGAGTTATTGACGCATACATTAGACAATTACACACAAATTAAAGTTGAAGCGCTGGGACATCGAAAAAAACTGTTAAACAGGTTGTCTCGTCGGGCACCCCTCGACAGTTTTATATTTTTCTATCATGGTTTGAAGTTGATGGCCGCATTGTTGGGAATTTAATAGGATTACATTTTTGAAAGGTGTTGCGGTCTCCTGGATGATCAACACAGTTGCGCAGGAGTGCTGGGTCGCAACCGGTATCTATCGTGGTTTCCTCAATTCCGCAAGGAGCTGAGCGTGGCAGAGAAAGTGTAAACCCAGCTAAAATGAAACTCTGCCCGGGTTTTCATAACCCTTTCGCATCCAAGCAGA
>JGI24022J15233_10008270_pt1 | contig 11593 bp, 10 predicted proteins | sample Ectturendosymbi2_FD_15233 | JGI IMG/M metagenome (IMG submission 15233)
ATGACAAGTTATCTCGTGTATAGCACCGCAGCACTAAAGTGACACAGGAAGATCCAGTGTGGAAATTCTTGTAGACGAATCAGTCCTCCTTTATGTTTGGTGTGGGAACGGCGTTCCCACCAGGTCCGTAACTAGGGGAGGCGCAGGGGGGCGAAGCCCTCCCTACAAAAATCTACGGGCCCCTTGGAGAAGTACATTGGACATAGTTTAAAATTATTGGGCATCGTTTAAAAACTACGGTCCCATATCAGAAAACTCTTCTCTACCCCTGGTGTCCCAAAGCTAGTTACGGGCCTGGTTCCCACACCTCTATTTTTAGCAATACACACCTACCTGCCCGTAAGAATTTTTGGACAAAAGTTCAACTCAGCACGAAATCAGATGCTCTTTCATCGACCAATATTCTGCTGTCTCTAATAATTGTTTTTCAACCTACTGTACAGCATTTCTAAAATTTCGTTACCGCGATATAGTCGCGTTTCGCACAAAAAATTCAATGGGTGGGAATTTGGTCGTTGACTCACTGCAAACTTCACGTTTCCCGCTGGGACGTGAAAAAATATTGTCTGATCATTTTCAATGCCCTTGTGATGCAATAAACACCTTCCAGGGCAAAGTGCCAGCATAATTATTGCTTTCGAGTTCTTTGGTATGTTTGTCTCTGCACGTACCCCAAGTGTTTTTTTGGGCGGAGGGAAAGTTGTGCTTGTTTTCGAAACAACATACCTTTATCTCGACCTTCAAGTTATTTTCTATGGTCAAACTATTTCGATAATCAACAGCATTTTGTTTCAAATTGTTTGTGATTGATAGTTTGGCACTGATGGGCAGGTATTTTTGTCAACAAATTTCGCCATTTTGGCTAGACAATCGCGATGTGCAGGGGCGCAACGAGGTTAGACGGTGCCTGGGGCAAGAAACAAATTTGGCGTACCCATGTTCGAACCAGAGGTCTTTCGAAAGCAAATGTACTGTTTTGAAAAATTGCATATGACATTACTGTGAATTTTGGCCCTCCGCAGTGATTCGGCGCGCGGGGAATTGTGCCCCCTTGCCCCCCTCGTTACGTCTCTGGTGGTATCCAATAAAAATCGGAAAAATTTCCGAAAATAAACAAATTGTCATGTCCGAACGTCATGAACTTCTTTTCCATGAACATCTGCATTTGTCGAACACAATACGGCATGGTTCTTGTACAGACTGCCAACAAACGTTACTGGCGGCATTTCAGGTTTCTTCGTGTAGTTTTCGTGTCACTTCTATGCTTGCCCCACGCGCTTTTTCGGCGTGGACCTGTGCTTGTTTTGCTAATAATAAAACTTTTCCGACATTCAGCAAGTTACTTTTTTAAGGTTAGAGAAGTTTGAGAATAATTTTTGAATTCTTTGAAGGCCGCCTCTGCTCCGGAAACGTCCCAGTAAGCGTGGGTAATGGTGGCAATGCAGTTTATCCAAAAAGTGTATACTGTACTTATTAACCGTGTTTGTTAAAAAAGAGTTACCAAAGCAGTTGGGTCTCCACTTATATGCAGTCAGTACACATCTGGATAAATTCGTCCTTGAGCCCCCCCCCTAAAAAATCCTGGATCCGTCTATGGATTGGGAATGTGAGTGAAAGAATACACAACGGATATGCGCCATCGTTTGGCCTCGAAGCCGCCAGAACCACAATGGCACAATGGCTAAGTTTGTTTGTAACGGAAACGACGAAACGCTGGGGTAATTTTCGCTTAAAAACGTACTTGAATGTCCTGATGAAAGGAAAGTGAATTGTCTTAGGAGGGCATCATTTCCGAGCAGAAATGTTACTTACAAGTTACACTTGGCACTTACATGTGACAATGATAAAAGCATTATGCAGCAATCCAAATTTATTTAGCAGTCCTGTTGATCACCGTCCTCATGATCACCCTCACAACTTCTCGTCATGAACGGGTTTGAAAAATTTTCAATCGGAATGAATTGAAAAGTACACAAAAAAACCTTGTGCCACAAAATTAGCTGTGTGGTTTAAGGCTTTCAAGGAAGTATTCTTTGTATTCTTTGTTATCTTTACTGCATCAAGTTCCATCCAACAGCGGCCACAAAAAGTTATCAATCTTCCTCAGCAAAAAACTTGTTGCAGATGTTTGTGACAATTGAGATTCGAAGTTCGAACACTCAGCAATAACACTTTTGTGAGGCTGTAGATTGCAAATGAGATGATATGTAACTAATGTTTATATATTTATCATTTGTTGGTCATGCAGACAGGACAAACCTACTTTTAAATAAAATCGTTGTGTCAAACCATAACGTTTCTTTAGGTAGATAGTTCCAATGCTGTGCTCCACGAATCAAAACTAGAGGACAAACTCCCCTATGCCAAGTTTAAAAATTGATTCTTGAAGTGAGAATGCAATGCATGAGAGAGTGTGCAAAACATTATAATGAGCTGGACGGAAGAGAGCATTGGGTTTAGGTTTCGGAAATCATACCCATCCAGGCAAAGGTGTAAAAAAACTACAAACATATATGCTTCATCTTTTGAAAGAAAGAGCAAAAGCTGTGCGCACGATGAGTGATGTGGTTTAGAACAAAACTTACGTTATTTGAGGTGGAGCTGCTTGGCCTTTTCATATATTGAACTTTATTTCTGTGTTACAAGCGTAGGTCAAACATCTGCGTACCCGACACACAAGTAAACATAGTTACGAGGAAATTTCGGTGCCGTCATCTTTCGTTCTTGAATGACAATAGGCCGTGGTGATTTTTTTATTACTTCAGTTAGAAACGACGCACCTTGTGTCTGTCCAGTAACTGAATCATAAGCGCAATCATATTTGTTGTAAAATGTGAGGGGGACCGCTTGGTGTGAAACCAATATATTACGAAACCTAAAGAGAAAAATGTGGGGGACATGGTATATTATATCCCCACAGTCTGAAAAAGTGGGAGGACGCGTCCCCCGTGTCTCCCACCTAATTGCGCCCATGAACTGAACGCCTGGCTGAACGCATAATGCAACTGTGGGTCATTGACATGACAATCATCCTGCGTCTTGAGGTCAAGTTTCCCGGATGAAGAGTTGGTTTAACGTCACCTATTGTTTAGGCAACCCTTTGCACTGATTGTGTCATTTTGTATCAGGGTATGTCCTCCACAGATTCGCGCATAATTAAAAAATATCGTTTATCAAATATTTTGAGTGTAAATGATTGTTACTTGTAAAATTGTGTTGTTTTATGAACGGATAGAGTTTTTTCTAGTTAGCTCAGTGGTTCTTAACGTTTTTTCGTACCCCTCCCTTGCATATGAGAGACACGGTATCAGGACAACAGCCACCTGGACAACTGCCGTCTGGACAATTGCCACCCAGGACAACTGTAAGTTTGTTCTTATTAAAAACACATAAACTATTGAACGTGCTGCTTTCATGTCAAACATTTTGAAACACTTTGAAAAAGTTTCACTTCAACTTAAATACTTTTGGATGGAAAATGTGATGTAGAAGTTGTTGCGTTTGAATTTTTAAAGCACAATTCTCATGCACATTATTGCATCATATTTGATCCAGGATTTATCTACTCCAAGCTGAGTGCTTGGAGTGAATATGATGCAATAATGTGCAGCAAGCGAGAATTGTGCTGTAAAAAGTAAGAAGACTCATAAAAGCGTTAAGGTTTGCACTGATATAAGAATTTTATGAAGATGTTATGACATTGATATGACATTCTCCAACCAAAAGTATTAAAGTTGAAGCCAAGGTTCGTTGAAGTGTTCAGAGGACGAAGAAACATTTGTGATTTCAAAATTTTTGACAAAAAAACAGCACCTTGTGAAGTTGAAATTGCTTTAATGGCAATACACGTAGAGAATTCAATATGGTCTGGGTGGTGGTTGTCCAAGATGGCAGTTGTCCTTCGTGGCAGTTGTCGTAGAATCGCCAGACACTTCCATTTCCTTCACACCATAAACCACAAAATAAAGTGCTGCCAACCGGAAAACAGCTTCTGTGAAGCGAATTTGTAAGAGAAACCATTTATAACTTTTGTTGTCCTAGACGTTAGTTGCATTGTAGGCAATTGACAGTTGTCCTAGTTGGCAGTTGTCCTTTTGGCAATTTCCGTTCCGTTGTGATACTGTAACTTGAAAGCGTTGGTAGAAGAATGCTTTTCCGATAAAGTGGTTCTTGTGTGCAGAGCTCGAGTGAGAACGGCCCATGCAGCAGTCCTGTAATTAGCCCGAGAAATCAGTGCGAGTAACAGACTTTCTAAAACTGAACTGCCAACTTGTGGAAGCAATTAAGTTTCGTAGGGGCTCTATGCTTCAAGTAACTACTCTCCACATGAAACTTGGGCAAGGAATCTACCGGTGAATTTTTAATAGAAAATGTTGATAGCATTGCCAGCACGCTGGTGGTGAGAAGGGTCGTAACACACCAACGAACAGCGCAAAAGATAGCAAAAATTTCACACGGGGAAGGATCATATTTTGAATGTTAATTTGGGCGTCAAGTTAATAATACCATTTATCTACACACTTACCCACAGAGCGAAAACTGGGTTGTTAGGCAAAAGTAATAGTGTAAGCTCCATGTATAGGTGATTTGTTTACGATGCCATGGAACACTGGATAGTGCCGCGACAAGACCATTCGATTCGAGTTCCATGCTTGTCAAAAATGCTATTTGCAAAGATTTAAAATGAACATGTTTCAAGTTAAGCCACGAGCGAGAGGCATCCGCATATTACTGCAGTAAATGTACAGGGTTCAGGTAGTATTTATGAAGGTACGATAAACCTCGCCTTGACGAGGTAAAAAAATTCAATGAGACTCATTGAATGCTCCTCTCCACGGAAATCTTTAGTAAAAGGCGAAAGATTTATGCGTGTGAAGAGAAACCAGAGCTTATCTCAAAATGCCAACCGTCTGGGTATATTATTTTCCATAAGTTATCTTCTATTTGTGGTAACAGCTTCGCGACCCATAGACGTTACGCTGCGGAGTGTTCACGTCGCGTCTTTCATTTCGATGCGTGTGTGCGACGGTGCGCCATCGGTGAAATTATGTGTTGTGTTGAAAATAGTGCTATAACACACTCGTTTTTCTCATATGTTTTTTTCATGAACTTTGCGACATCTGTCATTATATTTTCACATCAATCGAGGGAAGGGTTTGCTTCATGCGAAAAAATGCTGAGTACCATCACTACTACTTTCTTCGCAATCTTTTATAAAATTGACCCTTGCCAGTTTATGCAATGAAAACTGTTCGGGCACTGGCTAAGTGATGCAGTTGGTTGCGCACGCACGACTAAAACTGGTAGGATAGGTTATTACCGAGTGGGCCATACCGAAGACTTGAAAAATAGTAGCCTGCTTGCAGCTGTCCAGCCTCGTGCTCGGCGTTGATGGGTAGGTGCAAAGATCTATGCAGAATTCACTACAAAAACAGCCGCGTGGCACACGGCACAAGTAAACCGAGATGGGCGTCGCAGACCACTAGTGACACTCCGAAAGGAGTGTAGAAAGCAAATACAACGAAACTTAACTGAACTGAAGCAGGCGCGTAGCCAGAAATCTTGATAGGAGGGGCAAATAACAACCAAGTCTCAACATTAAAGTATTTAGTGCCCGTTGTTTTTAAAGCATCATCCATAAAAAGTGTCCTCACCACTTACAAAATATAAAGCATCTTCCTACTTACGTTAAATTTTGCTGCTAACTCTTCCTCTTGCAGCTGAATGATTTCAAATTTACTGTATGATGGGCGTCAAGACACCACAAGGGTGACGCAGCCGGATCTGATCGCAATTTGCTTTGCTAGGAAATCGATTTCGCGTCATCGACGCATCTTCATTCCAGCAAATTTGTAAGCAAAAGCTTACAAATGAAATGACGAAAAAGACTAAAGCAAAATCAGAGAAAGTGCGCAGACTACAGTAACAAATCACAAAGCTATTAACAAGATAAAAGTTGAAAAACTTATAGACTATGTGCAGGTCGGTTAGACGTACTTGAAAAACTGTTTTTTACTCTCCGGAAAATTATGTGAAATCATTGATGAAAATAAAAGTCTTTGCTCAATTGTTGCAAAACTTTGAAAACGACACCGACGTTTCAGCCAACTAACAGTAAGCTTTCATCAGAGCGAATGGCGACTCGAACAGGAAAGGAGTAAAATTCAGTGAACGCGCATGATTGGATGACGTAGTGCTAACACTGATAACTCCGTTAAAAAGGCACAGTAGATAACGGAGTACAGATAAAGGCTGGAATAAAATAACAGCAATAAAAAACAAACTGTACGTCGAGTCAAAACGAATCAAAAATATGCAATCTCGTATTAAGTCAATTATAGCCAAATGTCACTTTACAGATTTTTGGAAAAAGATATGAACTCTTTTCGTTAATGGCGTTGGGTGTAGAATTAATAAAGAATTATTCAATGAAACGTCTTTTCTAAAATCATTCTCAAAAGCAGCGATCTGAGTTTTCGACCAGTTCATTCGATGTTCCAATTCTAATACATGTTTAGCAAGCGCACTTTTGTCAGGATGAAAATGTTTTATGTAGTTAATATGTTCTTTCTTGCGTGCGTTGAATGACCTTTTTGTTTCATCAAAGTACATTTGGTCGCAGGCACCACACGGTACGAAATATACCGCGCCTTGACGATCATAAGGGTGGACAGGACCTTTCCCATTTCGTAACTTGTCGCCAATTGTTCGCATCGGTTTAAAAAACAATTTGATTTTGTGATCCCTTGGACATCTTTGCAGCTTTTCCGATAACCCACAATAATATGGTAGCATCACTGAAGATCGGTTTCTACCATTTTCTTGGTGTTGGTCGAAATTTGTGATCGAGCCGTCAAGGCGGGCGGATAACCATTGTTCTAATTGAATGCCATCAACCTCTTCTTGGTAAGTGGTTTCACTTGAAGTCAAGTTTTGCTCTGGATAGCAATGTTTTAATACCGCTTTTATGTGTTGTAGAGGATGGTGTAATAGAAAGTTCGGGTATCGTTCTGTGTGTGTTGGTTTTCTGTAAGCATTATAGTCCTAACAACCGGTACTTTCATGGGTTAGTTACACATCCAAGAAAGCCAGAACTCCATCTTTTTCTATTTCTTGTGTAAATTGAACAGAAGGTTCAATGCTATTTATAAAATTGAAAAATTGCTGCAAATACTCTCGTTTTATAACAACAAACGTATCGTCTACATAACGTTTCCAGACTTCAGGTGGGTAGTGGAACTCCGTCATTGCTTTGTTTTCAATGTCTTCCATGACTAAATTCGCCAAAATGGGTGAAACCGGTGAGCTCATAGGTGTTCCGAATATTTGTTTGAAGTGCTTCCCCCGGAATGTAAAATATGATGACTGCATGCAAAGATCCAAACGTCTTGTATAGACCAATTTGTACGTTCTTGAAAGTCATCACATTCTGTTAATCTTTTCTTGGCTATTTCTACTGCTAGAGTTGTTGGGACGTTTGTAAAAAATTATACGATGTCAAAATACGCCAAAATTTCATCGTCTTACAATCGTCGGTCGTTGATGGATTCAACGAAATCACTTGAACTACGCACACGAAATTCCGTGTTGCCAACCAGTGGTGCTAAAATATTGACAATCTTTTCAGAGAGGGCATAGGTTGGGGAACCGATAAAAGAAACAATAGGGCATAGTGGAATATCAGGTTTGTGAACTTTAAGTTGGCCGCATAACGTTGGTGCAAGGGCGTCCGAGCACTTTAAGGTGAAGCATTAACCTTGTTTAATTTTTTTGTTAATCCAAAAGCCTTGAGATGAACTTGTTTAACAATTTTTCAGTTTTTGGAGTCGGATCCCTTGGGTTTGCTGAAATAGAGTTGGAGACGGCAATATTATCTATTGCATGGGATACGGGTTTGTGAATATTTGGTTGGACGAGTAAGAAGTTGCAGAGCCCAACATTCGGTATTAACAATGAATGTTTGCTCATGAAGTGTTCGAAAGAGTGGGTCGCCCCAACGCGTTAGCGATTTGGCGAGTTTGAAGTCGAGTAAGTCAGTGTTATTGAGCGAAACTGATTATAAACGGGACCAGAAGCGCAAGCGATCGCATTTGACGAAAGCCCTATAGCTCGCATACTGTCTGCATTGGCCGTAAGAACTTTCGCGTTGATGTTTTCACCATGCTTATCGACCAGCTTTAGTCGGATTTTCAATTCCGTCACAATGCATTCAAGGCACTTGCGATACATTTGGCGTATTAGGCAAGTTGCATGATGACAATGAGAAAGAGCTTATAGCAGGAGGAAAAAAGCTCGTAATGATGACGATCTTGAACCTTCATTTGTCGAAGAGCTGGTATTTCGCTGCTTACTTTAGAAACTGTAACGCTGTGAAGTCAAACTCATTTTGGAAACATCGAATGTCGCTGGAGCGTGAAGCATTTCTGTAGACTACTTGATACGTCATGAATTAGCTGATGTATTCCTAAATGTTCACATCACCGACCACATGTATTTATCGCTAATGATTACCAAGTGTTTTTAAAAAGTATTGAAGCGATTCCTTTTTTGTGAGCAACGCTTTTGAGTAAAAGCTGTAGCAGTTGTTGTAAAAACACGCTTTCTTCAAAGTAACGCATTTTCAACTGCTCCTCAAAGATTTTGAACCTGGATAACCAATGAAGTCCTTACTTTCAAACGTATTGCTTCCGATTCCTTCGTTGGTAAGTCTGTTAAAAGATACGTCCAAACTTACAAGATGCGGAACATACTGTGTAAGATTCCCTGGAAGGCTGTCAATGTTATTGTTGCTTATCCGGAGATCTTGCAAACCGGAATAAGCAGTTAAATTTGTTTCCATAGAAGATATCTGAAAAATTAGGTTACTTTGATAAAATTGAAAACTCATATTGATGTAAAATGACAAATGTGATTTTAACCTCAGTTCTGTCAAAAGTGCCCGAGTTTGCATTTCATGTCAAATTTTTTCACAGCTCAGATGAACGTTATTTTTTAAAGCATACTGTTTTATGCTCTGGAGGATTTCCGTAAACAATTTTACAAATGCACTAGCGGCCCTTCCCCATTAATTTGGGATGGATGGGAGACTAGAAGATTCCCGTGCCGTCTTTAGCATTGCCTAATCAGCTTCCAGAGTGTAAAACTGGACTGCTCCATGTACGGATAGATAACTTGCGTATGAGAACGTGCGGCACAACTGCTTTTATTCTTTTGCAAAGAAACTGAGTTATTGAAAAAGTTGCTTTCAAATTTTTAGAAAACCTTTTTTCAGGCAACGTTCGTGATTTTTACGTTTTCGGCTATGTTTCAGCGAAATAAAAAGATGTTGCTAACTTACTTCGCCACACTGATGTAGGAGACGGGGGTTAAGGCGGTGCAAGCACACCCCCAAAAATTGTGACTTGGTGAAAATCCGGGCAAAATCTGTGAAAACCTTTGCAAAATCCCTGAATATCTGGGCGAACTCCCTGAAACTACTGGCAAAACCGGCGCCCAACATGCTTTCATTTGAAAAAAATGTTTTTTTCGGGCAAGTTTGGGGAACTTCAGGCAAAAATCCTTCGCATCCCCAAAAATTTGCCTGTTCCTACACCTATGCTTCGCCATACTATCCATTTTATTGACAAGTTCCAATGTGTTGTTTATAAAATTGATGTTACCCTGTGGATGAGTTTGCGGAACAGCCTGTTGCGATCGGCAAAGCCCGACCGGCATGTGCGCAAAGCTTCGCACTGTGGCAGCAAGCAACAACAGAGATCATGCACCGCAGTCACTCCATTATTGCTTGTTCGCGCCACATATATATTGTTGTTCTTCGCGCACATCCCGTTCGTGGTGAAGCACACAATCAACGCAACGCCAACGGAGAGGTTGCAACACCCTTTGGTCACACAATGTTTTTATATTTTTAGAAAACAAAATTGCGCTGCAAATCACTAACCTCATTGTTGTACAATTCTAGAAGGTTGATTCTGAGAGGCAAAAACTTGGGAACTCTCCGGAAGGCGTTTTCTCCCAAGTAAAGCTTTTGCAAAGTCGTTCCTTGAAATGACTGCAAAAATAGTATGTCAATGACGACTTGACGCGTAAAAGTGACCCGCAGAGTCACTGATTTGTACCGCACATGTTTCTGTCAAATATAAAAAAGGAAATCTTTACGTTTTCAAATATGCTTCCATCTTCTAAATTGTTACTGGTCAGATCAACTCCCACCAAGCGACTTATTGCTGCAAACGAGCCGGCAGGCACTGAACTCAGGTTGTTGTAAGAGAGATCAATGTTAATCGTGCTTTCCGGCATTGAGGGAATTGCGGTCAAGCCCAATCTGGTAGAAAATTAATGTAGAGGTATGGGATATTGTAAGAAAAATAAAAATCTGCAGTCCAGGTGTCGGCAACCTCACGACGGATAAGCCAAGCTAGTGTTCCAGCCCAGCCTAACGCACTGCAGTCTGCTGCTAGAGTGTTTCCTTTAGGTGCCAACTAAAGAAACAGAAGTCTAAACCACATCCAGCCAAATGTAACCGAGCGTCTTACCTGCTGCAGTTTACCATTCCATCAGAGCAGATACATTTGTGTGGACAGCTGATGGCAAATTCATTGTTCCAAGTGCTCTTACTGTTGTTGTTAAGTTTTACCAACGTTTCTTGCTTGGCAGCGTGACCTAATTCCGTTTGCGGCCTGGCAAATGACGATAAATCTCCAGCGGTTTTCACATCAACGAAATGAAAACCGAAGAATGCAAGAAACATCATGAACTGATATATTCGACATATCATGCTGAACGGGTAGAGCGTAGCGTCACTTTTTGACAAGCAAGTCACCGCACGATTCGACCAGTTTGCAGTAATTACACTAAATGCTATAGAGTGTTTGTCCAAAAGCCAGGTGTCATCTTCTCACGATACAGTCTTTTCATTCAAGTGCAAGAATGTGCTTCTCAAATGTTGCGCACTGTCTCCTGGAATGAACACGCAATTTTCTGCAGTGCGAGCAAAATATAAACACAAAATTTGAATCAGATTTAAGCCAGAAGGCAAGTTCTGAGAAAATGCCACTGCGAGATATTGGTAAAAAACAGCTTAATGAAAAAATGCTTTGGTTTTACTAAAAGCTTGATAGCCATATCGTTGCGATAAAGAAGTTCATATGTAGAATTCCGAAAAAACTTGAACTCGGAGCTTGCAACACACTTACGCACACACAGTCACACACCCTCATACATACCACGTTTCTTAATCATCAACATCACCTGCAGGTCCTGTGTTTTTGGTTTTTTTTATTCATAATGTTTTTTTTCATCATTTCGTGCGGCTTACAATAAAGGGTGGCTAAATTTTTTGTCTTTACCTTATGAAAAGGTCAAGATGACGCTCAGCCTTTCCTTAGCTAGGTCTTGTCACCTAAACACTCTTTTCGCATTCTCATCATTCACTTCAGTATCATGTGCACAGGGCCTACGAGAGTGGGGTACAAGAAGTACATCGTACCCGGGCCCGGCAGATACCGGGGCCCGGGAGGATGAAAGGACGCGTACTAAGTTTTTCTGTAATCAAGCCAAAATTGATGGTCTTTTTTTCTCCAACTGCAGCGCT